>VAPF01022070.1_pt1 | contig 37034 bp, 41 predicted proteins | sample 3393931 | NCBI WGS metagenome assembly VAPF01 (sample SAMN08290437, study PRJNA428436) | hydrothermal vent metagenome | isolation source: Deep-sea hydrothermal vent chimney | place: Atlantic Ocean: South-mid Altantic Ridge | depth 2773 m m | reverse complement strand
TGTTGACGCAACATCGTCTTACATGTTATAAAATATGGTTCCTTGCTCTTTCCCTTGGAAAGGGCTTTAATCCTGAGCTTTCAGGAAAAATCCAGAAGGAGGTTCATCATTGGACATATACGAAAACATTGTAATCCTTAACGCGGCGTTGCCGGACGAGGAAATCAACACAGCCATTTCAAGAATTTCGGATGTCGTTGTCAAGGCAGGCGGAGAGATACTTAAAACCGACTTATGGGGCAGAAAGAAACTGGCCTATGAGATCAACAAGCATAGCAAAGGCTATTATGTGCTCCTGATCTTCAAAACACCCCCCGCAACAATAAAGAAACTTGAAGAATTATACAAGGTCTTTGATCCGGTCATAAAATTCATGGTTGTAAAACTTGGGTCGAAGCAGATTAAGCGCCTTGAGAGTGTTCAGGCGGCGGCTGAAGCAGCAGAAACTGAAGCAGCAGCGGTCGAAGCGGCAGCAGCAACTGAAGCGACAGAAACTGAAGCGACAGAAACTGAAGCGACAGAAACTGAAGCGACAGAAACTGAAACAGCGGCGGTCGAAACAACTGCGGCTGCAACTGAAACAACTGAAGAGACCGAAAGCGAGGTCTAAATGTACAACAAAGTTATACTGATTGGAAATCTCACAAAAGATCCCGAATTAAGGTATACGCCGCAGGGAACTCCTGTATCATCATTCAGGCTGGCCGTTAACTACAGGTACAAACAGGGCGATGAAATGAAACAGGAGACGACTTTTATAGACATTGTGGTCTTCGGAAAGCAGGCGGAATCATGCGGCCAGTTTCTGAACAAAGGAAGTTCAGCTCTTGTAGAGGGCAGGTTACAGGAACGGCGCTGGGAATCCGAGGGGCAGCAGAAAAGCAAATTCGAGGTTGTAGCGCAGTCGGTGAAGTTCCTTTCACCAAAGAAGGGAGCCTCACAGGAGACTGCCGGAGCCGGCGGGGGAGATATTACTCCACCTGAAGAGACCACAGATATTGAACCATTTTAGGAAGCATAGCAAACTAAAACATTATAATATATAATATGGAGGAACAATGGCATTTCAGCAGAGAAGATTTCAGAGAAGAAAATTTTGCAAATTCTGCTCTGAAAAAACGGAGTTCATAGACTATAAAGATCTCAGACTCCTCAAGAGCTATCTTACCGATAGAGGCAAGATACTTTCAAGGAGAATGACCGGCACATGCGCCAAACACCAGAGGGAACTTAAAGAAATGATCATGAAGGCAAGAAATATAGCATTACTTTCATTTGTAGAAAGATAATATGAAGATTCCTAAATCCTGGGTGCCGATAATGGCGAAAAAGATATCAAACAACCTGATATCTCAGGGGCTTATCAGGCCGAAGATACCCGTGGATAAATTTCTGGTTAACGTCGAGAGCATAATCATGGAAGAGCTTTTAGTGGAAGACAGGCTTAACGATGAGGTGAGAGAGATCCTTAAAAAACATGAGTCGGACATAGAACGTGGCAGGATGGATTACAGAAAACTGTTCGATTTGACGAAAAGCAGACTGGTAAGAGAAAGAAATATCGTCCTATGATGCTCTCCGATGATAAGATTTCACATTTAAGTCATGTTCTTCTTGGAAACCTTATCGAAAAAGATCTGGTAGAGTTGATCGAAGATAAAAGTGTGATCAGGCGCGGGATAAAGCGCGCGATTATTGCCGAGCTTAATGTAGGGGAGGAGATAGATCAGATTGTCAGGCGAAAACTCCAGTCATTTTCGAAAAAACTGGTAGAAGGAAGTCCTGAATGGGAAGTCCTTTACAGAAAATTCTTCAGGGAAGAGGAGCTAAAAAAGGGCAGGGCTCCAGGATAAAGAGAGGCGTAGCCCTCTTATTTATTGTTTCCACCTGGTTCGGCCTGCTGGTTTTTCTCCCTGAAAAAAAACCTCTATTCTGGTTTTTATTAAGCTTATCAACAGTTCTAATATATTCGATACTGCACTTTACGGATAAGAAAAGGGCATTTCAGGTCGAATTCCTCTTTTCTATCGCGTTAATCATCGCCGGAACATCACACGCCCTTAACTTGCCATGGCTAAACCTGGCCTATTTTCCCTTTATTCTCACTACCGCTGCCTTTTACAGCCCCGGGACCGTCATATCCCTGTCACTGCTGATGCCGTTTCTGGAACTGAGGACTTTCATCTCCGGGAAGGATGTCTTCGAAGAAACGGTTTTTTCAGTCTTTTTGATCCTGACGGCCGCCATATCCATCCTGATATTCAATAACCTGAGAAAGGAGAAAGAGAAGGCGATGTCGTCCCTGCGGTCGATCAGTGAAAACGCGAGGGAAGTAATGAGTGAAACCGGCATGGAATCACTTGAGAACACCGAGGTCCTTTCCCATCACTTTGCGTCAATGCTGAAGACCGACGAAGAGATCATGGACATGCTTCTTACGGTCAAACAGGCGACATTCGCGGATTCCGCCAACCTCTTTATACCCGATGGTGACAGCTTTCACCTGAGATGTTCGACCTGGGAAAGAGACGATATTATAATCGACGGCAGAGGTGTCCTGAATATCTGCGTAAAAGAGAGAAAAACGCTTCTTTTCGGCGAACTGAATAAAAAAGCACTTGATGCCGGATATATAAAGGACCTCAAGATTTCTTCCATTATCGCGGTCCCTCTGCTGGACGGTCAACTACCGGTTGGGGTGCTGACCATGGACAGTTCGAGATATCACGCCTTCACTGAATCGGACAGGGACACAGCCAGGATGTTTTCCGGGCATATCATCAGGATACTTGATAGGGAAAGGGTATATTCGATGATAAAGCGCGATGTCTTCGGGTTGAGAATACTCAAGGAGGAGAGCGCGAACCTTGTCTCGTCGCTCGACCTGAATGTGACGGCAAGGAAGCTCTGCGAAGCGGCTGAAAAGGTGACAGACTCACAGGCTTTCATCTTTATTCGAAGGGACAGGAAATATGAATTAAGATATCACACAGGAGAATTATCAGTAGACAAAAGACTGTTCGATCTCAGGAGCACGATCATCAATTTCGCGGCTGTGAACAGGCAGAGGCATTACGTGAGCGACACTGCCGGGTATCCCATCCGGATAATGCCTTTTAAGACCGAAAACATCCGGTCGGTTATAGCCTTGCCCATGCTTTATGAAAAGCAGCTTCTCGGACTCTTTGTCCTGCTTTCCGGAAAAAAAGATGCCTTTGATACGTTCCAGACCGGACTGCTGGAAGTTATGTGCAACCAGGCGTCAACATCAATCGCTAACGCGAAACTGCACGCGGAGATAGAAAAGCTCGCCACCACCGACGGTCTTACCGGACTCTATAACCACAGGACCTTTCAGGAGAAATTGTCGGAGGAACTCAGACGGCTGAACAGGTTCTCCTCGCCCATATCACTGTTGATTGCGGATATAGACTATTTCAAGAAAATCAACGATACATACGGGCATCCCGCCGGAGACCTTGTGCTGAAAGGGGTGGCGAATGTCTTAAGAGAGACGATAAGGGACATAGACATACCCGCGCGGTATGGCGGCGAGGAATTTGCCGCCGTGCTGCCCGGGACAGACAAAAAAGGCGCGGGCATGATCGCCGAGAGGTTGAGAAAATCCATCATGAACACCTCTTTTTCAGCAGATGGCGCCTCAATTAAAATTACGATAAGTATCGGCATAGCGACTTCACCTTTAGACGCCGAGACCAAGGAAGAGCTTATAGGCCGGGCCGACCAGGCGCTCTACCACGCAAAAAACGGAGGAAGGAATAGGGCCGTTCACTGGGGGGAGATTAAATAAAATATGGATTTTTTCACATCTGATGTCACAGATGAAGAACTGAGGAGAGAGCGGGCCAGGGCCCGGGAAATCAGAAAATCACAATGGTGGAAAAGAAAACTCGCCGGAGGCCGGTGTTACTACTGTAAAAAGGAATTCCGTCCCGGAGAACTTACCATGGACCATATCGTGCCTCTAATAAGAGGCGGAAAAACCACTAAAGGCAATACAGTTCCGGCATGCAAGGAATGCAACAACAAAAAGAAATCCATGCTTCCGCTGGAATGGGAAGATTACATGGAAAAATTAACCTGAACAACGTATTCAGACGCGTCAGCCGCCGGTCAGAATCCTGCCGGCTTCAAATGCATCGTTCAGCGCTGTGGAATGGTCCTTAACAGCGCCTTTCGCGTCTATTCCCAGAAAGCTCAGGGTCCCGTGTTCCTGAACGTTTATTGTCCTGAAAAAGGCCTTTGCCGTGGCATCCGAGCATGTCACCCCTATCTCCTTCTCCATCGCTCCCACCAGCAGCAGAAGCCCTTTGCGGCCATATATGCCTTCAGGCACCGGCCTTCCAAGAAGGTATTTCCCGCACCAGAAACTCTGGCAGCGGTCTATCATGGCCTTTGTCTGGGCGCTGAGCCCGAAGAAAAAAATCGGCGACGCCAGAATTATCCTGTCGGCCGCGCGTATATCAAGGTATATTTCCGGCATATCGTCATCAATTATACATTCCCCTGTTTCTTCGCAGCCGCCGCAGTTCTGGCATGGCTGTATGTTCATCCGGTTCAGTATGAAGGTCTTCACCTCCTGGCCTGATGACCGCACGCCCCTTACAGTCTCTTTCATCAGCAGCTCTGTATTTCCGTTCTCCCTGGGGCTGCCGAGAATCGCGATTATCTTCATGGCTGGTATTGGTTCCTATTCCGACTGGTGTTTCATTATATGTTCCTTGATGTCTATCCTGTTTCTCATCTTCCGGAGATTATCGGAAAGCTCCCACCATCCATTCTTGAAGCTTGCATAATCAGGCGCCCCGGTCATGGCGGACGCATATCGTATGGAACTGGAATAGAAGAGCCACTGTTTTATCCAGAGTTTTTCTATCTCTTCGTCAAACGGATTGGATATGTCCTCTATCCCCTTTTCCCATGCCTCCACCATAAGTTGGGTCGCAGAGAGCGTCATCTCATTCGTCTCTTTAATGGTATTATCCAGTTTCTCGAAATGGTTGTCTATCCAGGACGTGCCGTGACAGCCCCGGCAGATCTCTTTCATTACGCCCTTCCGGCGGTCCTGTTCGGCTCCGTCTATAAGATATTCCGTTGCCGGTTCACCTGTGAACGCAGTCGGCATCGACAAGCCGTCCTTATTCCTGATTATCGACGTATCCCCTGATACCGGCTGGGCATGGCTGTAAATAAGCCCGAAGAGCCTCACCCATAGTCTCGCCCCGAAATCATGGGTCCGTTCGGCAATCACTTCGCCATCTGGTGATACGATCAGGCTGACATGGCATGTGGCACAGGTCGGGGCATTAAAGTCTTTTCCAAGCACCCACGGGACCGCCCCGAAATCCCAATCATCCTTTTTCGAGGCGTAGATCGCCCCATGCTTGCTCTCCTTGTATACATTCCACGCCGGCACATCAGGGTCGAGGTGGCACTGGGCGCAGGTGTATGGTTTTCTGGCGACTTCAATAGAAAAACCATGCCTCGGATGACAGGCCGTACAGGCCCCGATACTGCCGTCGGGATTCTCCCTGCCGACACCCTGGCTCGGCCAGTTTGTAAGGTCCGGGACGGTAATCTCGCCCCACGCGCTCCCGGCGTATACCTTTTTCAGACCTCTGACCTCCACCTTTGTGCCGTGGCAGCCGAGACATGTCTCCCGCAGGGTCATTTCAGAAGGCGGTTGCGAAACGAGTTTCCCGTTTTCGACCTTTTTTATCCCGGTGATCGTCTTGACCAGGTTGTGATATATGGGGTTTTTCATCAGGTTTTTATAGGCGTTGGCCTTTTTACTTCGCGCATACTGATCAGCCTCTGTGGGATGGCAGGTGCTACAGTCGTTCGGGGAGACGACAACATTTATCATATAGCCCATATGATTAAAATTGTCTTTGTGTCTTGCGGGATTAAGGCTGTGACATTCATAACAGCCAACCGCGTATACACTCAACTCATCAGGAAGTCTGTCCGACGAGATCCTTCTCTCAAGTGCCGGTTTCTTCATCGCCTCGGCCGGGATTATCTTTGCGTGCCGGCTGGAGAGCCAGTCGCTCACAATGCCGGGGCTGACCGCCTTATGACAGGCGATGCAAGCCTGCGTCGGGGCGCTTAATCTTATCTCTTCGGCGCCCGCGAATTTTCCGGAGGCGGATACCGCCGCCGGATAACAGATAAACAAGAAAACAAGAAAAAATAAAACATATCCTTCTGATCTCAATCGCATATTCATATTTCCCTCCAGCTTTGACGAAATTATACTAGGAAAGAAATATTAAGTCTAATATTTATTTTGATTGAGCGGTCATGGCGTAACGGGTTCATAAACAAGCATAGCGCAAAGCGCATGGCGCATAGCGTTAAAACCTGGAAACAGAAGACCAGGAATGGAATAGCAATACCTCTGCTACCCCTTTTGACCTAAGGTCGGTTGCTATGCACTCTGCGCTATGCGTCGTTATCCGTTGCGTAGTTGCCGGTCGTTAACGTTGAACTTCTTCTTGTCCTTTTGTCTGTTACGCTTTGCGCCATGCTCTCTGCGCTTTGCTTTTGTTTGAACATAGAACGTATTACACCATAGCCGTATGCAGATGGCATTTCTTGGTGCATATCTTGGCGCACGCCCCACAGCCGATACAGTCGTCCGGATTTGCAACAGACATCACCTTATTGCCCATATCGTCTCCATACTCGTCCTCACCTTCAAACGGTTTCTCGATAAGCTCAAGAACGGTCCTGCTGCATACCTTATAGCATCGTCCGCAGCCCAGACATTTTTCAACATCAATTGATTCGATATAATTCGGGATCCATGTGCTCCCGCCCCTTGTGTAGCAAGTAGTTTGTTGCATAATTTCTCCTTTCTAGTTGTATTAAAAAATCCCCCTATATCCCACGTTTCCAAAGGGGGACGGAGTAACCCCTCCCCCAACCCCTTAAGTAAGGGGAGGAGAATAACTCCCCTCTTAGGTTAAGAGGGGCTGGGGGAGTTATCCAATCCCTTTTTAAGCTATCGCCTCACCGCCTGCTTCACCTGTCCTTATCCTTATGGCCCCGCCTATCGGCATGACAAATATCTTCCCGTCACCGTGCTTGCCTGTCTGTCCTACCCTTACTATAGCTTTAACAATCTTTGTAACCAGGTCGTCAGGCACTACTATAGTAAGCATCCTCTTCGGCACGTAAAGGGCGACCTTCGGCAGTGTATGCTCGAGGGCATAGATGGAAGGCGTCGGCTTCAGTTTGGCCGTTGTGCAGAAACTCTCCGGCATTTCCGAGTCCATCTCGGCGCACATGGCACCCTTCTGCTTCCCTCTTCCATCCACGCTCTGGATCGTGAGTGACGGATATCCAATATCCTCAAGCGCCTGTTTAATTTCAGGGACCTTGTCCCTCCGGATAATTGCAATGATTTCTTTCATAGGCCTTCCTCTCCAGTCCTGACCGTGTAAGCGGTATCCACCGGGCTGACGAATATCTTGCCGTCGCCGATAAATCCCGTCCTCGCCTTAGTCTGTATTAAATTTACAACCTTCTCCTGGTCCTCGTCATCGACAACAATCAGGAGCAGGGCCTTTGGGAGTTCATCATAATGCACTGGTCCCACCTGAAGTCCTTTCTGTTTTCCCCTTCCGAATACCGGCATCTTTGTAACGGACGGAAAACCCGCGCCCTCTAATGCCAAGACTACTTCCTGCTCCTTCTCCGGTCTTATAAATGCCCTGATCATTTTCATCTTTTCTTCCTCCTTTTTTGTAAGCTATCAGCAATCAGCTGACAGCTATCAATAAAAAATCAAAGTTAGTAAATATTCTACTGGTATTAATCAGCTTTGGCTGAATCCTGACGGCTAACTGATCTCCATCGCCTTTTTGAGCCACGGTGGCGGAGATGTCTTCACGGTTTCAAGGAGTTTATTGAGGGCCTCCTCAATAGGAACCACCTCTTTCACCTTTACAGGCATTATGCCTTTTCTCGCAAGTCTTGCCGCCGACGGGCCGCCGATTTCTGTAAGGTATATGATCTTACAGTCCTCAAGTCTCTCAACCTTGCTTCTCACCCTGTCATCATGTATCTGTCCCTTTCCCTTTGTCTCCTCTATAGCAGTATCCCTGCCTTCGGCAAATTTTCTTATCTCAATAAGTTGATAACCGTCCTTTCTTAATTCATATATGGCGAACTTGCCGGCCCTGCCAAAATGTTCATCAACATTTATATCGTCTGTTGTTGCAAATGCTACCTTCATTACTCCACCTCCGTCATTTATTAATGCATCAAATTGGCCATCTCATTAATCATCATAAGCGTCCCTCTATATCCTATGGTGACCCTTGAGTTATTGCCCAGAATCTTATAGACCGGAAATCCCATCTGATACAATGGCGCTCCGAGCCTTACGGCTGCGTCCTCCGCATGGGAACTCGCGATTAAAAGGTCGAATTCTCCGTCTATCGAAAACAGGTCGCCGACCCGCACATGTCTCGCGTAAATTCCGCCCAAGGACGCCGACCTGGTCGGAACTACAGACAGACTGACTTCAGCGCCCGTCTCATCAAGCAGCATCGAGACCTGGACCGAAAGGTCCGGCTCCAAGGCCATGCAGGCCCTTTTGCCGCCAAAGTAGAAATGGGCGTCTCTCATTCCGTCAATCAGCACCCTTCTCTGTCTTTCATATTTAGGCGGCACCGGGCGACCGCTTAACGCCGATAGCGTCTCGATGAATGCATCCACTCCCCGGAGTCCGGAAAGACTCCCGAACATAGTATATTCAATACCGAATTTCTCTTTTAAAATCTTTGCCGCCCCTTCCATGCTCATCCCTATCGCCATCGTAAATCCGGAGCAACCCATTGTCTCTATCTCAGTCGTCTTTGTCCCTCCGGATGCAAGCACCGAGAATTCCTGTCTGCTCCCGTCTAGCGCAGAGAGATCCGGCAGAATAACCGGGTCCAGCCCGAAAGCTTCGATCATCTCTCGCAACTCCGTAAATTCGGCCGGTGTCAGATGAGAACCGGCAAGTACGTTAATCCTGGAGCCATGGATTGAGGTCGCCGGTTTGCGGCTTCCGGCGACGGAAGCAACCACCGCCTCAACAGCCTTTGCATATCCGGACTCCATACCCCCTTCATAATCAGGGGTTGAAACATATACAATCGCGCAGCCTGAATCCTGAATCCCCCCGATAGAGGTCTCGGGGTCGGGTCGTTCAGACATGAATCTTTTTATCGCGCCGGCCACATCATCGCCTTTCACATCTGAAAGTCCCGAAGTGAGGACGCCTATCATATCGGGCTGCTGTTTCTGAATAACATCTTCCAGGACATCTGTCAGTTTCTCCTCACTTCCCATCACAACATCTTCAGTAAACAGTTTTGTACTCATAAGGGCGATGGGTTCCCTGAAGTGCTTTGTTATGAGCACCTTTGCGAGGAAATTACAGCCCTGCGCCCCATGAATAACTGGGATCGCCCTGTCTATGCCCTGCAGGGCGATCGCCGCCCCGATCGACTGGGAATGTTTCACGGGATTTATCAGGATATCCCTCTTAACTTCCGGCTCCAGGGTTTTAATTTCACGGACAAAAGACCCATGCCCCCCGGCTTTTAACTCCCGGTCGAAAAATTTAATGCTGTTGCTTATCTGCTCCGCAAGGTTCACAAGCCCGCCATATCCGGCATAGGCTGTATGTCTCTCCTGGTTCACATCCACGAATGGAAACCCTTCCTTCATGGCGAGATAGAGGTTTCTGCCTCCGGCGACAAGGATGTCCGCGTCCCTCTCCTTCATAAGCCTGCGCAGGTTTGCCGGTGTGACATCCTCAACCAGAAGGGCGTCCCCGCCAAGTATGATCTTCATCTTCTCCTCGTCCTCAAAGGTGCTCTTCCTGGTGCCGACCGCAACCACCTCAATCCCTAGATCGAGAAGCGCCGATATAAAAGACCAGCTCTTAACGCCACCGGTATAAAGAACAGCCCTTTTGCCTCTGAGGTGAGAGTATGCCTTTAATTTTTCAGAAAGTCTTTTTTCCTCACTCTCAATAATGGCTTCAACTTTATCCGACAGGTGAAATCCCGAACTTTTAACTTTGAACTTTGAACCTATCATTCTCAACGCCTTCGCCATCTCGGTCTTTCCAAAAAAGGAGACCTCAACATAGGGAATGCCGTATCTTCTTTCCATCTCCCTTGCGACATTCACAAGAGCGCGACCGCAGACAACCAGATTCATATCAGCGCCGTGGGCATAGGTTATCTCTTCAAAGGTTGCGTCACCCGTGATCCTCGACAGTATCCTTATTCCCGCCTCCTTAAACACCGGCTCGACAAGCCCGAGGTCGCCCGCGATGTTATACTCCCCAATAAGGTTTACAGACACTTCCCCTGTGGAAGGACGAACAGGCGGTTCTCCCGTGCCTATCACATGATCAAGCAATACCTCTCCCGCTATCCTGTTTCCGAGGTTTTTAGGACCAACAAATCCGGGCGCGTTAACAGGTATAACCTTTATGCCGCAAATATTCGCGGCCTTTCCGCAGACGGCATCCAGGTCCTCTCCAATAAGGCCGCTTACACAGGTGGAGTAAACAAAGATCGCCTTCGGTTGTACGGATTTAAAGGTCCGGACGATGGCATTATAGAGTTTTTCCTCCGATCCATAGACTATATCCAGTTCATTAATATCAGAGGTGAATCCCATCCCGTGCAGGGGCGTGTCTCCGCGCGCCGCTACAGCCGTTGACAATGTGCCCCTGCCTTCCCATGTGTTACCGCAACACGCGATAGGACCATGGACAAGATGCGCCGTGTCCGCAATCGGCTGCAGCACTATCATCGCCCCGTCAAAGGCACATGACTCACCACCGCGGCTCCTGCAAAGCTTGTCCTTTTTCTCTATGTCGCAGCCGCTTTCTAAAAATTTATCAGTAGTAGTTAACATTATTATATCTCTTTTGGCGAGTTACGGGCTAGGACGAAACTCGCAACCCGTAACTCGCAATTAGTATCTACCTTATAACATCAAAACTCGTTGTGTTGATAGACTTCCTGTCCATCTCGTCAAGGATTGTATTGACAACCCAGTTCACCATATTCAGCACACCCTGGTACCCGACAATGGGATACCTGTGGAGGTGATGCCTGTCAAACAGGGGAAACCCCATCCTTACCAGCGGTGTTCCGGTATCCCTCCAGAGGAACTTCGCGTATGAATTCGCGATGAGCATGTCAACGGGATCGGTAAACAGCAGTGACCTCATATGCCACATATCCTTTCCTGTGTATACCGTCGCCTCCTGTCCGAAGGGATTTTCACCCAGAAACGCCTCGGCTTCTTTCCTGAATCTCTTATCACTGTTGGTGCATATGATATGTACCGGTTTGCCTCCCATTTCCATAATGAAGCTCATCAATCCCATCAAAAGGTCTGGATCTCCAACCATGGCAAATCTCTTTCCGTGGACATATGGATGCGAATCTATCATTGCGTCAACCGCCCTTCCCCTCTCATCCTCAATCTCCTGGGGAACAGGCTTCCCGGTGATCCTGCTTATCTCATCAAAAAATTTATCGGTGTTCTTTATGCCGATTGGCGGGAGCACCGGCGCCTCGTGGCCCCACTCTTTCTCTATGTAAGTCCTGGTCTTCATGGTTGAATACCTCTCGAGCGAGACAGTAGCCATTGCGTTTATTGAGTCAGCCGCATCCTCCAGCGGCGTACCGCCCGGATAGAGTTTGTATTCACCGGTGTTCGGAGAGTCGAAGATATCGCTCACGTCCGAAAGAAGCGTAAAATCGACATCCATTGCCTTGAGAAGCCTCTTTATCTCCCGGTAGTTACCTGTATATGTATCAAATCCCGGAATAATATTAATCTTCCCGTTAGGCTTTCTTTTCCTGCCGGCGGTGAGGGTAGTGAGTATGCCCTTCAGCATGTTGTCGTAACCCGTGATATGTGAGCCGACAAAACTGGGCGTATGCGCGAACGGCACCGGCAGTTCATTCGGTATTATGCCCTTGTCCTTCGCCTGCCTTATATATGAGTTCAGGTCATCACCTATAACCTCCGCCATGCAGGTAGTGCAGACAGCGATCATCTTCGGACTATACAGGGTATGGGCGTTGCCCAGGCCCTCGAGCATGTTGTTCAACCCGCCGAAGACAGCCGCGTCCTCTGTCATGGATGTAGATATGGCAGCCATCGGTTCCTTGAAATGCCGGTTCAGATGACTCCGGAAGTAAGCGGCACAGCCCTGGGCACCCTGAACAAACGGCATGCAGCCCGCAAACCCGGATGCGCAGAAGATCGCGCCGAGCGGCTGGCACGCCTTCGCGGGATTAATCTTTATATTCTTGCGAGCAAAGTTCTTCTCCCTGTAATCCTCCGTCTTTGTCCACTCGGCCACCTCTTTGACCCTTTCCTCAGGCCACGGGTTTTCAAATTCCTTTTTGTTCTTGAACTGTTCAATATATTCCTGCTGCTGAAAAAGTTCGTTATGGTCTTTTATTTTCATTTTTTCCTCCGTATCAGACCCCATGTCGGGCTGTTCACCGTCATATCCATATCCCTGGCAAATACCGGGAATCCGTCAAAACCGTGATATGGTCCGCTGTAGTCCCATGAATGCATCTGCCTGAAAGGCACACCCATCTTGTGATAGGAATATTTTTCTTTTATTCCCGCGCCGACCATGTCCGGTTTGAGCCTTCTCGTAAACTCCTCCAACTCATATAGCGTGGCATCATCCATGATTACCGCACCTTCCTTCATATCGGTATATGTCCTCTTGTAATCATCGTCATGCCCGAATTCATATCCTGACGCTACAACCTCCATACCAAGATCCTCATACGCACCGATGGTATGCCTCGGTCTCAGGCCGCCCACATAAAGCATTACCTTCTTGTCCTCGAGCCTCGGCTTATAGTGCTCAATTACCTCATCCATCGCGGGTCTGTATTTTTCTATCATCTTCTCCGCATTCTCCTTGATGGTGTCATCAAAATGCGATGCAATCGTTCTAAGGCTCTCGTATATCTTTGTAGGGCCGAAGAAATTAAACTCAACCCACGGAACACCGTATTTTTCCTCCATATGCCTGCATATGTAGTTCATTGAACGGTAGCAATGAATGAGATTGAGTTTTGCGTTTTGCGCGATGCCGAGTTCGTTTACAGACGCGTCACCCGTCCACTGGGCGATGACCCTCAGGCCCATCTCTTCAAGCATCTTCCTCGACGCCCACGCATCACCGCCGATATTGTAATCTCCGATCAGGGCGATATCATACGGTGTTGATTCCCCCATCTTGCCCTTGCCGAGCACATGGTCCCTTATGGTGTCATTGGCAATATGGTGGCCGAGGGACTGGCTCACACCCCTGAAACCCTCACATCTGACAGGCACTATGGGGTACCCGAATTCGCCTTCCACCTTTTTTGCTACAGCCTCGATGTCGTCGCCTATGAGCCCGACCGGACACTCCGAGAGTATCCCGATTCCGCGTGCCAGCGGCATAAGCTCTCTCACTTCATTTAACGCCGCCTCCAGTCCCTTGTCACCTCCGTAAACAATGTCCTTTTCCTGAAAATCCGTGGTAATGTGCATCGTGCCGAAGGTATCGACGCCTGTCTGGCCGTTATAATAATTCCTCCTCGCCCACCAGCTGTACTGGCCGCAGCCGACAGGGCCGTGGCTTATCGTGATCTGGTCTTTTACAGGGCCCCAGACGACACCCTTGGCACCCGCGTACGCGCACCCTCTGACCGTCATGACGCCCGGACTGGATTTTACATTGGACTTGACCTGGCATGTACTGCATTGACCAGTAGGGTCATTTGCCGCTAAATGTTTGGCCCTGACCTTCCTCGTCTTTTCAGGATAAGCGTCCAGGACTTCCTCTATCATTTTCTGAGTCTCTTTAATGGATGTACTCATTCATTCCTCCTGTATTTGTTCTTTCAACTGTTCAAAGCAGGCTGGAGCGGCGTCAGCCGCTCCGACCGTTTCATCCAATTCATTTGGTTCAGCGCTTCAGTTGTATTTTCTATACCGCTGCGTCTTCCGGCTCCTCGGCCTCGAGTATCCCGAAATCCATAAGCAGTTGTTCCAGATCATCCATTGTCATCGGCGTCGGGATGGTGAAGTTTTTGTTCTCCGCTATTTTCTTGGCCAGCGACCTGTACTCATCCGCCTGCTTATGCTCCGGGGAATACTCAATCACGGTCTGCCTTCTCAACTCGGCCCGCTGGACCTCGTTTTCTCTTGGTATAAAATGAATCATATGTGTATTAAGCCTTTTTGCAAGCTCGGCGATCAATTCATATTCCTTGTCCGTTTCCCTGCTGTTGCAGATAAGTCCCCCGATTCTTACACCGCCGCTCTGTGCATACTTGAGGATACCCTTCGATATATTGTTGGCGGCATACATCGCCATCATCTCACCTGATGTGACTATGTATATCTCCTTTGCCTTTCCTTCCCTGATAGGCATTGCAAAACCGCCGCAGACAACGTCGCCAAGGACGTCATAGAAGACAAAGTCCGTGTCCGCCTCATAGGCCCCGTTTTCCTCGAGAAAGTTTATGGCGGTGATAACACCACGCCCCGCGCAACCAACCCCGGGCTCCGGCCCGCCTGACTCAGCGCACCTGATGCCTCTATAACCAGTGAGCAGCACTTCTTCTATTTCGAGGTCCTCTACCGTCCCCCTCTCCCTTGCCAGGTCCATAACCGTTGTCTGTGCCTTTTTGTGGAGTATCAATCTTGTTGCGTCAGCCTTTGGATCGCACCCCACTATCATGCATTTGTAACCCGCCTCTGAAAGACCCGCAACCACATTCTGCGTCGTCGTCGACTTTCCGATTCCACCCTTGCCGTAAACTGCTATCTGTCTCATTCAAAATCTCCTTTCACTTCTTAGTTTATAATGCTTAATAGCGACTCTTTATCTGTATAGTTACTGCGAAAAGCGTGCCAGGTTGCAACTCATTGATATTAAAGGAAAGTGGCATTAGATGGTAATTCATGATTGTAACTATTAGATCAATTTTGTCAGTATACTTCCCGACGGGGTGATGGAGACATGGCCTGGGTGATTTTAAATTTATACAGCGGAAGGAAAACTTTTAAACATCCGGTGACTGGTGATGGATGCGGTAATTCCCTGTTCCAGGGAATTCATCCGGGGCTGATGAGAGGCCCGCCGGATACTGACGGAAAAAAACTCTTCCGGCGATTCAGGCGCGGACCGACAGGTTCATCTTCTCTATAAAACCAGTATTAAAATCGCCTTTAATAAAACCAGGGTCTTTCATCACCCTTTTATGAAGCGGGATAGTGGTCTTTATGCCTTCGATTATAAATTCATCCAGCGCCCTTTTCATGCGGGCGATGGCCTCGTCCCTGTCCCTGCCGTGCACTATCAGTTTTGCGATCAGGGAATCATAATGGGGAGAGACGACACACCCGTTATAGATCGCCGTGTCAACCCTCACTCCCGCGCCCCCCGGCAACAAAAGAAAATTTATTCTCCCGGGAGACGGGATGAAAGTCTCGGGGTCTTCCGCGTTGATCCTGCATTCTATTGCGTGGCCTGAAATTTTTATCTCCGTCTGTCGGAATTCCAGCGGTATTCCCGCCGCTATCTTTATCTGCTCCTTGACTATGTCCACACCGCTCACGTATTCCGTTACCGGGTGTTCAACCTGAAGCCTCGTGTTCATCTCCATAAAATAAATATTGCCGCGATGGTCGACAATAAATTCAACAGTGCCGGCGTTCCTGTACCTGATCGCCTTCGCTGCCTTGATCGCATATTCACCTATTTTTTTCCTGAATTTCTCGGTTGCTACAGGCGACGGAGCTTCTTCAACCACTTTCTGGTGCCTTCTCTGGATAGAACAATCTCTCTCCCCCAGATGGATTATGTTCCCTTTAGTATCGGCGATTATCTGGACCTCGACATGTCTCATTTCGGAGATGTATTTTTCGATGTAAAGCTCTCCATTGCCGAAGCAGGCGAATGCCTCTCTCTGCGCCATAAAGAAGGCCTTTCCGAATTCGTTTTCATCTTTCGCTATCCTCATTCCCCTGCCGCCGCCACCAGCCGATGCCTTGAGCAGCACGGGGAACCCCGTCTTTCCGGCAATCTTAAGCGCCGTCTCTTCTGACAAAACAGGACCTTCGCTTCCAGGCACAACCGGGATCCCCCTGCGCTTCATAACCTGCTTCGCCTTCGCCTTGTTTCCACCAAGCCTTATATTTTCAGGTGTCGGGCCGATAAATACAATCCCCGATTTTTGGCATGCCTCCGCGAAATCAGGGTTTTCGGACAGAAAACCGTATCCCGGGTGGATGGCCTCTGAATCGGTTATTTCAGCTGAAGTAAGGATGTTGGGAATATTATTATAGCTCTGGGCGGAATTCGCGGGCCCTATACATACGGATTCATCCGCAAGTCTCGTGTGCAGTGAATCCCTGTCAACGTCTGAATATACTGCAACCGTCCTTATCCCGAGTTCATTGCAGGCCCTGATCACCCTGACCGCAATCTCTCCCCGGTTTGCGATTAATATCTTTTTGAAAAGTTTCACTTAAAGCACCCTTCCAGGTTTCTCCTGATTCATTTAAATGGCGGCGACAGGGTTTGCTGATTTCCCTCTATAGCAATACACAGCGGATGGAAAGGTTCACGCGGGTTCTATCTGGAAAAGCGGTTCTCCGTATTCCACGGCCTGTCCGTTCTCAACAAGGACCCTGGCGATAACACCATCGACCTCGCTCTCGATCTCGTTCATAAGCTTCATCGCCTCTATAATACAAAGCACCTGCCCCCGTGTTACCGCCAGGCCTACATTCACAAAAGGAGGGGCCTCGGGTGTAGGTGACCTGTAAAACGTACCGACTATCGGAGATGCAACAGTATGCAGCTTCTCCGCCTGCTCTTCCGCTTCTTCGGCGACGGGAGCCTGCACAACAGCCGGCTTCGGCGCGGGGACCTCCGGTGAAGAGACAACCTGCCCCCTCTTTATCCTGACTTTCGAGTTGTCCCTTTCAATCCGCAGTTCAGTTATGTCGGTTTCCTTGAGAAATTCAATCAGGCTTTTTAAATCCTCAAGCTCCATTATTTTACCCTTTCTATGTATTCAGACGTCCTCGTATCCACTTTTATGGTATCCCCTTCATTTATATGAAAAGGCACCCTGACTACGGCGCCGGTTTCGAGTGTAGCAGGCTTTCCGCTCCCTGACGCTGTGTTGCCCTTGAATCCGGGTTCCGTGTTTGCAACAACCAGCTCAATAAAGATCGGAAGCTCGACGTTGAGAGGCTCCCCCCTATAGGTAAGAATCTTGACGTCCATACTCTCTTTCAGAAACTGCTTTGAATCACCCAGCTGTGCGACCGTCAGAGGTATCTGCTCGAATGTCTCGGAATCCATAAAATAGTACAGGTCATCCTGCATATATAAATATTGCATCTTTTTCTCCTCAAGCTCCGGAGGAGGTAATTTTTCACCGGACCTGAAACTCTCTTCCACTACACCACCGGTCCTCAGGTTCTTCAACTTCGTCCTTACAATTGCGCCTCCCCTGCCCATTTTAACATGCTGGAAGTCCACCACCTCATAGGGGTCGCCCTTAAATTCTACTTTCAAACCTTTCCTGAAATCACTTGTCGAAATCAATTGTATCTTCCTCCTGTTTATCCTCTGCCGCACATGCGGGCATCAAGGCTAATGTACCAGATCAACTGTAAATTCACCCCTTTTCAGGAGGCGCCGACCTGAGCGGTCATATGAATCTATCCGGTTATTTCAAGCCCTTTCGGAAGGGCCGTCAGGAGATCCCATCCGTTTCCCTCCGCATAGACCATATCCTCGATCCTGACACCTCCGACTCCCGGTACATATACGCCAGGCTCTACCGTAAAGACCATCCCCTCCTGAATATGCCCGGTGCCGAGCCGAGAAATACGCGGCAGTTCATGAACATCAAGCCCCACCCCATGTCCGGTGCCGTGGTCAAAAAAATCCCCGTAACCGGCTTTTTTTATAACATCTCTCGCGGCCCTGTCAACCATTCTGACATGCTCACCCACGGCAACGCTGTCAATGGCCTTTCTGTTGGCAAGCAGGACTGTCTCGTATATCTCTTTTTTTTTGGCGATGCCGCCGCCATTCATTAAAAAAGTCCTTGTCATATCGGAAAAATATCCTTCAGCCTCACCACCCCAGTCGATAAGCACCAGGTCGCCGGCCTTTATATTCCTGTCCGTTGGCCGGGCGTGAGGCATGGCTGAATTCTTGCCGGATGCGACTATTATATCAAAAGGCAATACGGAACACCCTTTTTTTTTCAGGGTCTCCTCAAGTCTGAGCGCTATCTGCTTCTCTGAAAAACCTTTCCTTACATACGGCCTTACCTCTTTAAATGCCTTCTGCGCCCTGTCAACCGCCTTTCTGATCGACTTCATTTCAAGGCGGTCCTTAATCTTGCGCATATCTTCCACAAGGTTATTAACTGCCTTTAACTTCAGGCCCTTCCTCAGGAGTTTTTTATAAAACGCATACGGCACCATCGATTCAAAACCTAATATTCCGACGCCCAGCGATTTCGCACTCTCTATTATCTCTATGTGGCGCTCTTTTTTTTCGATAACAACCTCAAACCCCTTTATCTCATTTACCGCCTGCTCCCTATACCTGCCGTCGGTAAGGAAAATTCCCGCCCCCCCGGCGATGATCAGACAGGCCGAAGAACCACTAAATCCTGATAGATATCTGATATTCCTGATATCGGAAATAAGGATGCCATCAATGCCCCTGCTCTCAAGGGCTCCGGTTATAGCCTGTATGCGGTTCATTCCGACAAGCTTTTTCCCGCCGCCCCGACAGCAGCCGGACAGCTTCCGATTGCCGGGCCGCTTAACTCTCCGTTCACATCATGCATAGAAACCCGTTCATGCTTATCAGTCTCCGGCATGCCGGGCCGGGTTAAATTAGCTCCATGTATTACAAAAATTTCCATTCTGTTTCAATCCGTCTTCAGTCGTAAAGGTAATTACTTACAGCGGGGGACTGGGGAAGAGGCCTAGAATTCACCTTCTATCTTTGGAATGGCGGTTTTAAGGATAAAACGTCCCTTGCCATAATTACCATCGGGCCTTAACACCAGCGCCATGAAATATTCACTATTGATCCTTCGCATTATTATCCCACATCTGTCAGAGATTATAGAAAATTCTCCAGCCTCACCAAGCCCGAGGTTTTCAGCCGCGGAACTTATGTCCCTTATCATCGCGGAAGCCTCGGCGCCAAGCCCCGTGAGATCAATCAGTCTCTCCGACACATACTCCTCCACCACTATACCATCAACCGCCAGTATCATCGATGACACAGCCCCGTTAACCTTATCTACAGTCTCTTTAAGAACTTCCGAAAAACTCATCTCGCCTCTTGTTTACCGCTTCCAGAAAATAGTTTAACCTGCCGATCAGGGCATCCGAATCCTTGCCCAACAGCTTTAAAAGCATCCTCAGATCTTCGACCCTTTGCAAAACCTTCCTGTCATCGGGCCGAGACACCAGGATTCTCCTGTATATATCCATCGCGCCGGTATACTCATCTCCGGCTATAAGTCTATCTGCATCATTGACGGTTTCGCCCGCCGCCGGCGATTCCGTTGTTTCCGTGTCCCACTCCTCCGCGAATATCCCGTTCGACGGCATATCTTCCGTCATATCGTTAATCGCGGAATTATCGGTCATCAGGGTTTCTCCGATATCGACAAAAGATGTCTCTACCCCATCGTTACGATCAGCACCAGCACCTTTCTGGCTTATCATATCTTCAGTCAGCTCCGCGAGGCCATCTTCTCCACCGCCTTCGTCCGGCGCTTCACCACTACCGAAAAGGGAACCCCTGAAGGCATCAATTTCCGCACCAGACTCCTCCTCCGGAGCCGCCGGATCATCCCATGTCCATGGCACTATCTCCTCGGGGGCCATCCCGACCACGGCATCATCCATACCGGCATCTTCCGTAAGGGAAACGGAATCCTCAGCAGAGACATCCTCACTTGCAGTCACTTCAACATCAGCCAGTTCAGTGGCGCCGGGCCGCGCATGGGACATTTCGCCCCTGAGCCCTGTTAGTCTGTCCAGTGCGTCCTCATCCATCGGGTTCAGCCGCAGGACGGTCCTTAATGATTCCGCGGCGAGTCCGTCTTCCCCGACGGAGCTGTATATTTCAGCCAGTTTTTTATGGGCATACAGGTTATCGGGGATGGAGCTTATTACACTCTCAAACTCAATCTTCGCGGCTTCAAGCATGCCCTTCTCCGCATATACCTTGCCGAGCGATACCCTCGCGCTCATATAGTCAGGCTGTCGTTCCAGCCCGCGCAAAAGCACAGACAACGCGTCGTCGAGCATTCCTTCCTCCCTGTACGCCTCGCCCAGCGGTACAAAGAGTTTGGAATCGGGGTCTTTCTTTACCCTTTCTTTAAGCTTTTCAATATCTTTTAATGACATATCCTGTTCACATTTTTATCAAATTGCAGCAATAAAGTCAAGCCCTGATTTCGAGCATCCTGTCCAGGATGGACTCGGCCACCGCGTCTTTTCTCATTAAGCCGGGGGACGTTTCCCTTTTTTTGTCTATTATCACCACATTGTTCGTGTCAACGTCAAAACCCGATCCCGGCTCTGTAACATCATTAAATACTATCATATCCATTCCTTTATTTTGCATTTTTTTCATTGCCCGCCCGATATTCCCGCCTGTTTCAGCCGCAAAGCCGATAATAAAAGGCCTTTTCTCCGCCCCGGCGACCTCTGAGATTATATCATCCGTCAGGCGCAGACGCAGTGTCGTGTTACCATCTTTTTCGATCTTGGCGTCTGATCGCATAGCCGGTGCGAAGTCCGAGACAGCGGCGGCCATAATCAGCACTGTCGCTTTACTGGTATAGCTTTTTACAGCACTCAGCATCTCGGCGGAAGTCTCCACTTCCACAAATTTCAAACCACCCGGACGTTCCAACGCTGAAGGGCCGCTGATCAGCGTGACATCCGCCCCCCTGTCCCTGGCCGCCCTGGCAAGAGCATATCCCATCTTCCCCGAGGACCTGTTCGAAATAAACCTGACTGGATCAAGATACTCCCTTGTCGGTCCGGCGGTCACAATAATATCTTCACCAACGAGGTCCCTATCGGTTAAAGCCCCCTTAGCCGCCTCGACTATATCGGACACCTCGGCCATCCTTCCCAGACCTTCTTCTCCACAAGCAAGGACACCCCTCTCTGGCCCCACCTGTATCACCCCGGCGGAAGTTAGCTTCTGGAGGTTCTGCTGAAAAAACCGGTTCTGGTACATCCTCCAGTTCATGGATGGCGCGATGATTGTTTTGCCCGGGTGGGAAACAAGACATGTGCTCAGGAGATCGTCCGCAATGCCGTTGGCGAATTTTGATATTATATTGGCGGTAGCGGGAGCGATGACAAGCAGATCGGCAGCCGCGGGCATTTTTATATGCGCCATCGGCTCATCGAAAAGAGAAGAACAGACCCTGTTCTGTGAAGCAATCCCGAGTGAAAGCGGAGTTACGAACTTTCCGGCGGCTTCAGTCATGATCACGAAAACAGATGCTTCTTCTTCCTTCAGTCTTCTGACCAGATCGATTGATTTATAGGCGGCCGCCCCACCCGTAACACCAACCAGAACGGACTTATTCCGTAGTACTGTCAGTACTTTCTTCCTTTTTGTCATTGAAAAGTTCGTCAAAGGTCTCTTTATCCGTTGTTTTCCGGTCATGGAGATAGGCCTTAACATCTTTTTCTATCGGACTGAGTTCCTCTGCGGCAGCCGCCCTTCTGCTCTCCTCAAGGAACTTCCTGTAGTCAAACTTATTGGCTTCCTCTTTTGCCGCCACGGCTTCTTCACCGGTCAGGTATTCAAGAGTACAGTCAGGACTAACAGCCTCCTCTATCGCGATTGACGCGACTTTTTTCCATTTAGTCTTAATCTTGGGCTTAGCACCGTAAGACAGGTCTTTCGCCCTCTGGGTCGCAATCGCCACAAGCCTGAACTTACCGTCTATTTTGCTGGTATCATATTCCACGGGCAGAGAAATAATATCCATTCTTTTTCCCCCTAAGCTAAAATTTTTTCTATGATGCTCTTATCCGTTCTTTCAGTCTTATGCCTCTCGGCTGTTATAATCGCTTCGAGTAATCTTACTGAATCCTTCAGCACGTCGTTAATTATAACATAATCGTAATTATTGTACTCCTTTATCTCGTCAATAGCCGCCCCGAGGCGCCTGGCCATGTCCTCCCTCGAATTACTCCTTCGTTTTTCGAGCCGGCGCCGTAATATCTCTATGGAAGGTGGAAGTATAAATATAAAAACACCGTCCCCGTATAATTTCCTTATCTGTCTTGCCCCCTGGGTGTCTATGTCGAGGATAACGTCCAGGCCGGAATCCATAAGTCCTTCGAGCCTATCTCTGGAAGTCCCGTACAGATTGCCATGCACTTCAGCCCACTCGACAAAATCTCCTCCGGCGATCATCTCCCTGAACTCTTCCTCTCCGATGAAGGTATAGTCCAGGTCATTGACCTCCCCTCCCCTCGGCTTGCGGGTAGTGAATGAGACCGACGGGACAAGGCTGTCAACGGTAGTCACTATCTTTTTACACAAGGTTGTTTTACCCGCGCCCGAAGGGGCCGAGATTATAAAGAGACTACCTTTTCTCCGTTTCAGCAAGCGGCCCTTTTCCCTCCGTAAACCTCTGCGTTATAGTCTCAGCCTGAAGCGCGGAAAGTATAATATGATCACTATCGGTTATGATTATGGAACGTGTTCGTCTCCCCTGTGTGGCATCGATTAACTTACTGCCTTTCCTTGCCTCTTCTCTTATCCTCTTGATCGGCGCGGAACCGGGCGTTACGATCGCAACCACCCTGGAAGAGGCGACAACGTTACCAAATCCTATGTTTACCAGTATAGGAGCTGCATCATTTTTTTTCATCACTCACCTCACTCAAAAACTCAAATTATAAGATTCCGCTATATACCATATAATTCCTTAAAACAGGAAAGAGGCGGCAACATCCGGACCTATTGTATGTTCTGCACCTGTTCTCTCATCTTCTCCAGTTCATTCTTCATGTCAACCGTCAGAGTAGAGATATCGCAGACAACCGATTTTGACGCTATAGTATTCACTTCCCTGTTAAGTTCCTGCAGTATGAAATCCAGTTTTCTACCGATCACATCACCATTGGCCAGCATCTCCCTGAATTGCCCGACATGGCTTTCTATCCTGACGATCTCTTCTGAAATATCGGACTTCGCGGCGATTACGGCGGCCTCCTGGAGTATACGGCCCTCGTCTATTTCAATTCCGTCGAGGATTAACTTTATCTTCTCACTGAATTTTTCTTTTATATCGGAAACGCTTTTACCACAGCGGGCCTTAATCTCTTCGTTCATAACGCCCAGGGCATCCGTCATCCGCCGGAGCTCGGAAGCAAGTACCCCGCCCTCCCTGATTCTCATCTCATACAGACCTTCAAGCGCCTGGTTATAAACCTGATTAACTGCGTCAATATCATAGCTCTGATCTGTCTCCATAAACATCTCACGAAAACCGGTCAGGGTATTTATATCAATCTCTCCAGGGACCGAGAGTTCTTTCTGCAACATCCTGAAGGCGTTATGAATTTCCCTGGCAAGATTAACATTAACATTCATCACCGCATTAACATTTTCGGAGATTAATATGCTTACATCAAATTTTCCCCTCGAAAATTTTTTCTTCAGAAGATTCCTGAATTCTATCTCATACCTGCCCAAAAAGGCAGGGACTTTTATGTACACATCAAGAAATCTGTGATTTAATGAGCGAACCTCAACCCTGCAGCCGTCTTTTTCAGCGCTTCCAAAACCGGTCATGCTCTGTATCATAATAAAAGTAACTATATATCAGTCGCCTGATTTAGTCAAATATTACTTTAAATCACAAAATTCCTTAATTTCCTTGCAAAAATGGCCGTTAATCTACTAAAATTATAGCTTAATTCATATCTGGAGGAAAACATGGCTGAAACAATCGAGATAAGATGGCACGGAAGAGGAGGACAGGGGACGGTGACGGCGGCAAAAGTGCTTGCAGACACTTGCCTGAGTGGCGGAAGACACGTCCAGGCATTTCCCGAATACGGTCCCGAAAGAGCTGGAGCACCGCTGAAGGCATACAACAGGATAAGCACGCACGAACTCAGGATGCACTGTCCCGTTCTGGTCCCTGATGTCGTCTCTATTGTGGACGCTACATTGCTCGACAGCATTAATATTACCGAAGGGGCGAAGGATGACACTATTTTTATAGTAAACACATCAAAAAGCCCGGAAGAGATCAGGGAGAAACTGAAGGCCGGGCCTGGACAGAAATGCTATACGCTTGACGCGACAACAATATCGATCGAATCTTTCGGAAGGGCCATGCCGAACTCCCCAATGCTCGGCGCTGTCTGCAAGGTAACGGGACTTGTCGGCCTGGAGCATCTGCTGGAAGACGTAAAGAGCAGTTTCAGCAAAAAATTCTCGCAGAAGATCATCGACGGAAATATAGAGGCGACAAAAAGAGGCTACGAGGAGGTAAAAGAAGGATGAAACTAAAAGGATGGAAGGATTTAACTCCTGGTTCCGTTATCCTCGAAGGCGGTAATGCCGTTCAGTTCAAAACAGGTTCATGGAGGGCGTTCAGGCCTGTCTGGAAAAAGGAAAACTGCATACATTGCCTTTTTTGCTGGATATACTGCCCTGATATGGCGGTAAACGTCAAAGACGGCAAGATGATGGACTTCAATTACGATTATTGCAAAGGATGCGGAATATGCGCCCTCGAGTGTCCGGGCAAAAAAGGACAAACGGCAATCGAAATGGTAGAGGAGGGCAAATAGATGGCAAAGGTTGTCGCAGTCACAGGAAACGAGGCGTGCGCTAACGCGCTTCGCCAGGTAAATCCCGATGTATGCGGGGTCTATCCGATCACACCACAAACTGACATGATGCAGAAATACGCGTCATATGTATCAAACGGCAAAGTCGATACGGAAATCATCCTGGTCGAAAGCGAACACAGTTCAATGAGCGCCTGCATCGGCGCCGCCGCCGCGGGCGGCAGGGTTGTGACCGCGACATCATCCCAGGGGCTGGCGCTCATGTGGGAGATGCTGCATATAGCGTCTGGCGACAGGCTTCCGATCATAATGCCGGTTGTTAACCGCGCCCTTTCAGCTCCTTTAAATATCCATGGAGACCACTCGGACGCGATGGGCGCCAGAGACACCGGGTGGGTTCAGCTATGGTCTGAAAACGCCCAGGATGCATATGACAACACCATACAGGCCTTCCGGATCGGAGAGCATATGGACATCAGGCTCCCTGTCATGGTATGTCTTGACGGATTCATCATAAGCCATTCCATCGAGAGGATGGAATACCTTGAAGACGAAGAGGTCAAGGGATTTGTCGGGGAATACAAAAACTTTCTGCCGCTCCTGGACCTTGACAAGCCGAAAAGTTACGGCCCACTCATCCTGCCCGACCTTTTCCATGAATACAAAAAGGCCCAGCACGAGGTTATGTTAAAGGTTAAAGATGTTGTTCTAAAAGTCGCTGCGGATTTCGAAAAACTGAGCGGCAGGAAATACGGCCTGTTTGAATCATACAGACTGGATGACGCGGACATCGCGCTCGTAATACTGAACTCGGCCGCCGGCACGACAAAAGACATTGTAGACGGGTTCCGCGCCAGGGGCATCAAGGCGGGACTGCTTAAACCACGGCTCTTCCGGCCTTTCCCCTATGACGAAGTGGCCGAGGCACTCGGAAAAGTCAAGGCGGTATGCGTCATGGACAGGTCGGATTCATTTGGTGGATACGGCCCGGTTTTCATGGAAATAAGTTCGGCGTTATATCCATTACAGGAGAGGCCAGTCCTGATAAACAGGATATACGGACTCGGAGGAAGGGACTATCTGCCTGAACACGGTGAAGCCGTTCTTAACGAACTCGATGAAATAGCAAAAGGCGGCAAGGTGGAAAAATACAAAGAATATATTGGAGTGAGGGAATAACATGGCTACAGGATTAACTTTAAAAGAGCTTTCAAAGAAAGAAGAACTCCTGACTCACGGGCACAGGATGTGCGCCGGATGCGGCGCTCCAATCGCGGTAAAAATGGTGCTGCTTGCGACAGACTATCCTGTCATAGCCGCAAACGCCACCGGATGTCTTGAGGTCTCAACTTGCATATCGGAATACACCGCGTGGAAAATACCCTGGATTCATACGGCGTTTGAAAATGCCGCCGCAACCATATCAGGTGTCGAAACGATGTTCAGGTCGCTGAAAAAACAGGGCAAAATAGACGGGAACGTGAAATTCATGGCCTTCGGCGGTGACGGCGGCACATACGATATCGGCCTCCAGAGCCTCTCGGGCGCAATGGAACGTGGACATGACATGCTCTACGTCTGCTATGACAACGGGGCGTATATGAACACCGGCATCCAGCGGTCAAGCGCGACCCCGATGGGCGCGGACACCACTACATGCCCGGCCGGCTCCATAATACCGGGAAAGCCTCAAAAAAGAAAAAACCTGACAAAAATCATGGCGGCGCACAATATCCCTTTTTCAGCGCAGGCATCACCCTCGCACTGGACGGATCTGATGAAAAAGGTCAAAAAAGCCCACGAAATAAAGGGCCCGAAGTTCCTGAACATCATCGCTCCCTGCAACCGGGGCTGGCGTTCAAAAACCAATGACGCCATAATGCTCAGCAGGCTCGCAGTGAACACATGTTACTGGCCCCTTTATGAAATAGAAGACGGCGTAACAAAGATCACATACACTCCCAAAGAGAAAAAACCACTTGTGGATTTCATGAAACCTCAGGGAAGATTCAAACATCTCTTTGCGCCGGAAAACGCGGAGCTCATGAAAATATTGCAGGAACAGGTCGACAGTGACTGGGAAAAACTGAAGAGAGAATCAGAATGCGGTTGATAAAGACTCTAAATTATGATACTTTCTAACTATGAATAGTTCAGATCTTATAATGTATGAGGAGGAGTTCCTCCGAATCGACGGGGAGTTGCGAAAGCTTTCCCGTCAGGCTAACGCCAAAGTCGTATTCCTTGTAGATAAAAACGGACAGCTGATTGCCTCAACGGGAGATACCAAGGACATAGACACGACATCTCTCGCTTCACTGACCGCCGGCAACATCGCGGCCACCAGCGAGATAGCGCACCTTCTTGGAGAAAAAGAGTTTACCATACTCTTTCACGAAGGTGAAAAAGATAACATACATATATCCCTGATCGGAAAGAGAGTCATACTGGTGGTTATCTTTGACCAGGGATCATCTCTGGGACTGGTTCGCCTGAGGGTTAAAAAAGCATCCGAAGCCCTTGCCGAAATTTTCGAAGACATTTCGACAAAAGCGGAGAAGGAACAAACTGAAGGTGGAGTCGAAGAGTCTCCTTTCGCTGAGATCAGTGATGAAGATATTGACAATCTTTTCAAATAGGTGACCCGGTAAGTGTCTTTTATAAACTATTCTTCACACGAAATCAACTGTAAAATTGTTTACTATGGTCCGGGACTCTGCGGAAAAACCACAAATCTGCAGTATGTCTATAAGAAGACCAATCCCGAGCAGAAAGGCAAGCTCATCTCTCTGGCCACGGAGACCGACCGAACGCTCTTTTTCGACTTTCTCCCTCTTGCGCTCGGCAGTATCAAGGGATTCAAAATAAGATTTCATCTCTATACCGTCCCCGGCCAGATCTTCTACGCCGCAAGCCGGAAACTTATACTGAAAGGTGTTGACGGTGTTGTATTCGTCGCCGACAGCCAGCTCGAGAGGATGGAAGCGAACATCGAAAGCCTCGACGATCTCGGGATAAACCTCGCCGAGCAGGGATATCAACTGGACAAACTGTCTTTCACAATGCAATACAACAAACGGGACCTTAAAAATACAATGCCGGTCGAGACGATGAACAGACTGCTGAATACAAGGAAGGTGCCGGCGATCGAGGCGGTCGCGATTACCGGAATAGGCGTTTTTGAGACATTGAAAACCGTCGCCAGACAGGTTTTAACAGAGTTGAAAAGAAACTGCTGAAAAAGGAGTCAAACCTTGAAGTGTAAAATTTGTGACGGCGAGTTAACACTTGCGTCAGGCTGACGCGCCATTAATCTGCGCTGCATGGACTGCGGCAAAAAGTTTAACATATCGGAATATATTGACGAAATAGATGAAAAGACCTGGGAGCGGATAGCCGGAAGGTCCTGTGACAGGGCTTAATGAAAAGGGGGGATAGATGAGCATCAGGGAAAACATCTACAGCGTTATCGATCTGATAATGCCGGCTAACGTGCTTGTAAGCGTATTCGACAAAGGTGGTCTTGATGAGATTGTAAAAGGGATAAAGAAGAGTAATCCGTCCGTGAAATTCTATTCCACCGGCGGAACCGGCAAGAAGATCACCGAAATACTCGGGCCGGACGCTTCGAAAAACTATTTATCCGTTGAAGATTTCACCGGCGCGCCCGAGATGGAAGGAGGGCTTGTAAAGACCCTGCATCCGAAGATCCATGCCGGCCTGCTTGCCGAGAGGGGCAACCCAGCCCACGAGGAATACCTGTACAAAACACTGGCCCGGACCGGAGGCGGTCCCGGCGTGTATTTTGATGTCTTCATCGGTAACCTTTATCCTTTTACTTCCGTTATCTCGAAGGAAGGCGTCACATCCGAGACCGCAAGAGTCAACATCGATATCGGCGGACCGGCAATGACGATGGCCTCGGCCAAAAACTGGCACGGCATTGCAGCGCTGACCGCGCCTTCGCAGTACTCGGAATTCTTAAGGTCTCTCGGGGAAAACAATGGATCGATAAGCCTTGAATTAAGATTTAATCTGGCGAAAGAGGCGATGCGGGCGATAGGTGAATACAGGAAAGCGATAGGCGACTACTTCTCCGGTCTGGATTTCCAGAAGGATGTAAAGCCTTTTTTAGAGACTGCTTAGAGTCTCTGTACAAAGGTCAGCGGATATTTCTTTCATAATTGTTGATGGTTACAATCTTATAGGCACCAGCCACGGCGACCTGGCCGGGCAGAGGGAAAGCCTTGTCAGCTCGCTTATCCGGTATACAAAAATCCGTGGCCATGATATAACGGTTGTATTTGACGGATGGAAGTCCGGCGGCGGCAGGGAGGCATCGTTGACCACCGGCGGAGTAAAAGTCATCTATTCAAGACTTGGCGAAAAAGCGGACTATGTCATAAAAAGGATTATCAGGCAGGAAAAAAAAGAATGGATCGTCATAAGTTCCGACAGGGAGATAATGGCGGCGGCCTGGTCATGCGGCTCAGTCCCCATCCCGTCGGAGAAATTCCTGTCCATTATTGAAAAAACAGGGGAATCCCTTTACGGCGAATACGGGCGCGAACCAGAGGAAGAAGATGACGGGCCGGTACATCGAAAGGGCAATCCCCGGCAGCTATCGAAAAAAGACAGGGCATTAACGCGTACGCTCATAAAATTGTGATTAAAAAGGTTATTACTTCGGCAATTTAATAACCGTAAATTCGGACAATACCTATCTCCCTCCCCTGTTTTCGCGGGAGGGTCAAATGGAGGGTGGACCATACCAGGACTTATCTTCAGGCCCAGGCCGGCTGACACACTAAACTTCGCTTTCCTGCTGTTTCTGTCAATAATCACGCTCATATTTCGCCGGCAGATAGACAGTGTTTCTTACCTCCTGTCACTATATTCCGGGCTGATTCTGATGCAGGCCGTGCTCATACTGCTCAAAGACAAGGGCGGCGCGTTCAGACTCACGCACGACCTGATATTCCCGTTAATATCCATAGGCGCCCTATTCGACAGCCTCGGTTATATCGTTCACAATATAAACCCGATCGATATCGACCCGCTTCTTATCAGACTTGACTACCGGCTTTTCAACGGCTATCCGACCGTTATGCTGGAGAGGTTCATCTCACCGCTCTTAACGGATGTGATGCAGGCGGCATATTCAAGCTACTATTTCCTGCCCTTTGCGCTCGGAATCGCTCTGAAGATCAGAAAAGATGATTCAGCGGCCTTCGATTATTCACTTTTTCTGATAATGTTCTGCTTCTACCTGTCGTATACAGGTTATATGCTTATGCCCGCGCTCGGTCCAAGATACACAATGAACCATCTGCAGAGCATGGAACTTGACGGCCTCTTTATAACACAGCCTGTCCAGTCGCTTCTGAACCGGCTTGAGGGTATAAAGAGAGACGCCTTCCCGAGTGGACATACCGGCATAGCCCTCACCGTGCTTTATCTCTCCTTCAGGTTCGAAAAAAGACTTTTCATGATATTTTTACCGGTTGTGACCGCCCTGATTTTTTCGACGGTTTACTGTAGATATCATTATGTGGTAGATATAATAGGAGGAATATTTCTTTCCGTGATGACGATACTCATGGGAAACATGTATTATGGATACTGGACAAAAAAAAATAATATTAATAATTGAAGATGAAAAAAAGATATCTGGTATCGTCAGGGCTTATCTTGAAGAGGAACAATACAGCGTAATCGTCGCCGCAACGGGGAAAGAGGCCCTCGGGCTTCTCGGGGAACCGTTCGACCTTGTTATACTGGACCTTATGCTCCCCGACATCCAGGGAGAGGAGATATGCAGGCTGGTCCGTGAAAGCTCGGACGTACCGATAATCATGCTAACCGCGAAAAGCAGCGAGGAGGAGAGGATAGCCGGACTGGGAATAGGGGCTGATGACTATGTTGTAAAGCCGTTCAGCCCCAGGGAACTCGTCGCGAGGGTGAAGGCGAGATTGAGAAGGTCCAGTAGACCTGAAAAGACACTGATGAGTTTCAACAAAGGCGCGCTAAAGATTAATGTCTCCAATTACGAGGCATTTATTAACGAAGACCCTGTGATACTGACACAGACCGAGTTCAAGATACTGCTGTCACTCGCTGAAAATCCCGGGAGAGTGTTTTCGAGGGACCAGATACTTAATATCGTACAGGGTTACAACTTCGAGGGGTATGACAGGACAATTGATGCGCACGTAAAAAACCTCCGGCATAAGATCGAGAGCGACTCAAAGTCGCCTGCATACATAAAAACAGTCTATGGCATAGGGTACAAGTTCACAGGCGTTCCGGATGAAGACTAAGCTCTTCCTTGCCTTCTTCGCAGTAATATTAATCGCGCTGATCTCAAACCTGATATACAGGGACCTTATCATAAAAGATTTTGAGGATTACGCAAGCAGCTCGAAAGAGGACAAACTTTACTGGGTCCTGGCGTCTGTCGAGGGCGGGTACTCTGGTGCGGGCTGGGACATAAAGTCCCTCCATGATTCAGTCCACTGGGCCATGATGTTCGGGTTTGATACGGTGGTTATGGATACAGACGGCAACAAAATAATAGATTCCAGGGCGGTGCTGGATACACTTTCACCTTCGATGAAACGGAGGATGGAGAGGATCATAGATATCGATTCAGCGGCCGGAGAATTCGAATCCTATCCACTGTATCAGGCCGGCAGGGAGATAGGAGCAATCGGGGTCAGGCAGATGAAAAGGATCGGCAGTATAGATAACAAAGAGGCCATATTCAAAAAAAGGGGGGAGGAGTTCCTCCTGATATCGTTCATTATAGCGGGGGGGGGCGCCCTGTTCCTGTCGGTGTTTTTCACCCTGTTCCTTTCGATGCCGTTAAAAAAGATGAGGAAGGCCGTCGACGCCATGGCCGGGGGAAATTTCAGCGTCCGTCTTCCGGTCGGATCAGGGGATGAGATCGGAAGTCTCTCGGAAAGCTTCAACTTCATGGCGGAAGCGCTTGAGAGAGAGGAGGCGCTGAGGAAACACCTCACATCCAATATAACGCATGAACTCCGGACACCCCTGACGATCATGAAGGCCAATGTCGAGGCGATGATAGACGGTGTAATCAGTGACCAGGAGGGGGGACTTGGGAATATCAGGGTCGAGGTCGAAAACCTGATCAGGCTGATAGAGGGCATCGAGGACATAACCAGGGCGGAGGCCAGTTTTTTCACCGGGAAAGACTATACCAGGATAAACCTGCCGGAATTCCTCTCCGGAATTGTATCGAGGATGGCCCCTTTGGCGGCTGAAAAAGGCCTTGAGATCAAGCTCGTCACAAAAAAGACCGTTAACGCCCTCGCAGACCGGTATAAACTCGAAACAATCATCCGGAACTTACTCTCAAACGCAATCAAATATACCGGCACCGGCGGAATCGGCATAGACTATGGAATCCGGAAACAGATGCTCTTCATCAGGATCACAGACTCCGGGCACGGCATCCCGGAAGACAGAACAGACCTGGTCTTCAAAAAATTTTATCGCGGCGATGACTCAAACGGAACGGGCATCGGACTCGCCATAGTAAAAGAGCTGGCCGAAGTTATGGGCGGACGTATCGACCTGGAAAGCGCGCCGGGGGAAGGCTCTGTCTTCACTATATGGCTGCCGGTGCAGACATGGATATAAAAATCCCGTATAAAAAGACCAGTGACGGTATACTGATAGAGGTGAAGGTCGAACCAAGGTCTTCAAGAAAGAAAATAACCGGCGTAATTGATAATGTATTGAAAGTGAAGCTGACGGCGCCTCCGGTGGACGGTGCTGCCAATGAACAGCTGATCGGGATTATTTCGGAGGAGACCGGCATCAAAAAATCCGGCATCAGGATCATCAGGGGGCTTTCATCAAAGAGAAAAGTGATCGAAATAAAGGGAGTCAGCAAAATTTAGGGGTCCTGTCTTCATAATTATTTCATTAATATGTATTAATATGTTACAGAGGAGTAAATAAACTGAAGATGCGCAAAAAAATATTATTCTCTACAGTGTCATGGTTCCTGGCGATTACGGCAATCGCCTTCGCCGGCGGAAACAATGTCACGCCCTATGGAGACTACTGCAAGGACTGCGGCACGTACGGGACATGCAGAAACATTATGTCTCCTGAAAAAGCGACGGTCGCGATCAAAAAATATTACAGGGAAAAAGGCTACCGGGTCGGCAATTTAAGACATAAGGGCAGGTTCATCGAGGCCGACATATATAAAAATAAGAGGCAGGTGGACAAAGTCCTGTTTGACAGGAAAACCGGGAGGATAAGGTCGATCAATTGACCACCGGCCGGTAATATTCAGACATAAAAAAAGGCAGGACGTCAAAAAACGTCCTGCCTTACTCATCTCAATCAAACCAGTGAATAATCAGGCCTAGATATCGTAATAGAGATAAAACTCATGCGGATGCGGCCTGAGTCTCAGGGCGTCCACTTCTTTTGTCCTCTTGTAACTTATCCAGGTCTCGATCGCGTCCTCGGTAAACACATCGCCCTTTCTCAGGAACTCATTGTCAGCCTCCAGGCAGTCGAGCGCCTCTTCAAGACTTGCCGGCATCGTCGGAACGGAAGCAAGCTCCTCCGGGCCGAGATCATAGATGTCCTTATCAAGAGCTTCTCCGGGGTCTATCTTGTTTTCTATCCCGTCAAGACCGGCCATCAGCATGGCGGCGAATGCAAGATACCCGTTACATGAAGGGTCAGGGAATCTCACCTCGACCCTTTTGGCCTTCGGGCTTGCCGAGTAAGTCGGGATCCTGATGGCTGCGGACCGGTTTCTTGCCGAATACGCCAGATTAACCGGGGCCTCAAAGCCGGGGATGAGCCTCTTGTATGAATTAGTGGTAGGGTTCGTGAATGCGGCCAGAGCGGACGCATGCTTCAGTATCCCGCCGATATAATTGAGCGCCATCTCGCTCATCCCGGCATAGCCGTTACCCGCGAAAAGCGGCTTGTCGGCCTTCCAGATACTCTGATGGCAGTGCATGCCGGAGCCGTTGTCGCCGAATAAAGGCTTTGGCATGAAAGTCACCGTCTTGTTGTGCCTCCGGGCGACATTCTTGGTGATATATTTGAAAAGCATCAGCTTGTCCGCCATCCTGACCATGGAGTCGAATCTCATATCAATCTCGGCCTGTCCAGCGGTAGCAACCTCATGGTGCTCCCTTTCGATGTAGATGCCGCACTTCTGCATCTCCACGACCATCTCGGTCCTGAGGTTCACTAGACTGTCCGTCGGCGGGACAGGGAAATAACCTTCCTTATGCCTTGGTTTATAGCCGAGGTTCTGCCTGTCTCCCCTGCCCGAATTCCAGATACCCTCATCCGAATCGATAAAATAGTATCCGCTGTGGGCATTCTGATCGAACCTGACGTCATCAAAGATGAAGAATTCCGCTTCAGGCCCGAAATAGGCCGTATCGCCGATTTTAGTCGATTTAAGGTAGTTCTCGGCCTTCTGCGCCACATACCTGGGGTCTCTTGAATAATACTCCTTTGTGATAGGGTCAACTATATTACAGATAAGGCTTATAGTCGGATACTCCATAAACGGATCCAGAAACACTGTCTCTGCGTCCGGGACTATCAGCATGTCAGACGTATGAATCGCCTGCCAGCCCCTGATTGAGGAACCATCAAACCCAAGACCCTCTTCAAAAATCTCCTCTTTCAGTTCCGCGATGGGCACCGCGAAATGCTGCCAGATTCCGGGAAAATCAAGAAACTTAAAATTAGCCATGACAGCCTTGCTTTCATGCGCCAATTTTATTACATCTTTTGCCGTCATTTCTTCTTCCTCCTTTATTTTTTATAAGATAGTGCTCATTATACCGCGTTCTCCCCCCGCTCGCCCGTTCTTATCCTTATGGCATCATCAACAGTGGAGACAAATATCTTACCGTCGCCGATCTTTCCTGTCTTCGCCGTCTCTTCTATGATAGTGACGACCCTGGGAGCCAGTTCCTCCGACGTGATAATCTCCAGCTTTATCTTCGGGATAAAATCCACTATATACTCAGCGCCGCGGTAAAGTTCCGTATGGCCCTTCTGCCTGCCGAATCCCTTCACCTCCGTGACCGTCATACCCTGTATACCAACCTCATTAAGGGAATCCTTCACTTCGTCCAGTTTGAAAGGCTTTATAATCGCTTCGATCTTCTTCATTGCTCACCTCCTGGTAATTACTAATCCCAAATGCAATTTATAATAATAAATAAACGGCTGAATGTAAAGGTTTTTCGATATATCCGGCCTCTTCATCCACATCTCTCAATGGTTAATCATTCCGGTTTAAGAAAAAAGCCCTGTAGAAATTTTTCGCCCTTCCGGAATACTCATCATATCCGGCTTCAGTCTCTTTTTCGACCACGCCCATGTCTACAGGTTCATCCTTAAGCCAGTCGTAAATCATCTCTTTTTTGACTTCTATATGAAACTGAAAGGCGTATGCGTTCCGCCCGTACTTAAAGGCCTGGTTCGGATATAGCGCAGACCCTGCGAGTCTCACCGCTCCCGCTGGTATATCAAAGGTCTCGCCATGCAGGTGAAACACCCGGAACCTTGTCTGTAGCTCTCCGGAAGCGGGATCGGCCGCAAGCCTTCGCAGCATCGGATCGCGCGCGGCGTCTTCGGAAATTTCGATCTCATACCAGCCTGTCTCGCTCTCCGGCCCGGTATATACGTCCGCGCCGAGCGCCCGCGCCATTATCTGGGCGCCGAGACATATGCCGAAAACCTTTCGGCCTTTATCGATAAACTCTCTGGCAAGTTCAATCTCCCGGGCGATATAAGGGTATTTATCAACATCTTTCACACTCATCGGCCCGCCCAGGATGACCAGCGTATCCGCTTCAACGGCCGGTGGAATCTCTTCCTCCGAAAGTTCTATTATCCTGAAATCAACACCATTGTCGAAAAGGAAATCCTCGATCGTCCCCGGACCTTCTGTCTCAATATTTTTTAGTATCAGAACAGACATTGATTTATTATACAGCAAAAGACTGGCCAGAAGAAACCCGACGTATATTAACGATTTTTTATGCCTTATTCATCCTGGAAATGCAACCGGCCCGCAAGACATTCGCCCAGCCTAACCCCGCCCCGACAAGCTTACCATGTTCCGCAAATGTGACTGGACACAGGGGGAGTTATCCGGGAAATAGGTAGTTTCAGAAGTTATTCAATTAAATGGGGCTCCGCCCCTTCCCCCGGTTCATTCTTTTGAACGCCCAAAAGAACAGAACCAAGAAAATGCGCCCCGCGATTATTTTTTAACGGTCTGCTTCCGGTCCGCCCGCTAAATTCAAGAAACTCGCTTCGCTCAGACAGTCTTGAATTTTAAACGCGTTCAGCCTCGGAATCATCCCTAAAATAATCAAAGGGGAATGAAAAGCAGAGAGCAGAGCGTTAAAGCCTAAAAATTGAGCCCCTGTGTTCAGTCAAAAATATGGGTAAGGATAAGTCGCCCAAGGGGGAGGAGATCTGTAGGGGCGTGGCGCGCCATGCCCCTACAGATCCACACAGATTCCCCGATGAGACAAAAAAAGAGGCTACGGATATCCCGTAGCCCCTTTTAAGGGGAAATCTCCCCTTCCGTCTTAATCCTTTTCAGGACTTTTTTCGGTCTTTTCAGTCTCATCCCGCTTTGACGGCTTGCGACCTTTCTTTTTGCCGGCAAGATAAGCCTCGCTCGGCCTCCAGCCAAAGGATACACTCGGTGTTACTGAACTGAGCGCACCTCCCGCCACCTTTTGGGCGACCAGCTTTGTGAGCATTGCGATGCCGATGAACGGAAGAAATGCCGCGTATAAAAGTCCGAGTATCGGTCCTAAAACTAGTATGCCTGCCGCGGGAAGCCTGTAATAAACGGTTTTTGCGTCTCCGGGAAGCATGCCTTCATTGGTGATCTCGATCCTCTCACCTGTATTGAAATTCCAGTATGTTCCCTTGCCTGCCTTATGTCCTCCATTGTATTTTAACATTGTCTCTTCCTCCTTTTGGTTTTTCTGTTCCTTAATTATAGG
>VAPF01055369.1_pt1 | contig 37757 bp, 38 predicted proteins | sample 3393931 | NCBI WGS metagenome assembly VAPF01 (sample SAMN08290437, study PRJNA428436) | hydrothermal vent metagenome | isolation source: Deep-sea hydrothermal vent chimney | place: Atlantic Ocean: South-mid Altantic Ridge | depth 2773 m m | reverse complement strand
TGTGCATATACCATCGAAGAAAGCATCGCTGATAATAAAAATAAGCTAACAATCATAAAAATCCGCATACTGAAAACTCCGTGGTAGCACAAAAATAATTATCGTATTACGGAACCTGGTGTGAGTCAACTTTAAGGAACGAGCACTTACAGGGTTTTAGGGTTATACCTCTTCACCAAAGCGATTTGAGACCAGCAAGATCAGCGCCTCAATGGCAGCATCCTCATCCTCTCCCTCTGTCACCAAAAGTAACTCAGTGCCTTGGCTTGCCGCAAGCATCATTACGCCCATAATACTTTTACCATTGACTTTTTGATGCTCTCGCTCCAATACCACTTGGCTTTGATATTCTGCTGCCAGCTTCACAAAACACGCCGCTGCCCGTGCATGCAGACCCAGTTTATTGACAATGATGATTTTTTTTCGTTGCATTAATCCACGCCATTGGAATCAAAAGAGACGATACCATTACGGCCACCTTGATAAGCCGCCACCGCAAGTTCTTTCAATTCAAGCTGGGAGTAATTAAAGATACGAATTAACATGGGTAAGTTAACCCCAGCAATAACAGCTGAATTGACTGTTTCCGACACTAACTTGTTAGCAATATTACTTGGCGTAGAGCCGAACAGATCCGTTAACACCAATACACCATGACCTGTATCCAGTGCTTGCAAGTATTGGCTCGATTTTTTCACCAAACCCTCAAAATTACTGCGTGGATATACAGATAAAACTTTTACCGACAACGGAGATGATTTAAAGATATCCGAAGCAGCTTCAAGCAGAGCTTCTCCCACCTGATTATGTGCAATAACCAACAACCCCACACTCATGATAAATCCCTGTGCCGAACCAGCACATTATCTCTTTGCGCCTGAAAACAGTCTGTTATTCGTTGTGCAAGATAAACAGAGCGGTGTCGACCTCCCGTGCAACCAATTGCTACATTCAAATAACTACGATTTTCTGCTTCAAAATGAGGTGCCCAATATTCAACAAAGTTTTTTACTTGGCCAAACATCTGCTCCACTAACTTCTGTTTTTTCAAAAAATTTATAACAGGTTGTTCAAGTCCAGTCATGGGTCTTAAGGCAGTTTCCCAATGAGGATTAGGCAAACAACGAACATCAAAAATAAAATCAGTATCAACGGGAATACCATTTTTAAAACCAAATGATAAAAACAGCAGCGACATGGTCGATTCATCTGGCTTTCCAACAATGCGTTCTTGAACAACACTGCGCAGCTCATGGAGATTCGTGTGTGTTGTATCAATATGTAGATCAGCACCCTCAGAAATTACTTTTAACAGCTCTCGCTCAATCTTAAGCGCTTCTGCCAGTGAGACATCAGAGCGTGTTAATGGGTGTTTACGGCGTGTTTCACTAAATCGTTTTAGTAATTCAGTATCATCCGCATCCAGAAAAACAACCTCACAAGTAACCCCTTCAGATTTCAAGTCAGCAATAATTGCTGGAAAGTGTTGCAATCCACCCACAATATTACGCGCATCAATACCTACCGCCACATGGCTCAATGCTTTATTCACCTCTTCAGAGGAAGCCCCCCCTTGACGCAATATAATGCGTGCCTGCATTGCAAATTCAGAGAGCAGACCAAGCGGTAAGTTATCAATACAGTAATAGCCAAAATCTTCCATGGCCTGCAGTACGATACTTTTCCCCGACCCTGACAGGCCACTTATAATCGTCAATTTCATCTATTGTCCCTCAGCGATACAGGCACGTTGTCGCTCCATAAAATGCTGGGCTGCATTATAACCACGATACGATAAAATATGATTACGTACAGCCCCCTCTACCAAAACAGCCAGACTACGACCAGGGGCGACAGGCAAAGTAATTTGAGGGATATCAACATCTAATATAGAGCTCTGTTGACCACTGCCGTGTAATCGATCAATCTGGTTTAAATCTTCATCCGTCATCTGTTTAAAGTGAATCACCAAACGTAAATATTTGCTCTGCTTAATTGCACTGTCACCAAACATTTCACGAACATTGATAACGCCCAAACCTCGCACTTCCAAAAAATCTTGTAGCACGGGAGGACACGCGCCACTCAAAGTATCCAAAGCAATGCGTGAAAATTCAGGTGCATCGTCTGCGATTAAACGATGCCCACGATTTAATAGTTCGAATGCCACTTCGCTTTTACCAATGCCACTATCCCCGGTAAGCAATACGCCAATACCGATCACTTCCATAAAAACACCATGCAACGTTGTTTTAGCTGCAAACCAGTTAAAAAGAGAGTAGCGAATACGCTCAATTAATACGTGACTGGAAACCTTTGATGAAATTAATGGAATTTTTTCTCTTGAAGCATACTCCATGAAGTCTTCACTCACCATTTCATTGTCAGCAAAAATTACCATGGCAGGCTGGCCAGCAAATAGTGCAGCTAATGTATCGTGATAGGAGTTTTTCTTTAAGCGCTTCAAATAAAGCAACTCGGTATGACCCAACACTTGAATTCGACTTGGATGAATTAAATTCAAATGCCCCACTAATACGGAGCTCGGTTTATCATCCAGACAAACCAAACGCTCTCCACCTTCGTGCCCAGCGTTCCAGACCCAATCCAGTTTGCCTTGTAATAGTTTAAAAAGTGTGTCGCTATTGAGAGGTGGGGGTATCATGAGTCAGTGGTTGCCATTGGGTCAGCAGGTCATGCAGAGATTGTCGTGATTTTGCAAGGCGTAACTGATCACACAAAGCTTTATCTTTGAACATCAGTGACAACTGAGCAAGCAATTTCAGATGGATTTCAGTCGAATCCTCAGGAACTAAAAGTGCGAATAAAAGATCCACACCCTCTCCATCAGGGGAGTCAAAATCAATACCTGACTCTAGCTGAACAAATGCCCCTAATACTGTTTTCAAGCCATTTATTCGGCCATGAGGAATCGCGATTCCATAACCAATTCCAGTACTTCCCAAGCGCTCCCGTGAATGCAAGCTACTAAATACTTCCGGGGCAGAAATTTCTTCACTATTTTCGACCAATACATCTCCGAGCACTTCCAATGCCCGCTTACGACTTGCAGCACGAATGCCACAAGCCACATTGTCGGCAGACATAAAATCGGACAGCGGTATCATTCTAATTCATCAATTTCTGGCTGTGGCCCACGATGACTCGACTGCTTTTCTTTATGTTTAATGAGTTGCCTATCCAGCTTTCCCGTTAAGGCATCAATAGAAACATACATATTTTCTCCTGCCGCATCAGCAAAAACAGTCCCGCCATTAACTTGTATTGTTGCTTCCGCTTTTTGAATTGATTTTTCTACACTGAGAATCACTTTCGCATTGCCTGCACGACTCATATGGCGACTCAAACGACTAAATTTTTCTTCTATATGGTTGCGCAGTGCTTCTGTAATTTCAACATGGTGTCCACTAATATTAATTTGCATTAAGTTATATCTCCTGTTGGTAATATAAAGTCATTCCTAAATGAACTGTTTTCGCTCTCTAAATGAAGGTACCGCCATCGCTTCACGATATTTTGCGACCGTTCTACGTGCCACATTAATTCCTTCTTTTTCGATTAAACCTGCAATTTTACTGTCACTTAGAGGCTTATTTCCATTTTCATTCGCGATGAGTTTTTTAATTAAAGCACGTATTGCCGTAGACGAGCATGCGCCACCGTTCGCTGTACTCACATGGCTTGAGAAGAAGTATTTTAGTTCAAAAATCCCTCTAGGGGTATGCATAAATTTTTGGGTGGTCACTCTTGATATTGTTGATTCGTGCATCTCTACCATTTCAGCTACATCATGCAGAACTAAAGGTACCATACCCTCCTCACCTCGTTCAAAAAACTCCTGCTGACGTTCGACAATACTCGTCGCCACTTTTAACAACGTTTCATTACGGCTCTGTATACTCTTAATAAACCAGCGCGCTTCCTGCAAGTTATTTTTAAGGTATGTATTATCGGTACTGTTATCCGCACGTCGAACCAAGCCTGCATACTGAGCATTCACACGCAAACGTGGCAAACCTTCCTGATTCAAATCAACGCGCCAGACACCTTTGTGCTTTCTGACAAAAACATCAGGAATAACATACTCGGGTTGGCTTTGTGCAATTTGATAACCCGGACGAGGGTTTAAAGACTGAATCAAAGCAACAATTTCCTGTAGCTCATGCTGAGTTAACCGCATACGCCTCATAAGCTGTTTAAAATCACGATTTGCCAACAACTTCATGTACGTTTCCACCAGCAGCTGCGCCTGCGATAAGCCAGGAGACTGTGGATCCAGTGATTTTAATTGTAGCTGCAAACACTCTTTTAAATCACGCGCCGCCACACCTGGTGGGCCGTAACCTTGTATCGCATGCAGCACCGCTTCAACTTCATCCAGCTCAACCTCATACTCTTGCAGGTCGTGCCCCTGCTGAATTTCTTCCAGCGGTGTGTGTAAATAGCCACCTTCATCAATCGAGTCAATAATGGCGATTGCAATCGTCTGGTCTATTTCGCTAAACGGTGTGAGTTGAACATGCCATAAAAGATGATCAGCTAACGTCTGCCCTGTCACTGTAGAGCGATGGTCTTGTGGGTAGTCATCTGTATGAGCGCTACTCCCTGAAAAAGTCCGGTCAACATCAAAGGTATCTTCCCAATGACTATCCATCGGGAGCTCTTCCGGGATTTCATTTGATGTTTCCAAGTCAACGGTTGCATCTTGAGAAGCACTTAGAAGTGGCTCTGTTTCTTGAACAGCCTCCGTTGTTTTACTGCCTATTTCCGAAGCTGGCCTGTTTTCCTGATGCTCTTCTTCCATTTCGAGCAAAGGGTTAGATTCCAACGCTTCTTGAATTTCAGTCTGTAACTCTAACGAGGATAGCTGCAACAAGCGTATTGCCTGCTGCAACTGAGGTGTCATCGACAGTTGCTGGCCGATTCGAAGTTGAAGTGATGGTTTCATTGAATGTTATAAATTCATCCCGCTGAATTATTCATACCCATGTTAACTCCATTGTAACCTACTCATAGATGAAAGCTATCCCCTAAATAAACACGTCGCACCTGTTCATCATCCAAAATAGCTTCAGGTGTTCCTTGTGCAATCACTCTTCCTTCATTCATGATATAGGCACGGCCACAGATGCCCAGTGTCTCTCTAACATTGTGATCGGTAATCAGTACCCCGATACCTTTATCTCTCAAGTGACCAATAATGCGCTGAATATCCAGCACTGAAATAGGATCAACCCCCGCAAAAGGTTCATCTAACAAAATAAATTTTGGGCGTGTCGCCAATGCGCGAGCAATTTCTACTCGCCGACGCTCACCACCCGACAAACTCATACCTAATTGGTCGCGTATATGCGTAATATGCAGCTCTTCCAGCAACTCTTCCTGTTGCACCTTCTGATCGACGGAGGATAGCCCAGGGATTGTTTGCAAAATAGCCATAATATTATCGGCCACAGTCAGTTTTCTAAAAACCGATGCCTCCTGAGGCAGATACCCAACCCCTTTACGTGCACGCATATGCATGGGCAAGTTTGTAATATCATCATCCCCCAGAGTGATTTTTCCACTATCACAGGGGACTAATCCAACAATCATGTAAAAGCAGGTTGTTTTCCCTGCGCCATTAGGCCCTAACAAGCCAACGACCTCACCTCCATCAATTCGAACTGACACATCACTCACAGCTTTCCTGGAGCGGTAATGTTTAGCAAGCTGCTGCGCCTCAAGCCTACTCATTATTTAGACTCGACATCTTTTTTTCGTGGCTGAATAATAACTTTTACTCGCTCCTGACTTCCTTCCACTCGCTTGGCATTCACTCTGTTATGGCGCATATCATACTCAATATAATCACCCATAAATTCATCAAAATCACGCCATAAGTGAGCTTTACCTTCAAAAATCAGTTGCTCTGTCTCCACAAGATATTCAAGCGTCTGAGCCTCGCCACGGATTTTTTGCATCACCCCTGATGATGCTTTTTTCAATGTTTGACTGAAACGTATTGGCTGACCTTTAGCGATAATTTTTTCCAGATCCTGACCGCCAGTAACAACAATGCTATCCGCAAACAGCTCCATACTTCCTTGCTTTAAAGAGACATTGCCACGATATGTGCTGATGTTTTTTTTCACATCAGCAATAAATTCATCCGCTTCAATATAGATAGGCTGCTGTTGATCACTCTCTAACGCCAATGCCATGACAGGAAAAAGCAACCACCCGATAAAAATTAATTTAATGTAACGATTCATAACGACCTCTGACTTGTGATAAAAATGTCAATCGTTCATTCAAAAGATCAGCTTGCATACCAACAGCTTTGATCTCACCCAATTCGTTTGTCAATGTGACGGGTTGATCTGTTTCAGCTTTTGATTGGTTCGGCCAAACAGTCAGTGTTTCAGTTTTTAAAGAAAATCCATCCGTCTCGCGAAATAGGTTCACATCACCGCGCAACTCAAATTGATCACCATCATTAATCACTGTTCCAGAATTCGCGCTAACCCGCCAAACCTGTTCGCCACTTTCAAACAAGTTGATCACCGGAAACTCCAATGTTGATCTATTGCTATCTGAGTAGTGATACAACATCGCAGCCGATAGTTCATAGTGAATTTGGCCAGTTTCATCCATTTTAGTGGATTTAAATTTTGAAAAAAAAGAGTCAGGCGTTTCATTGGTTTTTGGCGTAGTGTCCAAGACGGTCGGCTGTAAGCTTTTCCACCCCCAAACCACTGCAATCAACAAACCTACCACAAGCAGCCATCGGCTTAGCGCAACGTTTTTAAACGTTAATATATTTTTGAAGTTGAGCATCTAGTGTGCCCTGTGCTTTCATAATTAATTCACACGCATCCCGTGCTGCACCACACCCGCCATTACGGACTGTTTGCCAATGGCTGTATTGTTTTACATGCTCCTCCGCATCAGCAACGGCAATGGCTAACCCCACACGCCGCATAATTGCTAGATCAATAATATCATCACCGACATAAGCCACCTGCGTAGGCTCTAGCTGTGCTTTTTCCAATAAATTTTCAAATGCAGGAACTTTGTTCTGCTGCCCTTGGTAGACATATTCAACACCCAGTGCCTCCATGCGCAGAGCCACTGCTTTTGAACGCCGTGCAGTAATGATTCCAATGGACACTCCGCTTGACTGCAACATATTCATGCCGAGTCCATCGCGTACGTGAAACGTTTTGTACTCATCGCCTTCGTTACCAAAGTAGAGCCGACCGTCCGTCAAGACACCGTCAACATCAAAAATGACCAATCGAATCTTTGCCGCACGTTGATAAATATCATCCATCAAACGACTCCTGCTTTTAAAAGGTCATGCATGTTAAATGCGCCAATCAATCGGCCTTCACGATCCACCACAGGGAGCGCACTGATTGCAGATTGTTCCATCAACTGTAGTGCTTCTACGGCCAACAGGTCGGCACCCACCGTTTTACATTGCCGTGTCATGACTTCGGTAATCGGTGTGTTATGAACGTCCAGTTTATGATCGATCACACGCCGCAAGTCACCATCGGTAAAAACACCGCTGACTCGACCTTTGTTACCTACAATTACCGTCATACCCAAACTTTTCTTGGTCATTTCCACCAGAGCATCACCCAGCAAGGCTTTTTCTGTAACGACAGGAATTCTATCACCTGTATGCATAATATCCTGAATATGCAGCAGTAAGCGTCGCCCTAAACGGCCGCCTGGATGAGAAAATGCAAAATCTTCTGCCGTAAAACCCCGAGTTTCCAATAGTGAAACAGCCAGCGCATCCCCCATGACTAAAACAGCGGTGGTACTGGATGTGGGTGCTAAACCTAATGGGCATGCTTCTTTTTCAACACTGACATCAATATGCACCGTCGATGATTTTGCCAGTGCTGATTGCGGATTCCCGGTCATTGAAATAAGCGGGATTCCCAAGCGTTTGATCAGAGGTACAATGGTAAGAATTTCGTCCGTTTCGCCAGAGTTAGAAAGGGCTAGCACGACATCTTTGTTCGTGATCATTCCCAAATCACCATGACTGGCTTCACCTGGATGAACAAAAAATGCAGGGGTTCCTGTGCTGGCTAATGTTGCGGCAATTTTACCGCCAATATGGCCTGACTTCCCCATACCAATAACAACAATGCGACCTTCACAGACCAACATATGGCCACATGCCTTTGCAAAGTATTCGTCAACACGAGCTACCAATGCAGCCACAGCCGCCGCTTCAACTTCAATCACGGCCTTGCCTAAGGCACAAAGCTTTTTTTCATCCATCAAGGGTTTCATCAAGAAACAGCTGTCAAATATAGATAGACCATATAGGCAATAAAAGCAGATAGCAGCATTGCCCCTTCCAGTCGTGTAATTTTACCCGCACCTTTTCGGCCAAAAGCCATGGCCAACAAAACAACTGTCAGTATGGCCATAAAAGGAAAATCCCGACTCATTACTTCGCCGTCCAGTATTGCCGGTGCCGCAATTAAACCGGGCAACGCTAATACACCCAGAATATTAATCATATTCGAGCCGATGATATTACCTATTGCAAGATCATCCTCTTTTTTAAGCACACTCATCACAGAAGCAGTCAGCTCAGGCAAACTGGTTCCTATCGCAATGATCGTCAAACCGATCACTAAATCACTCACACCAAATGATTCGGCAACATTTACAGCGCCCCAGACCAGTGCTTTGGAACTCGTTAACAATAAAACCAAACCAACAAAGAGCCACAGTAATGCTTTTGACATCGGCATGTCTTTAGGGATTTCATCATCGTATTCCTGTTCAACAGGATCGTCTCCAGCCTTTTGACCTTGAAGCCCCAAATGAACAACCCAGACAACCATGGCAACCAATCCAGCGACTAATACCATTCCGTCAATTTGTGATAATTGGCCATCCACCATTAAAATAAATGCCAACAGAACGACAGCGAGTAAAATAGGAAATTCACGTCGCACTGTTTTGGAGCTCACTATCAAAGGTGAAACCAATGCTGTCACCCCGACGACTAATGCAATATTCGCGATATTAGAACCAATGGCATTACCCACTGCCAAGCCTGGATTGCCCTCCCAGCTCGCCAGACCTGAAACCAGAAATTCAGGGGCCGAGGTTCCAAAACCAACAATGGTCAAACCAATGACCAGCGGTGAAACCCCCAAATTACGTGCAAGCGCAGAAGCACCCGTCACACAACGATCTGCTCCCCAGATCATGACAATCAAACCTAATGAAATCGCAATGTATGAAGCCAGCATAAATTTAATTTTCCTACGTACAATAACTTGATGCGGCGTAATGTAACAAAATGCCGCCAAAGATAGCAGCGCCAAACCAATTATTATTAAGAAATGCCTTAAAACAGTTTCGTGGATGACGCTTATAAATTAACGTTTGCTGGTGAACAGCAAGTACAGCAGCAATAGATAGACCAATAAAATAAAAGGGGCCTAATTTCAGTTGATAACCCACAATAAGCATTACAATCAAAGTCAATACCTGTAAAAATCCGATCATCAACCGGTCAGCTCTGCCGAACAAAATTGCTGTAGATTTGACACCAATCAACAGATCATCTTTTCGATCAACCATCGCGTACATTGTGTCGTAAGCCGTTGTCCATAATACTGTCGCAATGAAAAGTAACCATGCGATCTGCGGTATCTCACCTGTTTGCGCTGCAAATGCCATTGGAATCGCCCACGCAAATGCCATACCAAGCACAACTTGTGGTAAATATGTCCAACGCTTCATAAAGGGATAAATTGCCGCAAGCAATACACCTACAAAAGAGAGCATAATCGTTAAACGATTCAGCAACAGTACGAGTAAAAATGCCACAACACACAATATTACAAAAAGCACCAGAGCTTCTTTCTCGGGCAAGTAACCCGCAACCAAAACCCGGCCACGAGTACGTTCAACTTTTCCATCGACTTTTCGGTCTGCATAATCATTGATCACGCAACCCGCAGAGCGCATTAGAACCACACCCAGAGTAAATACAACAAAAACTAATGGGTCAGGTACGCCGCTGGCTGCAATCCATAAAGCACCCAATGTTGGCCACATTAACAGGTAGATTCCGACAGGACGATCCAGGCGCATCAGACGTGCATAAAGATAAAGGCGCTTTTCCCAATACGCCCATCGTTTATATTGAGGAGGTAAACTTATTTTCATGCTTGCTCCTAAGGAACGGCCACGAAATAACCTGGATAATTATTTCGTGTACGTTACTAAGTATGGGGTATACCAGGTAAAAAAAACTCACTTACCAACAAAGGCTGCCCCTTTAGTTTAAACACAGAGCGCCGTCCCCAAATAGTTTCAGGGGCGCACTCCAGACATGCAGTCATATCATTAAAAAAAGCAGAAGCCGAGTCACACGCAGTGATCTCGATTTCACTTCGAAACAGGCTTTTATCTGAAAACAAAACCACTCCCAGAGGTTTATCCCCCAAGTATGTCAAGTGCCGCAAAGCCCCACTCAAAGATGTCACTGGAATCACTGTTCTCGCAAAAACCCATGGTTTCCCTTGACCCAACAACAACACATGCCGCACCAAAGCCTGCTGCCGGTCGGGCAACTGCAATACCTGACGTTCACTCCACATCGGACGTTCACGACACAGCCGCACCACACGCACCTGAAACGCGCCTTGCGCTGCGCTTCTCAAGCGCTCCGTCAAAGAACCCGTATCAACCAGCCATTGCCAAAATTTATCTGGCGTTTTATGTCGTAATTCAGAGCCTACCTTGTACCATTCGGGCTCACCTGTAATGCCTCGCCTTCTACTCACCATAAATCAGAGCAGTGCATTGTCTCGAATATTTTGTTTATATTCCTGATACAACGCGATCATTTGTTGCCATAAAACACCTGGACTTCCACGGCCAACGGGTGAACCATCCAGCTCAGTCACGGGTAAAATCTCTTTAGTTGAACTGGTCAGCCAGATCTCATCTGCATCGCTCAATGCTTGCGCTGTAAAGTCAGCTTCTTTAAACGAGATGCCATGGTTTGCTGCCAGTGTTAACACGAGGTCACGAGTAATTCCTGGGAGTAAATAGTCACTTTTAGGCGGCGTAATCAGCTCTCCACTCTTTACGATAAAGACATTACTTGCAGCGCCTTCCGTGACTTTGCCATCACGAATCAAAATAGCTTCTGACGCGCCTTGATCCAGCGCTTGCTGACGCAACATAACATGACCCAGCAAAGAGATACTTTTGATATGACAGTATTTCCAGCGAATGTCCTCCTCAGTCACTGCCGCAATACCACTTTTATAAACTTCATCAGAAACAGCTTTCAATGGATTTGACATCAAAAATAGCGTGGCTGGCACATCAACAGGAAAAGCATGATCCCTCACCGCCACACCGCGTGTCACCTGAAGATAGACTGACTGGTCTCCTCCCCCATTTTTTACAATCAACTCTGTGATTACCTTTCGCCACTGCGAAATTGATAATGGATTATTGATTTTAACGGAACTCAAACTATCGGCTAAACGCTTCAAATGTTCATCCAGGCGAAACAAGCAACCGCCATACGCTGGAATAACTTCATAAACACCATCACCAAAGATAAAGCCGCGATCCAATACCGAGACAGACGCTTTCTCTACGGGTAAAAATTCACCATTCAAATAGACAATTCCTGAACTCATCAAAAAGCTCTCTTATTCAAACATTAAATAAACTTCATCAATCATACGTTGAAAAAAACCACCCTCTTCAACGCCATTGAGTGCGATTAATGGCTGTGAACCTAGCTCCTGGCCATTCATTTGAATATTCACTGAACCCAGTTTTTGACCGTGTTTTACAGGGGCATAAATAAGATTATTAACACTCATTGAAGCATCAAGTTTTTTATACTGACCTCGCGGAAATGTCAGATAAAAATCATTCTCAACACCCAGCGACACCTCTTCAACTTCACCTTTCCAGACTTTAGTTTTAGTCAAACCCTCATTCGCTGAATAAAGCTTACGGGTTTCATAAAAACGAAAACTATAATTTAACAAGCGCTGACTCTCCTGAGCACGCCCCTCTTCACTGTTTGCGCCAATCACCACAGAAATCAAACGCATGTCATTACGTTTTGCTGAAGTAATCAAGCAGTAACCTGCTGATTTTGTATGGCCGGTTTTCAGGCCATCCACCGATTTATCACGCCATAACAGTTTGTTACGATTGAATTGTTTGATTCCATTATAGCTATACTCCTTGATGGAGTACCATGAATAGTATTCAGGAAAACGTTCAATAATCTGCTGTGTCAATTTGGCCATATCCCGAGCCGTTGTATAATGATCGTCATCGGGCAGACCCGTGCTGTTCATAAAGTTGGTATTTTCCATGCCAAATTCACTGGAATAACCATTCATCATCGCAACGAACCCCTCTTCGCTACCGGCGACATGCTCAGCCAAAGCCACACTAGCATCATTACCTGATTGGATAATTAAACCTTTAAGCAGTTTTTCAACAGCGATTTGTTTGTTGACTTCAACAAACATTCTTGAACCTTCCATACGCCATGCTTTCTCACTGATCGTCACTGACTCATCTAAAGTGATTTCACCTTCACGTAACTTTTCAAAAACAACCATTGCCGTCATTAGTTTGGTCAGACTTGCAGGTTCCAGTCGTGCATCTGCATTTTTTTCTGCAATCACATAACCGCTATTAAAATCTTGAACAATATAGCCGCGCGCGGCAACACTGGGAGGCTTTGGAATAATTTTAGGGATTGCAAAGGCACTATTACAGACGATACTCAGCAAAACGACTAAGGTGCAGCCGTAAATAATTGATATTTTTTGTTTCATTTTTTACTTTTCAGCCTATAAATTTAAATTGTAATTAATCAACAATCACATGGGGTTGCTGATTAATATGAGGTCGAATGCGTGCCGCAAGTTTCAGTAATATTTCATCATTATCAACGGGACCAATACGCACCCTGTAGAGAGAGTTGTTTTTATGGATATGCACATTTGAAAAGTGCTTATTGATCAGTGATTTTTTTAATTTTTCGGCATTATTATGCTGGCTAAACGCACCCACCTGCAAATAGATTCGAGATGCAACGGCCTCTTCTTTTGCCACAGCACGAGCACCTTGCTTTACATCAATCGCACGAACTTTGACTCGCCCTGTACCTCGATGCGCAATATCCAGCTTAGCTGCAGCTACATACGAAAGGTCAATCAAGCGGTCATCAACAAACGGGCCGCGATCATTCACTTTGACGACTATTTTTTTGCCATTATCCAGATTTGTCACCTCTACATAGGTCGGTAATGGCAAGCTCTTGTGTGCCGCTGTCATACCGTACATATTATAGATTTCCCAGCTAGACGTGCGTCGCCCATGAAATTTAGAGCCATACCATGAAGCAACCCCTTCAGCAACATACCCTTGGCTGCTCTCCATTGTATAATAACGCCGATTACCAACCACATATGACTCAGGGTTTCCATATCGGCTTTTTGCCTCAAACTTTGGTGTTGCATCTGTAATTGATGTGACATCAACACTCTGTGGAGGTGGCCCATCTTTTTTGGTGCCAACTTTAGTGGCCACTGGAGTACTGCTACATGCACTCAAAAACAGCCCAATGCCGAGATACAATAGATAATTCAGATGAAACTGTTTTATAAAATATTTCACTTTTGCTATTTTACTTTCTCTGTTTGGTTTTCACGCGCATCACGAATCGCCACTGCTAACTGATACACGGCCATGGCATAGCGCTTGCTGTGGTTATAGCGTGTAATCGTATAAAAATTTTGCAAGCCGATCCAGTACTCTGACCCTGATTCTGCCTCATATTTTAATAGTGCTGCAGGCAGTTCATCAGAAAATTTATCACTGATGATCACACCTTTTTCTCTAAAGTATTTCAAATCATGTTTTGGTTTAATCCCTTCTTTCAGCAAAGCAAGATAACCATCGCCTTTAACCTTCACCTGACTCACTACAGGCTGCCCCGATTGCCAACCGTGTCGCTGAAAATAACTTGCAACACTGCCAATCACATCCGCCCGATTATTCCACAAATCACGTTTGCCATCCCCATCAAAATCAACCGCATAATGACGATAGCTGCTTGGAATAAATTGAGGTATCCCCATCGCCCCTGCATAAGAACCAACAGGCACCAAAGGATCCTGGGCTTCGTCACGCATCAATAACAAAAAATGCTCAAGCTCACTACTAAAAAATTTAGCCCGTTTTGGATAGTCAAAGCCCAGCGTAGCCAAGGCATCAATCACTCGATGCTTGCCAACATAACCACCATAACGTGTCTCAACACCAATAATGGCTGTAATAATTTCGGGTGGCACCCCATACTCTTTCTCTGCCCTTAGCAAAATTTCACTGTTTTCATTCCAAAATTTGACTCCACCCTGAGTTCGCTTTTTAGTGACAAAAATAGGCCGATATTCATGCCAGGGTTTCCCTTCAGCAGGCCGAGTCATTAACTCAATAATATCTTCACGCATCTCCACTTTTTTAAACAACTGAAGTAATTCAGTGGATTTAAAATCATGTTTATCCACCATCAATTGCACAAAAGCCTTTACATCATCTCGCTGCTCCACAGATGCAGCTTGCAATGACGAGCCCATAGTTGCTGAGGCGACTAAAAATACTAAAGCTATTTTTTTCATTTTCATCTCTAAACTATTAACGAACCAGTAAACGCCTGTGCGTATGAATTGACATCAAAATACCAAATGCCGCCATCAAGGTCACCATTGATGTTCCCCCATAACTTATCAAGGGCAGAGGAACCCCTACAACAGGCAGTAAACCTGTCACCATACCTATATTGACAAAGATGTAAACAAAAAAAGTGAGCACCAGACTCCCTGCCAGCAATCGATTAAATGAAGTTTGCGCCTGTGTGGCGATATAGAGACCACGCACAATGATAAACAGATAAAGCGCTAATAGCAGCAAAATCCCCAGCAAACCAAACTCCTCACTAAAGACTGCAAAAATAAAATCTGTTGAACGTTCCGGTAAAAATTCTAGCTGTGATTGGCTGCCATTTAACCATCCCTTGCCATAAATACCACCCGAACCAATCGCAATTTTTGACTGAATAATATGGTAACCCGCACCCAAAGGATCATTTTGCGGATTTAAAAACGTTAACACTCGAGAACGCTGATAATCATGCATGACCATCCAGAGAACAGGTGCACAGGCAAGCGCCAGCAGAGTCATCCCACCAATTACCCGCTTTCGAATGCCTGACAAGAAAAGCACCCAGAGCCCCGCAACTGCAATCAGTAAAGAAGTTCCCAAATCAGGCTGTTTAGCAATTAATAAAGTAGGCAGTAATATCAACAATACAGCGCCAAAAGCTCTTTTTGGTTTCGGTGGTAAAGGCCGGTCGGCTACATACCAGGCCACCATCATCGGCACTGCAATTTTCATTAATTCTGACGGTTGAAAGCGAAACAAACCAAAATTTAACCAGCGCTGAGCACCTTTACCAACCACTCCAAAAATCAGCACAGCGACCAATAAAACCACACCCACACCAAATATCCACGGAGCCCAGCGCTGAAATTGATAAGGGTTGATCTGAGCAACGAAAATCATCGCAGCAAAAGCCAAACCTAAGCGCACCCCTTGCCTCTCGATAGACTCTATATCTTGCCCACTTGCACTATAGAGCACAAACAAGCCCGTAATTGACAAAAGCAGCAGCCCCAAAGTCAATGGCCAATCCAAATGTAATCGTGCAGCGAACCAGCGGCTGCTCGCACTACCACTCCAGTATGAGTGCGATTCAAAATTCATGTTTGCCATATTATGCTGCCATCACTATTTTTTTAAATAAGCATCCATCACCCGCCGGGCAATCGGCGCTGCCACGCCACCACCACTGCCACCATTTTCAACGACAACAGCAATAGCAATCTGTGGGTCATCAATAGGTGCGAAGGCAATAAACAGCGCATGGTCACGCAACCTTTCTGCAATATCCTCTTTAACATACACCTCACCTTGTTTGATACCGAAAACCTGTGCTGTTCCTGTTTTCCCTGCAATATCATATGTTAAGTTACGAGAAATTTTGTATGCACTTCCAGATGGACTGTGTACGACACTGCGCATGGCTGAAATAATATAGTCCATATTACCTTCATCAATATCAGCAATTTTATGCAATAACTCTGGCGGTTTAACAATTGGAGCCATTCGACCTGCGACCGAAGTTGATGCAACAATATACGGCTTCATTTGAATACCATGGTTCGCCAGTGCCGCTGTTGATGAGGCTAATTGCAATGGTGTTGATAACATGAACCCCTGACCAATTCCTGTAATCAAAGTTTCCCCTGGAAACCAGATACGCTGGCGTTTATCTCGCTTCCATTGCCTTGATGGCATTAAACCACTTAACTCGCCACTAATATCAACTTCTGTAAGCAAACCAAAACCAAACTGCTTCATAAAAGGTGAGATACGATCAATCCCTAGACGTAAGGCTAAATCATAGAAATAAACATCACACGATTCGCGAATAGATTTTTTTAGTGAGGTCATGCCATGACCCGTTTTTTTCCAGTCACGATAACGGTGATCATCCCCCTCCAGAGAGAACCAACCCGGACAAAACACCTCCTGCTGTGCTTCATTAAACTCTAGCCCTGCCAAACCAATAAATGGCTTAATAGTTGAGCCTGGTGGATAACGGCCTAGTAAAGCGCGATTAAAAAGTGGGCGATCAAGCGACTCAAGCAGCGCTCTATATTCAGCATGGCCAAACCCGGCGACATACTGATTTGGATCGTAACTAGGCGTGCTGACAAAAGCCAGAATTTCACCCGTTTTTGGCTTAATAGCCACGACAGCACCCCGATGCTTACCCAGCGCCTCGCTTGCGACTATCTGCAAGCCAATATCAATAGTCAGGTTAAGGCTGTCACCTGCAACGGGCACTTTACGCTCAATAACATGCAAAACACGCCCTTGAACGTTAGTCTCTACTTTTTCATAGCCCACCTGGCCATGCAATTGCTTTTCGTAATACTTTTCAACACCCGTTTTACCAATATGATTTGTTGCGCTGTAATTGGATACATCAATCGTTTTCTGCTCTTTTTGATTAATGCGGGCAACATACCCCAGCACATGGGTTGTCAATAAACCATGAGGGTAATGGCGCACCAGACGCGCTTTAATCGTTACACCTGGGAAGCGATACCCTGTGACTGCAAATTTTGCAACTTCTTCATCCGTAAGCCAGTAACGCAAAGGCACGCTGTCAAAGCGACGTTGTCGTTTCAAATCACGACGAAAACGCTCTACATCAGCATCGCTAATTGCAATGATACTGCGCAATTCAACCAGCATCACCTCTAGGTCACTAATCTTTTCGGGGATAACCTCCAGTATAAATGAGGTTTGATTTTGTGCCAGAATGATACCGTTGCGGTCATAAATCAAGCCACGAGTCGGCGCGATGGGAATAATTTTCACGCGATTATTCTCTGCCTGTGTTGTGTAATGTTCGTAGTCCACCACCTGCAAATAGACCAACCGCCCAAAGATGACTGACACCAAAGCTCCCACCAATACTAAAGCAGCGGCCGATCGGCTGTTAAATTTGCGGCTTTCCCGAATATGATCTTTGATATCACGACGTGACATAAAATTACCCTGAATCCGTATCTTCAAATTCAATATTATCTGAATAAACCCTTTATTTACAGCCTGATTTTCACTCACAAGACCGGAGAAGAGCCGTTTGTACAAGCCTTCTCGATCAAAAATAACAGGTCATTCTTGATCACACCCCCAAAGCATTGTTACGCTGCCAACAATTAAAATTTCTATAGATACAAGTTTATATGGTTTCCAGGATTTTACGTTGCATGCGCCCACTGTTTTTTCTTGTATTATTTACGTTGATACTGACACTGGCGCTACGCTGGGTGATACAGACACAATTTGAAATTGAACTGGATCATGCCTTTTGGTATCGAGATTTTATTGGCAATTTAGTTGTCACATTGCTGTGCTATGTCATCAGTGGCACAGCAACACGAGCGGTGATCCTCTCTTCACTGTTAATTATCGGGTTCCAGCTCAGTAACGCTGGCAAACAGGTGGTACTTGGCACGCCAATCAGTCCCGACGATTTCATTCAGATACGCAATCTATTTTGGTTATGGCAGGGCTGGATATTATGGGGCACTGTCGCTATCGTAGCCCTGCCTGCTCTGGCTTTACTGATGCTGATAAGTTGGCGTAAATGGAGTACTTGGCTAACATTTTCGGTGCTCATCATTGGCATCTCAATCATCGGCCAGTACCGCAGTGAAACACGGGATTGGCTCGACTTAGAATTCGGCCACTCGGTTTGGAATCAGCCAGAAAATTACCGAAAACGCGGCTTGGTACTGCATATAACACAAGAAGCGATAAGGGCTTGGGCCAAGGTTAATGACATCCCGACACAACAAGAAATTGCCGCTATAACACGCCCAACCACACCATCACCCACCGCCAAAGCAAATAAACGAAACGTTCATTACGTAGTGCTTGAATCGTTCTTCGACCCCAACACTCTTGGCAAAACTCTGGTTCCAAAAGACCCACTACCTAAAGCGTTCCATGATCTCTGGCAACAGACGGGGCAAAGCACAATACTTTCACCCGTCTGGGGCGGTTATACAGCAAACGCTGAATTTGAAGCGCTGTGCGGTTTCCCAATTACGGAAGACGCGGTATTTTTTGAGGGGTGGCTGCGCCAAAAAGCGCCCTGTTTGCCGCGTGTATTGTCCGAAGCTGGTTATCAAACAATCGCATCCCATCCCAATGTTGCTGGTTTTTGGAACAGAACCTTGGCATATCAGCTAGTCGGTTTTGAACAGTACTGGGATAAACGCCAGTTTGATCTCTCCGATCAAGTAGGCGGCATACTGCTGGATCATAGCTTCTATCAACAAATTTTTGCAAAAATAGCGCGCGACGATTCTCGCCCTGTTTTTAACTACATGCTGACATACCATGGTCACCTGCCTTTTCCAAGCAATGAGCAGTATCCAGAAATCATTCCTAGTGGTGAAGCATCACCACTGCTACGCGGTTTTCTCAACCACATGTACTACAAGTCTCGAGATTTGATGACCATGCTGGATGATCTAAGGCGACAAGATCCTGATAGCTTAATTATTATATTTGGTGATCATTTGCCATTTCTTGGCCCAAATCATGAGACTTATGTCGCGGCAGGTAAGCTAGCTCAACGTCGAGATCAATTTACAGCAGAGATGTTTTCTTATTTGGTGAGTACCCCGTTGATTGTAATTGATGGGAAAAGAGGCCCACTCAATCTTGGACAACTCCCGTTGTATCGACTGCCCGACCTGGTGCTGCAATTGTTAGGCATCGGTGAATATAAAATGCTGCACTGGACCGAGAACCCTGAGAATGAAATCATCAGACCTTTGCCCGGTATGCATGTCGTGATTAAAGATGGCATAGCGATTATCTGTCGTCCAGAAACCAAGAATCCCGATTGCAAAAATAGCCGAGAGTGGGTGGGTGACATGACCATCATTTCCCGGGACGTGTTCAGTGGAGATCAGCACAGCCTGAATTCCTCTTCGGACTGATGCGCTGTTAGCTGTCCGTAAAACCTTCTATCTGTAATCAATTCTTGATTATCTCCGAAGGTAATACTAATATGGTATTACTATTGTATGGAGGAGTATGAAATTATGCGAGTTACAACGAAAGGCCAAGTCACAATCCCCAGAGGTGTAAGAGAGGCTTTAGGCATATCTCCCGAAACAGAGATTGGCTTTATCGAAGATAAAGGCCGCTTTTACATAGTTAAAACAGATGAGCCTAACTTAACAGGTAGGTTTAGAAAGCTTAGAGGCATCGCTACAGTAAAAATGTCTACTGATGAAATTATGAGTCTGACCAGGGAATAATCATGAATGGTATTTTGGTTGATTCATGCGTGTTGCTGGATCTATTTACGGATGACATAAATTGGGCTAATTGGTCTGAAAGAACGCTGGAAAAATATAGCCAAACCAACACATTATATATAAATTCCATTGTGTACACAGAAATATCAATAGGTTTTAATAAGGTTGAAGAGGTTGAATGTGCTATTGAAGAACTGGGTATCAAAGTACTAGAAATGCCTCGGGAGGCACTATTTTTGACCGGAAAGGCATTCTTAAAATACAGAAAAAATAAGGGTAGCAAAATATCTCCATTGCCTGACTTTTTTATTGGTGCTCATGCGTCTATCTCAAAGTTTGGGTTAATAACGAGGGATTTGGCAAAATATAAAACGTATTTCCCACAAATAAAATTGATATATCCATATAAAACTTAAGCAGCTGACAAAATGCTCCAGTGAACCATCCAAGACGTTAGGAACGAGCACGAAATAACTTGGACAATTATGACGCAGAAATTTTGCTCCAGTTTAAACTATATCAAGAGGCGCATAGCGAGCCTATGTAACGATTGATATCGTTTAAACTGGAGTAAAAGGGCAAGTCAGAATGTCCAAGTTATTTCGTGACCGTTCCTTAGTTTGCATCTTTTTCTTTTATTAACAAATCGTCTTGCTCTTCGAGATCTGGCCCGTTGCCGTTGTTTTGACTAATACGTGGCATTTCACCAATGATACGACTCGACAAACGAGGATATGCACTGATCAACGAAACTAAAATAGAAGCGAGGTAAGGCAAACTTTGTACGACCAACACGACCATCCATAATTGCGTATCGAGATAATGGGCATCTTCACGCTGTGCGATAGCAACAATGCAAGTTAATAAGAGCAAGGCCAGCAATAACTCTTCACGCACATCCGACAGTGCGCGCCAAAACCCATGGCTGCTGGAGTTTTTGGGTGTACGAAAAAAACCTATTTCCTTGGTAAACAGTCCCGCTAATATTGCACGTGAAATGGTATGTGACAAACTCAGCCCTGCTAGACCGGCAGCCAAGGCTTGCCTCACTGTCGCTTTCATACGGTAACGATAAAGTGTCATCAGTTTGAAACTTTTAAACGTCAAAAATGCAATCGGCACCAATGACAATGCAATATCGGGCGGCATATATTTTTCAGGTGAAATAATCATCAATACAGACCAGACAATCGCAATAAAATTAAACAGTAAACTTAATCCGTCCGTGATCCAGGGCAACCACCCTGCAACAAAGTGGTAGCGCTGACCCGCGCTCAATTTTGATCGACTCAAACCCAATAAATAGCGTAAATGATGGCGCATGATCAATACAGAACCATATGCCCAGCGAAAACGCTGTTTTTTGTAGTCCAGAAAATTATCAGGCATCACGCCTTGCCCGTACGAGTGTGGAATATATAGCGCTTCATGACCTTTCTCAAAAATAGTCAGCCCCAGTTCGGCGTCCTCCGTAATGCACCAGGTAGGCCAACCACCCACATCTTGCAATACCGACTTGCGAACCATAGTCATGGTGCCGTGCTGAATAATGGCATTACGTTCATTGCGTGTCACCATACCAAGATGAAAAAAACCGGCATATTCGCAATAAGATAATGATTTGAAAAGACTATCATTACCATCACTATAATCTTGAGGTGCCTGTACGATCGCCACTTTTTTCTGCTCGAACAGTGGCGCCAAATCACGCAGCCAATTCGCTTCAACGATATAGTCACTATCAATCACTGCCACAACTTCAGCACCATGATTGGTTTTTTCCAATGCAAAATTCAATGCGCCCGCTTTAAATCCAGACAGTGGATCTTTATGAAAAAATCGAAATCGCTCGTCTTGCGCTTCACACCAAGTGTGGACAGGCCGCCAAACGGCTTCATCTTTGGTGTTGTTATCGATAACGATCACTTCAAAATGAGGGTAATCCAAACGTTTGAGCCCTTCCAGTGTCTTGATGAGCATATCAGGAGGTTCGTTATACGCCGGCAAATGAATCGAGACCATGGGTAATTCAGCGTCTGCTACCCGCTTAATATCGGATTGACGACGCATGCCTCGGCTCCAGATCGCCTCAGCCCATTCATGCGCTTCAGCAATTAATACCACAACAACAGCAAGCACAGCGGTTAATAAAATCAGACCCACCACCACCTGCTGCCAGTTCAAGTATTTCTGTGAATAATCATAGACTAACCACACTACAAAAGTTGCAATAGCATAGGATATGATGACTAAAAAACTGCGACCACGATGATTCAGCCCTTGACTGTCTTTTAGCATAAAAGCCAAAATCAACAAGGTTAGTGCCATTGAGTAGAGCACGATTTGAGGCCATTCAGGAATCGGCGTAACAGGCGCGGAAAAATTAAATTTAGCATTGCGATCAGCATCGTAAATGCCCCAATATCGTCCTACTTCCCCCTCATTGGTTTTCCATACCTGGTCAAACGCCTCAAGCACGTAATAGGTAACACCTTCTTGCTCGGCCCGACTGGTAAAGCGGCGCAGGAACTTTGCCTGATTTTGTGTTGAAGGTACAGCTTTGTCCCTTGAACGCCCCTTGCTTGGCCAGCCTACTTCTCCCAAAATGATCTCTTTATCCGGATAAGTTTCTTTTAGTTTATCCAATCGATTCCAGACGTAGGGTTCAGCGCTTTCAGTAGGCTTAAACTCCCAGTAAGGCAGAATATGAGCGGCAATAAAATCGACATGAGCTGTAAGTTTGGGATTCTTGATCCAGCGATCCCATGTTTCAGCGGTACTGACACGCCTCCAGCCAACAAAGTGTTGAATTTCTTCAATGTATGCAATTAATTCATCTTCAGTCAACTCCTTGCGCAACAGCACCTCATTGCCCACTATGACTCTTACAATATTTTTATTAAATTCGCTGTAAAGCTCCTTGAAGCGATTTATTTCTTTACGGTTCTGCTCTTTATCATCCGACAGCCAAATACCGACGGTGACATTAAGGCCAAGCGGTTCTGCCAAACGGGGTATTAAACCAAGTGTTTCCGCTACGGAGTAGGTACGTACCGCATGCACCTTGCCCGAGAGTAACTCAAGATCGGCCTGAATCTGTTCTATGGTAGGGTATTGATCCTTTGCTGGATCTTGACCCGGATGGTAAGGTGAAAAAGCTATGCCCTGAATGACATCTGGCCAAACGGGCTCGTGATCAGGTTGATTAGCGTAAGCCCAAAGCCCAACCATCAAAGCACCGATAGCAATAATAATAATGAATGTTGCTCGATTCATATTTACTCAAATCTAAAAGGTTAACCATCTGGTTAGAAATACTTTTGCTAGACATTATGTATTAACCAACCCTCCGTGAACGGCAGGCATTATCCCATACATGACGACACATAAAAAATTAAGGAAGATCTGATTAAGTTTGAAACAAGGGATCAAGTCTATTTTACTCATGAAAATACGGATTCAGGGTTACGTTACTCTGAATTTATGCCGCACATACCGCAAGAGCAAAAAGACAACGGGCCATAACAATGCACTTGTAAAAGGTGTTATCCAATACGTCCAGCTTTGAATAGAGTGACCACTGATGCCTTGCACCCACAGCAACGGAACGTGGTGTGCTAATAACAATAGCAAAAATAGTACCAGCGACTGGTGCAAGAGTGGTTTAACTCTGATTCGCCTGTATAGCATCAAAGTAACGTAAGCCACGATGCTTAGGGCCAGAGCTTGTGCGCCTAGCAAAGTTCCAGATAATACATCCAGCAACAGCCCCACAACCCATGCGCTCAAAATACCAACACGAGACGGTAAAGCCAGACACCAGTAGACCAATACCATTGCAGCCCAGTGAGGACGAAGTGGCTGCGCCCATTCCGGTAGCGGCATAATCATCAACAATATGGCAATAAACAGAGTAAAAACGATCACCCAGCCTGAACTATGTGTATATGCTTTCATTGCACACAATCAACATCAGTGATACTTAATTTATTTTCAACGCACGCAGAATCATTCATATCAGATACTCTGCTTTGGCTTTGAGTCGGCCATATTAATAGCACTTCACGCCCACTATCCAGCAAGGCAAGAGGCTCCGCACTGATCGACATAAAAGTTTGACCCAGATTTCGCTCAACCGATTTAACAATTGCAACTGGATAATTAGGTGGAAACACACCTCCTAACCCAGAAGTCATCAATAGATCATTTACCTGTATATCTGCACTCACTGGCAGATAGGGTAATGCCAGACGATTACTCGCGCCTCGCCCTTCAACTAGCGCGCGCAACCCATTACGTAACACTTGCACGGGTACTGCATGGTTCGAATCTGTAATCAACATCGCGACACTGGAATAGAGACTCACTTCAAAAACCTGTCCTACCACACCATGGGCGTTCAACACCGGCTGCCCTGGATAAACACCATACTGCGTGCCTTTATCCAATGTTAAGCGACGCGAATAAAACTGGAGATCAGCGGCCAGCAAACCTGCAATAAGCACCCTCTCACCTACGTCTGTGGAAGATTCAAGAAGAAGCCGCAAGCGCTGGTTTTCAGCCGTTAATGCGTCCAGCTTGAGCTGCTGGGTTTGTAGCAATAAATTTTGTGCATGTAACTGTCTGTTTTCCTGTTGTAAGTTTGCTCGCCCTTCAAAGCTACCTTCTAGCCATCGTATCAGCGTAAGCGGTGCATCCACCACATAAATCAGTGGCGACAAAAGCACCGCCATGCCCTTGCGTACATCGCTTAAATAATTTTGCTTATGGTCAACCACCATCAAAGTGATTGAAATAACCACCAAAATAATAAAGTAACCCGTATTAGAACGGTTTCCGGAAAAAAGTCCCACTTAAGAAAATGACCTGTTTTTCTAATGATTCACTGCAGTCGCTTCATTCACTCTGCCACAAAAATATCTCCGCCACGCTCATCAATCATCTCTAATGCACGGCCACCCCCTCGAACAACACAAGTCAAAGGATCTTCGGCAACAATTACGGGCAGACCCGTTTCTTCCATCAACAATTGATCCAGCCCTTGTAACAACGCACCCCCGCCCGTTAGCACCATTCCCTTCTCAGCAATATCTGCGCCCAGATCTGGCGGCGTTTGCTCCAATGCAGCTCTAACCGCACCAACGATACTGGTAAGTGGCTCCTGTAATGCCTCAAGAACTTCATTGTTATTCAAGGTGAAACTGCGTGGCACTCCTTCGGATTGATTTAGCCCCTTCACTTCCATCTCCTTTATTTCATTACTAGGAAAAGCAGAGCCAATTTCATGCTTGATACGTTCAGCCGTCGCATCACCAATCAATGTGCCATAGTTTCGGCGCACATAATTAATAATCGAATTATCAAACCGATCCCCTCCAATTCGTACCGACGACGAATAGACCAGACCATTTAAAGATAAAATAGCAACTTCCGTCGTTCCCCCGCCAATATCGAGCACCATGGAACCACTGGCCTCCCCGACAGGCATACCGGCTCCAATCGCTGCTGCCATCGGCTCGTCAATCAAATAAACATCGCGCGCGCCAGCCCCTTCGGCTGACTCTTTGATCGCACGCCGTTCAACCTGAGTTGACCCACAAGGCACACAAATCAAAACCCGTGGGCTGGGGCGAAAAAATTTACTTTCATGTACTTGATGAATAAAATGCTGCAACATCTTTTCTGTCACGGTGAAATCAGCAATTACTCCATCTTTAAGTGGGCGTATTGCTACAATATTTCCAGGGGTACGGCCAATCATCAATTTAGCCTCCATCCCCACCGCAGCAATTTTTTTAGGCCCACCCGGCCCACGATCATGGCGTATCGCTACGACAGACGGTTCATTGAGAACAATTCCTTGCCCTCTTGCATAAATCAATGTATTAGCTGTTCCCAGATCAATAGAAAGATCATTGGAAAACATGCCGCGCAGGCCTTTAAATAGCATCATATTGGAAGAATCACCCTGACATTTAACTCGAAAATTTTTAGTATTATCCTAGAATTATAGTAGCATTCATACACACGTATTACTTAGCTCGACACAATCTATCAATGTATAAGGGCTTTGGGCAAGCGCTTTTCTATGATAAGTTGCTATTTTTATTTATTATTAGGAGTGCTCTGCATGAGTTTGCAGCAATCTGACATTGAAAAAGTCGCACATTTAGCACGTTTAAGCATTGATCCCTCTGATATACCAGAACATATTAAAAATTTATCCGACATCCTCGACCTGGTTGAGCAAATGAATGCCGTTGATACGGAGAGTGTGACTCCCATGGCTCACCCCATGGATGCAACCCAACGCCTTCGATCCGATGAAGCCACTGAAACAGATCAACGCGAACAATTTCAAGCGCTTGCTCCTCAAGTGGAGGCAGGGCTTTACCTCGTACCCAAAGTCATTGAATAATACCCCCAAAATCAGATAACGATACGCCCTAATAGCATATAGATACAGGACGACTTAACATGCACGACAAAACAGTTGCAGAGCTCGGAGCCGGACTTCGTAGCGGTGAGTTTTCAAGCGAAGAGCTTACACGCATCTTTCTTGATCGCATTGAAAAGCATGATGGAGCACTGAACAGCTTTATTACTGTCACACCGGAGCTTGCCATTGAGCAAGCCATCGCGGCGGACGCTCGCATCAAGGCCAATAATGCCACACCACTCACGGGCATTCCCTTTGCGCACAAAGATATTTTTTGCACACAAGGTATTCGTACCAGCTGTGGCTCTAAAATGTTGGATAACTTTATTTCACCTTATGATGCAACCGTGGTTTCCCGCCTTAAGTCCGCAGGCATTGTGACCTTGGGTAAAACCAACATGGACGAATTTGCCATGGGTTCCAGCAATGAAACCAGTTATTACGGTGCCGTTAAAAATCCGTGGGATACCAAGGCAGTGCCTGGCGGCTCATCTGGTGGCTCTGCCGCAGCGGTAGCTGCACGTTTAACCCCAGTGGCCAGTGGCACGGATACGGGCGGTTCGATTCGCCAACCCGCCGCACTCTGTGGAGTGACGGGTTTAAAACCCACCTACGGCCGTGTTTCACGCTACGGCATGATCGCTTTCGCTTCCAGCCTTGACCAGGGCGGCCCGATGACACGCACCGCCGAAGATGCGGCCATCGTACTCAATGCCATGGCAGGATTTGATGCACGTGACTCCACCAGTATTGACAAGCCCGTTCCTGATTACACCGCCCATCTGGGCGATTCACTCAAAGGGCTTAAAATCGGCCTTCCCAAAGAGTACTTTGGCGAAGGACTAGATCCGGATGTGGCTGATGCGATTGATGCATCCATCAAAGAATACCAAAAACTTGGTGCTGAAATTGTTGAAATCAGCCTACCGAATACACACTTGGCCGTACCGACCTATTATGTTGTTGCACCCGCAGAGTGCTCCACCAACCTGTCACGTTATGATGGTGTTCGCTTTGGCCACCGCTGTGACTCACCCAAAAACCTGGAAGACCTCTATAAACGCTCTCGCGGTGAAGGTTTCGGCGAGGAAGTAAAGCGCCGCATCATGATGGGTACTTACGCACTCTCTTCAGGTTATTACGATGCTTATTATCTCAAGGCGCAAAAAATTCGCAGGCTGATCAGTGATGACTTTCGCAAGGCCTTCGAGCAAGTTGATCTGATCGCGGGCCCCACCACACCGACCACAGCATTTAACATTGGCGAAAAAAATGATGACCCTGTCAGCATGTACCTCTCTGACATCTATACGATTGCCGCCAACCTTGCGGGTCTGCCTGGCATCTCGATACCTGCAGGTTTTGTCTCGGGCCGCCCTGTCGGTTTGCAGCTGATTGGCAACTATTTTGAAGAAGCAGGGCTGCTCAGTGCAGCTCATCAATACCAACAGGTCACAGACTGGCACACCCGCCGCCCTGAAGGTTTCTGAATTTTTAAAGGTATTAGAATAATGGAATGGGAAGTTGTTATCGGGCTGGAAATCCATGCCCAACTTGCGACAAAAAGTAAAATATTTTCAGGTGCAGCCACAGCTTACGGCGCTGCGCCCAACACTCAAGCCTGCGCCATTGATTTGGGCATGCCCGGTGTTTTGCCCGTACTCAATAAAGAAGCGGTGCGCATGGCCATTAAATTCGGCACAGCCATTGGAGCTCATATTGCACCACGCTCAGTATTCGCACGTAAAAATTATTTTTACCCTGATCTACCCAAAGGGTATCAAATCAGCCAGTTTGAACTTCCCATTGTTGGCGTTGGCCACCTTGATATCGAACTGGAAGATGGCTCAAACAAAAGAATTGGTGTGACACGCGCCCATCTGGAAGAAGATGCTGGAAAATCACTGCATGAAGATTTTCATGGCCTCACAGGTGTTGACTTGAATCGCGCAGGCACACCGTTGCTGGAAATAGTCTCCGAGCCCGACATGCGCTCCGCAAAAGAGGCTGTCACTTATATGAAAAAAATTCACTCACTGGTTCGCTACCTCGAAATTTGTGACGGCAACATGCAGGAAGGCTCATTTCGCTGCGATGCCAATATTTCAATGCGTCCCAAAGGCCAAAAAGAGTACGGCACGCGTGCAGAGATCAAAAACCTCAACTCTTTTCGCTTTGTTGAACGTGCCATCAATATTGAGATCGAACGTCAAATTGACATTCTCGAAGACGGCGGCACCGTTACGCAAGAGACTCGTCTCTACGACTCAGCAAAAAATGAGACACGCGCCATGCGCAGCAAGGAAGAAGCGTTTGATTATCGCTACTTTCCTGATCCAGATTTACTGCCTGTTGAGCTGGCAAGTGAAGAGATCGAAGCCATTCGTAAAACACTGCCCGAGTTACCTCACCAGAAAAAAGAACGCTTTACAGCGTCATTTGGCCTCACCCCTTACGATGCAGGCGTACTCACCAGTAGTCGTGAACTGGCTGATTTTTTTGAAAATGTTGTGATCTCTTCTGGTAATGAAAACAAGCTGGCTGCAAACTGGGTCATGGGTGATTTCATGGCGGCGCTGAATAAAGCGGGCGTTGACATTACAGCGAGTCCCGTCAGTGCCGAGCAACTGGGCGGCATGATTCAACGCATTGCAGACAATACAATTTCTGGAAAAATAGCCAAACAGATTTTTGAAGCTATTTGGAACGGAGAAGGTGATACTGATACTATCATTGAGAAAAAAGGACTTAAACAGATCACCGATAGCGGTGCGATTGAAGCCATCATTGATGGAATCATCACTAATAACCCCAATCAAACCGAGCAATATCGTGCAGGGAAAGATAAACTTTTTGGGTTTTTCGTCGGCCAAACCATGAAAGCAACTCAAGGCAAAGCGAACCCTGCTCAAGTAAACAGTTTGCTCAAAGAGAAGCTAAACCGATAGAGTGTGATCAATGGAGAGGGTCGATTATTGTGGGTTAGGGAACTACTCATAATGATTCGCCCTCATAATATGGAAATGTAATGCAGTTTTATAATGAGGCAAGTCACGTGATTCGAAAAAGTAAACTCCCAGTTTTATACTCAGTCATACTGATCGGTTTTCTTAGCCTGCTGCTAGGCAGCGCTTATGCACTGACTGACAAAAATACAACAACAATACTTGAGCCGCTGAAAATACATACCCAAACCAGCCAAGAGATCATTAACTATTTGCGTTACGAGCATTACCAACGATATAACTTTGATGACAACCTTTCCAGCAAAGTTCTGGATAACTACCTGAAAACACTCGACGGTGCCCGACTATTTTTTACCGCCGCTGATGTTGCTGAATTTGAACGCTATCGCCATACGCTGGATAATGATCTGCTCAACGGCAATCTGGCACCTGCGTACAACATTTACAATCGCTATCAACAGCGTCGTCACGAGCGCCTCACCTATCTCATAAAGAACCTCGACAACAATCTAAAAGATCTCGATTTCAGTAAGAATGAGTCGATTGAGACAGACCGTGAAAATGCACCTTGGGCAAAAGATAGTGCTGCACTCGATAAATTATGGAAAAAACGCCTGAAAGATGCTGTTCTCAGCCTGAAATTTACCGGAAAGACAGAAGAAGAAGCAGTAAAAAAACTCAGCCGTCGCTACCACAACCAGCTCAATCAGATAGACCAGATAAAAAGTGAAGATGTCTTTCAAGCATACATCAATGCAGTCACTCAGACCTATGACCCCCATACAACATACTTTTCACCCCGAAAATCCGAAAATTTTGATATCAGTATGAGCCTTTCATTAGAAGGCATTGGCGCACTGCTGCAAAGTGAAGATGATTACACAAAGATTGTTCGCATCATTCCAGCTGGCCCCGCTGACAAATCCAAACTACTCAAAGCGGAAGATCGCATCATTGGTGTTGGCCAGGGTAAAAAAGGTGAGATCGTCGATGTCATTGGCTGGCGACTGGATGATGTTGTTGATCGTATCCGCGGCCCTAAAGACTCAACGGTTCGCCTTGAAATCATTCCAGCGGATGCTGTTGATGACCACCAGACCAAAGTCATTGAGCTGGTGCGCAACACTATAAAGCTTGAAGACCAGTCCGTTCAAAAAGAGATCATTCAAATTGAACGTGATGACGGAATACATAAAATTGGTATCATTGAAATTCCAACATTCTATATCGATTTTGATGCCTTGCATCGCGGAGATAAAAATTATAAAAGCACAACCAATGATGTAAAACGTCTGCTAAAAGAACTCATCAATGAAAAGGTTGATGGTATTATCATTGACCTTCGAAATAACGGGGGTGGTTCACTACGCGAAGCCAATGAACTTACAGGCCTTTTCATTAAATATGGGCCTACTGTACAGATACAAGATGCCCGTGGCCGTATTGACATCATTCGTGACCCTGATCCTCGCCTTGTTTATGATGGCCCATTAGCGGTACTGGTCAACCGCCTCAGCGCTTCTGCTTCTGAAATTTTTGCAGGTGCAATACAGGATTACCGTCGTGGTCTCATCATCGGTGGTCAGACTTTTGGAAAAGGCACGGTACAGACCCTGATACCACTTAATCATGGCAAACTCAAAATCACTCAAGCCAAGTTTTATCGCATTTCAGGTGATAGCACACAACATCGCGGTGTTCACCCAGATGTTCACTATCCCACCATGTACAATTTAGATGAAGTGGGCGAAAGCGCTTTAGATGATGCTCTCCCCTGGGATAAAATAAAATCAGCGCGTTATCGCCCCACCTCCAGATATAGCCCTGAAAACGAGCTGTTAAACAGACGCCATTTAGTGCGCGTGAAAGAGAATCCAGACTACATTTATCTGCTCGAACAGATTGATCACCTTAAAAAAATACGTAAAGATTCCATCATCTCACTGCTTGAAAAAGAGCGCAAACTAGAACGAGAGACTGCAGAAGAATGGCAACTGGAGACTGAAAACAGACGCCGCACAGCTAAAGGTGAAGAGACATTCAAGGATTACGCTGCACTCAAAGAGTACCGTAAAGAGTTAACGGATCCTGCCAAAGATGAAAAAGGTCACGAAGAGCCTGATTTTTTACTCGAAGAGAGTGGCCAAATTCTTCTTGACCAGATATCACTGAACCAGCGTAGTCTTGCAACACTACGTTGAAAAAAACGTTACTCATCTTTGCTAAAGCCCCCATTGCCGGTATTGCAAAAACACGTTTGATTCCTGCTTTGGGGGCTGAAGGCGCGGCAAAGCTGCATCGTAAACTCGCCATCAACACTTTGAAAATGGCAACACAACATGCCCTGTGTCCTGTTCAGCTATGGTGCACCCCCGATACCGAGCACCCCTTTTTTGTACAATGCCAAAAAGAGTTCTCCGTCACACTACACCAGCAATCAGGCCGTGATTTGGGTGAACGCATGGCTCATGCACTGCAGCAAGCTCTGCAAAAAAATGATTACGTCATTATCATTGGTACCGATTGCCCCCCACTCACTCAGGATATGTTACAACGCACATTCAAGCTGCTCGACAACAGCTATGATTCTGTACTTATTCCTGCGATTGATGGAGGGTATGTACTCTTGGGGTTAAGGCGCTTCAATACAGAGTTATTTAACCACATCGAATGGGGCACTGAAAAGGTACTGCGCGCGACTCGAGAACGATTAAATCAACTGCAATGGCGCTGGTATGAACTCCCCCATCAATGGGATCTGGATGAGCCAAAAGATTTAGCTGATAAATATGAATTAATCGCTTAATATTCTGATAAACTCTATTTAGCAACAACTCAAGGAAGCAATATACTCATGAAATACGCCACGCTTTTCTTAGCCACCCTGATCTTAACAGGCTGTGTAACTCAGGTTCGCTACGATGATTTACAAGCCCAGTATGATTCACTCAAAAGCGAAAAAGACACTCTGGCGCAAAATTTATCATCTGCCCAAACCGAAAAAGCTGGAAAAATCTTTCACCAACAGCAACGAGTCAAACAGCTTGAGCAAAACCTCTCTCTATTAAAAAACCAATGTAAAGAAAAAATTGCCAGCCTCGCAGAAAGTGAAAAAGAGCTGAGTCAAGATTTACAGGCACTCCGTACAGAGTCTGCAGAAAACACAAAGTATTTATTAAATAAAAATCTAGAGTTGCAGGAAAGATGTAATGCGATGTAAAGGAGTCGATCAGTGAAACCAAAATGGCTAGAGCAACCTGCCAAGCCTGTCAGTCAAATCCAGTATGATGCAGCACTTATTCGGCAAAACCAGTTAACAAAACCCCAAGGCTCTCTAGGTGAACTTGAAAATATCGCCGTTCGTTTAGCCTCACTACAAAACACTCAAAAGCCATTATTAGATCATATCAACATTGTCATTTTTGCTGGCGATCACGGCATCGCTGCGCAGGGTGTTTCACTTTACCCTCAAGCCGTCACAGTTGAGATGATACGTAATTTTTCACGAGGTGGAGCCGCCATTAGTGTATTGGCGCGCCACTTGGGCGCAACTCTGGAAGTCATTGATACCGGTTGTATTATCGACCCTGGTTCACTTGATGGAGTGCTGTCTCAGCGCATCAGCTCAGGCACGGTCAGCTTTCATCAAGCACCTGCAATGACTCCAGCACAACTCTCTGAAGCAATGACAATCGGTTTTTCAGCAGCAGCGCGCGCCGCTGAATCAAAAATAGAGCTATTTATCGGCGGTGAAATGGGCATTGGCAATACCACCAGCGCAACTGCAATTGCGTGTGCTTTATTAAAAGAGTCAGTTGAAAAATTAGTCGGTCCCGGCACCGGTCTTGATCGTGACGGCATAAAACAAAAAACTGAAATCATTAAAACATCACTGATAAAACATAGCGATGCCGGAGATGATCCCTGGCAAGTTTTGCAACGACTTGGGGGCTTTGAAATCGCCGCACTCACGGGCAGTTATATTGCAGCCGCTCAGCAAGGTATGGCCATTTTGGTCGATGGTTTTATATGTAGCATCGCGGCACTCGCCGCAATACGCATTAACCCAGACATCAAACCCTGGTTATTTTTTGCTCATGCTTCATCTGAGCCAGGACATGCCATTGTAATGAAAGCATTGAATGTCAAGCCGCTACTTGATTGTGGAATGCGTTTAGGTGAGGGTAGCGGCGCAGCCGTTGTAGTACCACTACTGCGCTCTGCCGTTGCACTGCACAATGAAATGGCTACGTTCTCGGAAGCGAGTGTCTCTGAAGCAAATAATGGATGAGCAACCGATCACCGTTGACCTGTTACGTCACGGTGAACCTGAAGGGGGTTCTAAATATCGAGGACAACTGGATGACCCACTCAGCGAACTAGGCTGGAAACAGATGCGACAATCCATTTCCAACCATCAGCCATGGAGTGCCGTTGTGAGTTCACCACTCAGCCGCTGCGCCCTGTTTGCCAAAGAAACTTCTGATCAACTCGCACTCAAGCTGACTTTTGAACCACGCTTTAAAGAAATTAGTTTTGGTGACTGGGAAGGCTTTACTGCAAAAGAGCTGCTAGAAACAGAGCCAAAAAAGCTCCAGAATTATTGGGATAACCCATTTAAAAACCCGCCCCCAAACGGCGAAACATTGGCTGACTTTCAGGTACGTATTATTACGGCATGGGATGAACTCATTGAGCGCCACCGTGGACAACATATCCTGCTCATTGGCCACGCAGGTATGATGCGTATTATTTTGCTGAACGTTCTGCAAATGCCATTAGAGCATCTGTTTCGCCTTGAAATCCCCCATGCCGGCATTGCTCGTGTACAGATTGATGGCAAACGTGGACAAACTTTTCCACGCCTAAAATTTTTCAGCAAGCTTCCATGAATACAACTCCATTTTGGCTGGCACTGCAATTTCTAACGCGCCTGCCAACACCACAAATAGAGATTAACGATTCAGCTCTCGGGCGCTCTCTGCTCTATTACCCATTCGTTGGCTTTATTATTGGTGTAATTTTATGGATCACCAGCCTGCTTCTCACCGGACAAAATAGCATGCTCAGTGCTGCGGTCATTTTAACTCTATGGGTACTCATCAGTGGCGGGCTTCATCTGGATGGCCTTGCTGACAGTGCTGATGGTTGGCTCGGTGGCGCTGGAAACCGTGAGCGAATCCTGCATATCATGAAAGATTCTCGATCAGGCTCTGCGGCAATTATTGCCATTTTTTTAGTTCTACTCACCAAGTTCGTGGCTCTCAGTGTATTACTCTCACATGAGACAACGTTCATGTTGATCATGATTCCAGTATTAGGCCGCACCAGCACCCTGCTCCTGTTCCTGACGACACCTTATGCTCGCCAAGGCGGCATTGGTGACATTATGAGCCAATATTTACCCCGAAAACAAGCTCATATCATCTGGATGGCTGTCATTGTAATTCTACTGCTTACAATGGGAGTACAAGGCTTCATAACCTGTATCTGGATCATTTTGGCAGGCTACTTATTACGCCAACTCATGATGAATCAGATCGGTGGAACAACGGGTGACACAGCCGGTGCGACGATTGAGGTGACTGAAACAATCGCACTCATTAGTATCGTAATGTTAAGTTCTAGCGCTTTATGAGTTTGACGCTTGTTTCTTAAAGTTTAATATTGTTGCAGATTTAAGTTTTGAGTGACTGTAATTATTATGATTGACATCAGTCAACGCACGCATTGACTCGACTAAGCCACTATCACCAAAAACAGAGTCCATCATCATGTCATAAATACGGATATATGACGGTTGTGAACTTTTTCTTTGGGCTTCCATATCAATGCGCCACTGCAAGCGCCGTAACTTTTCCTGACGCGCTTCGGGTGCATTGGCAATAAAATCTTCAATGATTGATTTGCGCTTTTTATCAAAAGCGGCGGGATCCGTTTTGGCAAGCTTATGCCACTCATCAAAATAAAATTTCATACGACAGACCTCAATAAAAAATAGGAGTCTGTCCATAGACAAGAGAGAATAATGAGTTAAATATAATACGCTTAATCTTGATTATTGCACCTTTTTTTCACAAAAATTTTTGGGTTATTGTTCAGCATATTTTGTGCCAGATTCAAGCAAATCATTGATACCTAAAATAATTCTACTCTCCCCACCACTACACTCTACTTAAACAGAGCCCCCCGCGCACTTTGAAAATCAAATGAATAAAAAATATCGAGCGAACTTTCCAGACCCTGAATCGTCTCAATATAGAATCTTTCAGTCAAGTCGTAACGGAGCGTCCAGGTACTTTCTGGCGTAAACACACCGACTCCATAGCGCATCGTTAAATGAGGCAACAGACGACCACTGAAAACGACTTGAGATTGCCCTTTCTGCTCTGATGCTTCAATTTCAAATTCTCTGATACCCAGTTTTTTTGCAATTTTTGTTGCAATCCTTCGCCCACCTTTCACTCCTAGCGATAGCGCTGCACTCGCTAATACACTCCCTTCCGCCTCACTTCTTAATGTTGGACGACCTAATACAATATAAGCCAGCGTATCCTCCTCACTTTGCTGTGGCTCTGAAAACAAGCTGATATCAGGCTGATCAACGGTGCCTCGTATCTGTAACCCTGCGGTCACATCATCAGTTTTTCGTACTGCATCAATCTCAAGTGCAGTGGAATCTAGCGGCCCTACAAAGACAATTCGCCCTCCTTCAGTTTCCAGATCTTGCCCATACCCCTTATACGTTCCTTCGACTACAAAAATTTCACCGTAGGCTTCTGGCTCACCACTTTTGGCCTGTATGATTCTTAGTTCTCCTGCCAATAAAGCACGCAATCCAAAACCTGAAAGCCGCACATCACGGCCCAGAGTCAATAATAGATTGGTATTGACTCTCCAGGCTGAAGAACCGGCTGCCTCCAATTCACTACTTTCGTCAATGATAACCACATCACTTGAAAGTGCTATTGCATTTTCAGGCAACTCTTTTAGCTTGATTCTGCCCTGTGGTATTTCAATTTTTCCTTTAATATCAATATTTTGAGAGCGCACTTGAATCGTTACATCGGGAGAAACCTTCGCATCAATAACAGGAGGATACTGAACTGCCAGTTGCTCGCCTGTAATCGTCAAATCAGCCTGAAACGCAGCGCGACTCCAATCAGCAGAACCACTTAATGCCACTGGCCCACCTCCCGTTTGCCAAGCCCCCTGAAATACACCTTTATCACCGCTTAGATCAAAATTAATGTCACCATTTTCGACTCCAATGGGCAGGCTGGGTGAATCAATCGTCAAACTCTCTAAAGCAACTCTTCCAATATAAGCGGGTCTCTTTAATGTGCCTTCAATTTTTCCTGTCGCGTTGACAATGCCAGTCAGTGTTTTAAGTTTGGGGAAAAAGCCACGCAAAAACTCAATATTTAATCCGTCAACCTGTACAAGACCCGCGACAGGCTTATTCTGTTGTTTAGGATCAATCACTAAATTCATTTCAGCATCGCCTAATGCCCTTGACAGCAAAGTAAAATCAACCTCGAATTGCTCTGGTTTTGCCTCCACTTTTGCAGCGAGTTTTTGATACTTAAATACAGCAAATTCACCTGACTCATCATCTTCAAATTCAATTTCACCGTTATTAACCTCCGCATATAACGTTGTCGTTAACGATTGGTCTCTCCAAACCGTATGACTGTATGCGTTCATGACACCCGTTAACATCAGTTTTTCTGGTAACCATTTTTTTAACTCAGAAAGCTCATAACCACTCAATGTGACTCTTGCCTCTTCATCATCTGAGGTTGTTAATTGATTTAGCAGACAAAGTTCAGCTTGCTTTTGCTGCCAGCAGTGTGGTTCCACATGAAACAAGCTGGCCTCAGTACGCCATGAAAGAGCCACCGAATCAACAAGATTCCAGCGCTCGCCCATGCTTTTTATTTGAGCAGAAGTCACCACTCCACTCCACCCTTGTTGTTGCGATATCGCACCTTCCAGTGTCGCATCAACTTGATGCTCTTCTGATTCAACAACCCACTGCAATAAATGTTTGCTCCGTGTTCCTTTTAGCTGGATATGGCTCTGATTAATCGCTATATTCGCGGCCTTGATTTCACGAGCAACCAATTCAATCTGGCTCTCATTTTCAGCCAACGATTTGATTTTTGCTTGCAGCTCCAAGTCTCCAATACTGTTATCCTGATAACGAACATTTTCACCCTTTAAACTGACTTGAACATCAGGCTTTTTAGTATTCCCCAGAATGCTAAATGAGCCCAACAATTGCCCGCCCATATCGGATGAAAAAATATCTAATTGAGGTGCTTT
>VAPF01011132.1_pt1 | contig 38203 bp, 40 predicted proteins | sample 3393931 | NCBI WGS metagenome assembly VAPF01 (sample SAMN08290437, study PRJNA428436) | hydrothermal vent metagenome | isolation source: Deep-sea hydrothermal vent chimney | place: Atlantic Ocean: South-mid Altantic Ridge | depth 2773 m m | reverse complement strand
CTGGCTGACGCGGCTGAAAGCAAGGCTGACAGTGCGGCCTCTCTTGCGGTGCTGGCCGGGCTTATAGGCACGAAGATGGGGTTTGTTCATGCCGATACCATCGCCGCCGTGGTGGTATCACTTCTGGTCTTTCATATGAGCGTGGAGATCTTCTTTACCGGCGTGCACGGACTGCTGGATGTGGCCGTGGACAAGGAACTGCTTGATGAAATCCTGGGAGTGAGCCGGGCAGTGGAAGGGGTCAGGGGAGTCAGTGACATAAAGACCCGCAGGATGGGCCAGAAAAATGCTGTCGACATCAGTGTGGAAGTGCCGGGCAAGTCCAGCGTCATCGATGCACACAGGATAGCCGGGAAGGTCAAGGCCGCGATACAGAACCGGATAGGCAGCGTGGAAGTAATATTTGTGAGGACCGTCCCTGAAGGGACTCCCTTTGCGAGGCGGCTCTTGAGGAACATCCTGGATTTCAGATTGTAGGTTGTTACGCCGGAAGTTTATACCCTGTAATCTGAAATTCAGGACGATAAAAGGAGGTATTATCGATGTCATTAATTGATTTGAGCGAATTGAGGTTTTTTCTCAAGGCGGTTTCCATCAATGCCGGAAAAGTTGTTGACACACTGGTCGACAGGTATAACCAGTTGCTTCAGCTGAAACCGGAGCAGGCCCGGGATGTATATTTCGAGATCGGCCGGGACCTCGAAAAAAAAGGTGACCGTCCGGGCGCCATAAAGACTTACAAAAAGGTGCTGGCAGAACTGAAACCAGACGATACGGAGGTCCTCTTCAGGCTCGGAAGGACTTACCTCGAATCCGGTATGGCCAGGGAGGCCTCGGAAGTATTCGAGAGATTCAAGGTGCTTGAGAACACTTCTCCCAACGCCTGGTACCTGCTCGGGGTGGCCTACTTTTCGATTGAAGAACCCGCAAAGGCGGAGGGGGCCTTCAAGGAGGCGATAAGACTTGACAGTGGCTATGCCGAGGCCTATTACAAGCTAGGGCTTATATACGACGGCCGGGATGATTTTGACAAGGCCATCGAGATGTATCAGAAGACAATCGCCCTGAAACCCGATTTTATAAAGGCCTACCAGAGCATAGGGCTGACATACGATGGGAAGGGCATGCGTGAAGAAGCGGTGAAATATTTCAAGAAATCGATTGAACTGGACGAGAAGAAACCGCAGTACAAATAAAAAATTAAACTTTGATGGTATGAAAAGGAGGAGATCATGTTAAATATTGTATTCGGCCTTATTGCGATATGCCTTGGGATCTGGGGGTTATTCAACTACTGGTGGTATGTGCTTGATGTCTTTATCGCTATACTACCCATCGTGCTTATTATAGGTGGAGTGGTGGCCCTTCTCGCGGGCATAAAGAACACAGGGCTGAGGACCAAGATCAGAGAAGGCAAAGCTCAGAATGCCGAGAGCGTTACTGACATATAGAGATAAGGAGACGAGTTATGGAAAGCGGAAAGAATACAAACCAGCCAGGCACGGAAGGAAGGGCCCCGGCCGGGACCTGTCCCCGGAACTATAAGCCCTGGGTCTGGACACTCGTTGTTATGGCCATCCTGACGCTCGCCTGGGCCGTATACGAGAACGTCAGGGAGGAAGGTATCGTCGGCGCCCTGTTAGAGGCCGGAGACTTTACGGCCGTGAAGAAAGGGGACCGAGGTTCAGTTACGCGGACGGCTGCCGTGAAGGGGACTGTTGGTGGCCTGCAGTTATCCTATCACGACATCATCGAGAAGGTGAGACCGGCGGTTATCAGTGTGAACGCCGCCGTCGCCCCGACACGGATGGGCAGTGCGCCGGCAGGCGCCACACCCAGCCTGGTGGCCGGGCCTCCCACGGTGAATTATACGAGGGTGGGCTCCGGAGTGATAATAGACTCGAATGGTTATGTGCTCAGCAGCCTCCATGTTATAAAGGGGGCCTCTGTACTCAAGGCAACGGTTTACGGCAAGGGTGGCTCCAGGGAATATCCGCTGAAGGTGGTGAATGCCGACAACAAGACCGACCTGGTGCTTCTGAGGATCCAGGGCGAAGAACGGTTTCCCTACGCCACACTCGGAGATTCGGACATGATGAGGACCGGCGATGTGGTGCTCGCGATGGGGAGCCCCTTTGGCTTTGACCAGACCATAACCGCAGGCATAATAAGCAGCAGGCACAGGACTCTGCGCATAGGCAATGAGATCTATGAGGACGTTATCCAGACGGACACCCCTATTAACAAGGGCAACAGCGGAGGCCCACTGGTGAACGTGAGGGGTGAAGTGATAGGGCTAAACACTGCAATTTATTCTCCGACAGGCTCTTTCAGCGGGATAGGGTTTTCCATTCCTGTCAACAGCGCCTCCACCCTGGTGTCTGGTGTCGTGGACTTCAGGGACGCCCCTGTCCAGGTGGCGGGAGGACAGATCGTGGCCTGGACGAGGCAGGGCAGACAGAGGGGTAACTCTTACAAGCTGCCGGGAGGACAGATTATTAACCCACCCCACCAATATCGTGGCAAGTGCAGGGACTGCCACCCGCAACTAAAAAAGGGGATTACTGGTTTCAACAGACAACAGGCGACCCCAGTCCCCGGCATGCAGCAAAACAGTGACCCTTTTCTCGGAATGAACCTTATAGAGGTGAACGACGTGGTGGCGAGGAGATTCGGTCTCCTTAACCCACAGGGCCTGCTCGTGGACAGGGTCTATCCAGGGACCCAGGCTGCCGAAGCAGGGCTGTCAAGGGGGGACATCATTATGAGGGTCGACGGCCGGAAGATAAGGAGTCTCAAGTTCTTCCAGGAGATCCTCGCCTCCAAGAGAGTCGGGGAGAGTTTTGATCTGGTGCTGTGGCAAAACGGCGGCAGGAAGACGGTTACGGTAAGGACAGTTCCATACCCGGCCTTTATGCCGAGGCAGCAACCAGGAGGCATTCCGGGGCCCGCGGAGTTTGAGTGGCTCGGCGCCGAGTTCATGCCTCTTGACGCCGCCCTTTCAGCCTATGTGAAGCATGGAGTCTATGTGGCGGAGGTCGAGGGATTCCTGGCCGGGTCAGGCCTGCGGAAAGGCGACATCATTCAGGCTTTTGACGGTAAAAATGTGACGGGCATGAACGCATTTATCGGTCTTGCGAAGAAGGCCAGGCCGAAGAAAGGCTTTCTGCTCGAAATCCTCCGCTCCGGGAGTCCCATGTACATAGCGGTGAAGGGATGAAAGAGATAATAAAGAAACTATATGCCGAGGAACTGGAACTCATAGCTCCGGCTCCTCCCGCTGTGGACACCAGGAAGAGAAGCCTCCTGGTTCGCATGAGGGCCTTCCTGTGGGAACGGCATACGGGTCCGATCAAGGTGGCCCTTGCGGCGTTTGTTCTGGCCTGTATCTCCGCCACCATCTACTACTACAATATATTCACGATCAACAACTTCAAGGTGAGGCTTGAGATGGCGCAGATCGAGGCCCACCTCCAGAGACGCAACGATCTTATCCCGAACCTGGTGGCTGCTGTAACGGATTACATGGATTATGAAAAGGACATATTCAGGCATGCAGCCGATGTGAGGGCCGCTATCAAGGGGATAGCGAGTTCCGCAAGGGATGTCTCCAGGCCTGAAGACTTCATGTCAGCGCTCACCAGGTTCCAGGCCGTGGCAGAAAATTATCCCCTGCTTAAGGCCTCTGACGCCTACCAGACCCTGATGAAGGAGCTTGCCAACACCGAGACGCTTATTGCGGAGGCAAGGATGAATTATAACAGGGCGGCCAATTATTATAACTCCCGACTCCGGATGTTTCCTGCTAATCTTTTCAATCTGCTTCTCAGTTTCTATCCCGTGGATACCTTTGAGTCCGAGGTAGTGGCAAAGACCGCTCCCGGAATGAGAGGGGCCGATGAGGTGAAAGGCATGGTCCAGGATCCAGGGACCGAAGGCCCGGTGGAGCAGACGCCTTGAGTGTCCGGCAGGTATATAGATGTGAGCGAAAAAACGGTCCACGGAATTGCCGCCAGGGCGAATAAAGGGAGTTTTAATGAGAAAAGTCTTTCTGCTTTTGACGTTTGTAGTAGTAATATCAGCGATCTGTTTGTCTGCCGGTGTTGCTGAAGCGGCTATGCACACTACAGGGGTGGCGAACACCTTTCTCCTTGTTATTATAGGGATTTTTGTCGGGGCCGTGGGTACCCTGATAGGCGCCGGCGGCGGATTCCTGGTTGTGCCTGTCCTTATAATCTTCTACGGCTTCTCCCCACAGTTTGCCGTCGGCACATCCATGGCCGTTGTATTTTTCAATGCTGTTTCCGGGACCTTTTCATACATGGCCCAGAGCAAGGTGGATTACGAATTGGGTGTCAAGTTTGCCGTGGCGGCAGTGCCGGGTATATTTATCGGGGCCTTCGCCACTCAGGCCGCAAATGTCACCTTTTTTTCAGGCCTCTTTGCCTGCCTGATGCTGACGATGGCCTATCTGCTCATCTTTGTCAGGGACCTCCAACTCGTTACATCGGCGGCAGGCAGCTCCAGTGCGAGGATAATCCGGGACTCTTACGGCGCTGAGCACGTTTATACCACGGACCTCTCCATAGGGACGGGAGGCAGTTTTCTGGTCGGGATCATATCGGGTCTCTTCGGCATCGGCGGTGGGATAATTCATGTTCCTTTAATGAATTTTATAGGTATGCCCATGCATATTGCCACAGCCACTTCGCATTTTATTATAACCATCACAAGTTTTATCGGCATGCTCATCTTTCTCGGACTGAAGACCGTTGAGATCGATTTCGCCATACCCCTCGGGATCGGGGCGATAATAGGCGCCTACGCAGGGGCGAATCTGGCGCTGATTACGGGGGCGGAGGCCATAAAGAAGATTATCGCGGTGCTGCTTTTATTGGGAGCGGCCAGATTGCTTGCCGGAGTCTTGTGACTCCAGTTCCTAGACAGGGTACAGTCTAAAACAAAATTTATGAGTGAGGAGGTAATAATGACTAACAATTCATCAAGCAGACCGGCCCTGCTGGCCAGTGTGGCCAAGGCCCTGAACGCCGGCGGCAGAGCCGTTGTTTCCGTGTATGACACAGGCTCGGGCCTGGTGGAGAAGATCTTCTCCACCGTAAGTCAAGCGACTGTCCTGCCTGAAAAGGCGATGGACCTCGCTGAACGACTCGGATCGGTAGAAAAGTGGAAGATAGAAAAGGAGATCAAGGCATCCCGGGCTAGGATAAAGGAACTGTATTACGAGATAGGCTGCATGGAGGCCGGGCTTCCTGAATCCGCCGGACCCTCTGAAAGGGAGCCCTTGAAAAGACTGATCGCGGAAGTCAGGGAATACGAGCAGGAGATCGGGAGGCTGAAGACCAGGCTTGCGGAGATTGGAGCCGCGCAGGCCGGGAGGATGCCGGCTGAAGCCGATGTGGTCAAAGCCGTGCAGAGTGCTATTGAAGAAGGGTTGAAGTCCGGGGTCTTTGACAACCCAGGGGAAAAGGCCCTCTTCGAGCGGGTGGCGAAGGACCTCCTCGACAACAATCTCGGTGTCAGGCTGCTGGCGGTGGCAGAGCTCGGGAAGTTCGGCAACGAGGCCTGTGTCACTGTGCTGATCAGTGCTGCGGGGTTTGAGAGCCCTGAACTCCAGTCTGAAATAATAAGCATACTTGTGAGTATCGGTGACAAGCATGCCGTTCCTTTATTGAAAGAAAAGTTGTCCTCCCCAGGCTACAGGGTGAGAACGGGTTGCCTGAGGGGGCTTTACAGGCTGGCGGATGAAGAGGAACTACTCCCCCTTCTGACCGGGGCCCTCGGTGACAGCCATCCTGATGTGAGGGTGACGGCGGCAACCTTGCTTGGATGGAAGGGCAGTCCTGCCGCTGTCGAGGCGCTTTCTCTCTGCCTGAAGGACAGGGACGAAGCCGTGAGAAGGGCGGCCATATCCGCCCTTGTCAATATAGGGGCCAGTGCTGCCGTGCTTTCCTTGATCGGCGTGTTGGGAGACAGGAGTGCGGAGATACGACAGAAGGCGCTTGAGGCCATAACGTCTCTCACCGGCAAGGAGATAGTATTTGATGTCCAGGTGGAAGGAAAGGCCCTCTCCGGGGATATTGACCGGCTGATAGAGTGGTGGAAGAGTGAATCAGGGGAGGACCGGTCTGAAGTCGGTATTGAGGTGGAAGCCGAGGCCGGTGTTGCGGATGAAGTTGAGTCCGATGCGGATGAAGGGCGTGAGCAGGAGACGGTCCAGGCACGCGAAGAGGACATGGAGAAGACAGACGTGGAAGCTCCCGGTGCGGAAGAAGAACCCGGGATCGGTATCCCCGGGGTGGAGGAGGCACTGGCGAGTATTTCATCCGAGGCCCTCGCTGAGATAGAAGAGGCGGAATCCGCGGAAGGAGAGGAAGTGGTTGTCTCTGAAGGGCAGGATGATATGGATATTGAGGTGACCATCGCCGAGGAGACTGAAGGTGACTCTGAAAAAGAGATGAATCTTGAAGCGGTATTCGCCGAAGAGGTGAAGGAAGAACCCGGTGGTGAGGTGGAAAGCCCCAGTGAGAACAAGCTGAAGAAGATGCAGCGGGCCGACCTCATAACCCTCTGCAAGGAGTGGGGAATTGAGTGTGATGAGACATTTACAAAGGCGGAGATGATAAAGCGCCTGACCGGACGGAAGTGATATGACACAGACAGTTATATCCCGGTTATGAACGGGAGGCGTCAGTAAATGAAAAAGTGTTCTGAGTGTGACGGGAATGACCCTTTATGGGACCACAAAAGCCGTACTTTGGCTATCGTTGGAAATCTTAATGTTGGAAAGTCCGTACTTTTTGAGCGTATGTGCGGGACCAGGACTACAAGTTTCAATGTCCCGGGCACAACGGTGTCGGTCAGGAAAGGACATATAAAGGGAACGGACTATGACGTATACGATACCCCCGGGGCGTATTCGATTTTTTCGATGAACGAGGATGAAAGGGCCTCAAGGGATCTCCTGCTGGTGGGAGGGGACTCTCTCTGTGGTGTTGATGGGATAATCCTTGTGGCGGATGCAAAAAACCTGAAGCGTTCAATAGCCATTGCACTCCAGTATGCCGGTTACGGACTGCCCATGCTCCTGGTTGTTAATATGGTGGATGAGGCCGCCTCCAGGGGTATTGAGATCGACAGTGATAGTCTCTCGGAAGTTTTCGGAATAGACGTCTGCACGACGGTTGCCAGCGACGGGATCGGTGTCAGCAGTGTCATATCCCGGCTTAATGGTATGCGGGTTCCACGAAGACTGGTCGAATATCCGGCGGCGGCCAAGGGATTCCTCGAAATCATGGACAAGCTCTTAACGTCGACTGTGGTTTCACCGGAGGCGCTCGGGCTGCTTCTGCTCAATGGCGACAGGAGGGCGGAGGAATACGTGGAGAGAAACTTTGGTCCAGGGATGTTGAAGCAGGTCAAGGACCTCGTTGATGAGTTCCAGCGGGAGGCCCCGGGGGAGTGCAGGGTCCAGATGGGGACACTCTATAACATGAAGGCGGTGCAGATCGCCTCCATGGTCCAGGAGGTTGAGCCCCCATCCAGAAACGAGTACCTTATAACCTTTGGAGACTGGTGTACGCAGTTGCGTACGGGGATCCCGATCGCCTTCGCGGTCCTGGTGCTGATGTATCTGTTCGTGGGTGTTTTCGGGGCCACCTTCCTTGTGAATACCATAAACGGTACGATCTTTGAGGGCTTCCTGATTCCCTGGGTGAGCAAGGTTGTTGAGCCCATACCGAGTCAGTTACTGCGGGACATGATAGTTGACCCTGATTTCGGTGTATTGCCCACTGGTGTCTTCCTTGCCCTCGGGCTGGTATTGCCGGTTATCTTCTGTTTTTACATAGCATTCAGGATACTGGAGGACTCGGGATATCTCTCTCGGATCTCGATCCTTCTTGACAAAATCTTCAAAAAGATGGGACTCAACGGCAAGGGTGTCATACCTCTTGTGATGGGGTTTTCCTGTGTAACGATGGCCATACTGACGACGCGAATGCTCGACACAAAGAAGGAGCGGTACATTGCAACCTTCCTCCTTCTCCTCGGCATGCCCTGCGCCCCTTTGCTCGCGGTCATGCTCGTTATACTGAACAGGTTGCCCATATCGGCGACCATTACCGTATTCGGGATAATCTTTTCACAGATGCTTATTGCAGGTCTCCTGGCAAACAGGATTTTGCCCGGGGAGAGGGCCTCTCTCCTGATGGAGATTCCTCCCATGCGGGTGCCGAACCTCTTCCAGGTGCTGAAGATATCGGCGTCAAAGACCTGTTTTTTCATGAAAGAGGCGGTGCCCATATTTATCATGGCCTCCCTTGTTGTTTTTCTTTTTGAAAGGGCGGGGGGACTGGCGGCCCTTGAGAGGTTTTTCAGGCCTGTGATCAGCGGATTCATGGGGCTACCCGAAAAGAGCGTGCAGGTTTTTATCAAGACCGTGATCCGCAGGGAGAGTGGGGCTGTTGAGCTTGAGCACATCAACGGTATTTATACCAACCTGCAGCTTGTAGTGAACCTGCTGGTGATGACATTTCTGACACCGTGCATCAACGCGACCATCGTTCTTTACAAGGAACGCGGAGGAATGGCGGCCTCCGCGATCATCGGGGCCGTGACCGTGTATGCCGTTGCAATCGGGAGCATAGTAAGTCAGACCTGCCGTTTTTTCGGAATTACATTCACATAATGAAGGAGGCCGGCCCATGCTGAACGAAGAACAGGAAGAGATACTGGAGGCGATCTGGATTGCCGGGGAGTATAAGAATTGTTCGATAGATTCCGTCAGAAATCTCTGCGTCATAGACTTTTCTGAGGCTGACGTTGCAGAGCTTGCGCGGAAGGGCCTTGTCGTAATGAATGCCGGCAAGGTGCTTTTTTCGGGCGAGGGCAAGAAAATATCCGAGGGCATCATAAGGAGACACCGTCTGGCCGAAGTGCTGGTGTCGAGTATCCTGAAACTGAAGGAGTCCGACATGGAAAAGGTGGCCTGCAAGGTCGAACACGCCCTGCTGCCGGAGGTGGAGGAATCGATCTGCACACTCCTTGGACATCCGGAACTCTGCCCCGACGGAAAGCCGATTCCAAAGGGCAGGTGCTGCGAAGACAGGCGCAGGGAGGTGAACAATACCGTGGTCAGCCTGGTTGAACTCAATCCCGGTGAGAGTGGCAAGATTACTTATATCAAGCCGGGGAGTCATTCAAACCTGCATCAGCTGATATCCCTTGGCCTGCACCCCGGGATTATAGTTACACTGCACCGGTCACACCCGGTCTTCTGTGTGAAGTTTGAAAATACCGAGGTTGCACTGGACAGGGACATAGCCGCCAATATATTTGTGTGGAGGGTTAATCCTGACGGATGTTAGCATGATGTTAGCTGTAAGTTAAGCCCATGGAAGAGCTTTATATAGAAGAGCGGTTTTAGGAGCTGCTTGATAAAGCAGTCCCTTTTTGAATAAGTGCTGTCGTAAGCATATCTCTAAGACCTGTCATAGCACCTGCATATTCGTGAGTTATGACTACATATCTACGCCCCATACCGCTTATTGTTCCATACAGCCAAGGAGAGATATTGAGATAGCTAACATAAAAACGAGTAACAAACTTTTCTGAAGAGCCTATATTTCTTCCGGTCGCAGCATTGCCCCGTGGAGGACTCGTAAGATTTCAATAGTATTATTCTTTACACGGTAAGGAATGATGAATGGAAAACCTGAAATTACGAGCTCGCGGGTGCCGTCAACCCTTCCCGGTCTTCCCATGCCCGGATACTCCCGAAGACGGTCAACTTCGCTCTTAATGCGCCTTGCCACATTCCTGGCAGCGTCAGGTTTATCGCGCGCAATGTAACTCCGTATCTCAACAAGATCTGCTACAGCATCACTGAACCACTTTATTTGCATTTCCGCGGCGCTTTCTCTTTCTTTGATCCCCAGGTATCAAGCCATGCCGCAACCTCTTCATGGTCAATAAATTCCGCGCCTTTTTGGTCAGCTTTTTTGACAGTTCTTTTTATCTCCTGCACCTGCCATTCATTAGCCTCAATAAAATTTTTGATTGCATTGTTCACAAGATAGGATTTAGATCTCGCAGTAGCCTCGGCAAGATGTTCAAGCTTTTCCTTAGTCTGTTCATCTATTCTGATTGTCAAAGTAATGCTCATTGATATCCACCTCCTTATAACACATGTTAACACTTTGTGTTACATCATGCAACTTCATTAACTGGGTATTCCCCATTCCTTCAACTAACCGCAAAATATGGTTCAAATCATCCAGCACCGTTTTCAACTCAGTGATAGCTTCGGAAGCCAATCCGTGCGGTTTCGACAAATCTTCTGCATCTTCAACTTATAAGGGCACAGCGTATATCGGATAGAGTACCATGTAGTCTGGATACCAAAATATCGGAGGCGTATCCTTAATGCCTTTTTGCTTTTGGTTGCGGGCTTCACGGTAGTTTAGCCAATGATTATGCCTCAGGTGAGACAGTTACAGAGAAAGGGGAAAGAGGCGAAAAAATAAAATTAGAATTATAATCATAGTATGCAGGAAAAACTGTCAAACGTACCTGAAAAACCGGGGGTTTACCTTTTTAAGGACAAAAACAGCCGCATTCTGTACGTCGGCAAGGCAAAGGGGCTGAGAAGCCGCGTCAGGAGCTATTTCAGGAAGTCTGCTTCACTTGACAGGAGAAAGGCCGCAATGATCAGGTCTGTCCGTGATTTCGAGTATACGGTAACTGAAAACGAACTCGAGGCCCTTGTCCTTGAAGCGAATCTTATTAAACAGTACAGGCCGCGTTACAATATTCTCCTGAGGGACGACAAAAGTTATCCGTACCTGAAGCTTACGGTGAATGAAACATGGCCCTGCCTGAAAGTAGTAAGAAGGGTAGAGAAGGATGGAGCGGAATATTTCGGCCCTTATGTGCCGGCAGGGGCGATGTGGAACACACTATCTTTTATCAGGAGCAATTTCCGTATAAGGACCTGCAAATATTCACTCGAAAAGCGTATGAGGCCGTGCATGCAGTTTCAGATAAAAAGATGTTCCGCCCCGTGCGCCGGACTGATCGGACATGCTGAATACTTAAGCGTAGTGAATGATATAAAGCTCCTGCTTGAAGGTAAAAACAGGAAGCTCATGGAGACGCTGAAAAAAAAGATGGAAAAACTTTCAGGGAAGATGAATTACGAAGAGGCCGCTGTTGTTAGGGACCAGATAAAGGCCATAGAAAAAATATCCGAATCTCAGAAGGCGGCGGCTCCGGGACTTGGTGATGTTGATGTGATAGGTTCTTTCAGAAAAGAAGATCATGCCGTCTTCAAGATGCTTTTTTCAAGAAACGGCCTTATGATAGGTTCCAGGGACTTTCACCTTAAAAACATATCCGGAGAGGCTGATGGATATCTGATGCAGAATTTCATAGAGCGGTTTTATGAAAAAGAGATTATTCCTCCCCCGGAGATAATATGTTCGCATATGCCCCTGGATCCGGCTATTTTATCGTTATGGCTCTCGGACAAAAGGGGGGCGAAAGTGAGGATATCCGTCCCGCAGAGGGGAATCAAGCGGAAGCTTGTAATGATGGCGGACGACAATGCAGGGATCATCTGTAAAAGCAGGATAGATTCAGGCGGAAAGAACGTGATGCTTGATATTGCCGCTACATTGAAACTGCATAAAGTTCCGGAGGATATAGGGGCGTTTGATGTGTCGAATATTTCCGGAAAAGAGTCTGCTGGGGCCTTTGTATACTGGTCGGACGGGGACTTCAGAAAGGAGAGATACCGCCATATCAGGATGGACTATGTTAAGGGGCCGGATGATTACTCGATGATGAGAGAGCTGGTCAGAAGAACAATCCGAAGCCTCGGGAACGATATTCCCGACCTTATGATCATCGACGGAGGCCGGGGGCATCTGGATGCGGCATTAGAGGTCTTCAGAGAAAACAATATCGAAGACAGAGACGTCATCGGGGTTGCCAAGAATCCGGACAGGGCCTTTCCGGCGGACGGGAAAGTTCCTGTCGATCTTGAGGACGGAAGACCGTCATCATTGCTTCTGAAGAGGATAAGGGATGAGGCCCACCGTTTCGCGATTAGCTATCACAAAAAACTGCGGGCTAAAAAGGTATTTGAATCTCCTCTATCGAAGATTAACGGAATAGGAAGAAAAAGGAGGTTTGAATTATTGAGGCATTTTGGTAGTATAGATGCAATAAAAAAGGCCGCGGTCGAAGATATCGCGGCAATAAAGGGCTTTAATGGAAAGATTGCCGAAAGGGTCCTGGAAGCACTGACAAGGAGGAAGAATGGGTAACAGGCATATATTTATATCGGGTTCATTGGCGTATGACAGGATTATGGACTTCCCGGGGAAGTTTTCGGACCATATCCTGCCGGATAAAATTCATATCCTGAACGTATGTTTTACGGTCAACGGGATGGTGGAAAAATTCGGGGGCACTGCCGGCAACGTGGCATTCACGCTGAGCCTGCTGAACGAGAGACCAGAAATACTCTCTACTATTGGCAAGGACTATGGACGTTACTTCGAGTGGCTGAAGAAGAACAATATCCCGGCGGAAGGCATAAAAATAATAGAAGAGGAATTTACCGCCGGCGCATATATAACGACCGACAAGTCCGACAACCAGATCACCGGATTCAATCCAGGGGCCATGAAATATCCGTCTGAATACAAATTCGGTAATCTCCGGGCGGAGGATTCCATAGCCCTGATAGCGCCCGGGAACCTGCAGGATATGTTCGAGTATTCGAAGGTATATAAAGACAAAGGCATTGATTATATCTGTGACCCCGGTCAGTCGCTAACAGCATGGGAAGGGAATATGCTGAGGGAGTGGATCGATGGTTCCGCGATACTCATCTCCAATGATTATGAGTTCGAGCTGATAACGAAATTGACGGGCAGGGATAAAAAAGAGCTCTTAAGACTTACAAAGACTATAATTACGACCCTTGGAGAAAAAGGCTCGGTTATCAGCAGTTCCGACGGGGACATCAATGTCCCTCCGGCAAAGGTCTCCGATGTTGTCGACCCGACCGGCGCAGGCGACGCCTTCAGGGCGGGAATGATGAAAGGTCTTGTGCTGGGCAAGGAACTGGAGACCGCTGCCAGGATGGGAAGTATCTCGGCTGCATACGCGGTCGAGAAGTACGGCACCCAGGAGCATTGGTATACATACGAGGAATTCCTTGAAAGATACAGGAGCAACTTTGGAGAAGTCTAAGGTTTATTTTGTTGAATGAAGAAGCCTTAAAAGCTTACCTGAAAAATGAATTCAGGGATGTGAGTCACCTTGAGATAAGGAAACTCGGATCCGGAGTTCAGGGCTCTGGCTACGCTGTAGAAATAAAGACGGAAGAAGGCATTAAATCATACGTCATAAAGACCCTGGTCCCGGAAGGATTAGGGCACGACTATCCATCAGACAGGGCATCCGTCTTTCTCCTTGACCTGGATGAATATAAAAATCTGCCGGGGCACGTAAAGGCCCTCGATGTGCTGGCGGAGATGGAGGACGGCTCAATAAAGTCTATCGGCGGCGGCATGGAATATTATCTGTTGATGGAGCAAGTGGAAGGAAGGGACTATTTCAACGACCTCTCGGAATTTGCCGGCAAGGATAAACTCGAAACACAGGATATCGGGAAGATAAAGGCGATGGCATCGTATCTGGCGGAGATTCACTCGGTCAGGCGCGACTCCAGAACACTCTACTGGCGAAAATTAAGGGATACCGTAGGGCACGGCGAATGTCTTATGGGTGTCTTTGATACATATCCGGACGGCACGGTCCCTTATGAAGAGATAACGGATGTCATCAAAAAGTCTGTTGACTGGATATACAGGTTAAAGCCGGGATATGGAAGGCTGGCGCAGATACACGGTGATTTCCATCCCGGTAATATATGGTTTAAGGACAATGCCGATTTTATACTTCTGGACAGGAGCAGGGGACCGTGGGGCGAACCAGCCGATGACGTGACGGCCCTCGCAATAAACTACATATTTTTTTCTGTAAAGAAATTCGGTGATGTAAGGGGTGCTTATCTTGAGGGATTAAACCTCTTTTTTGAGGAATATAAAAAGACCTCGGGAGATACAGAGATAACGGAAGTTGTCGCCCCGTTCTTTGCCTTCAGGGCGGCCGTTGTCGCAAATCCGGTCTTTTATCCCGACCTGAGCGCAGAGGCCCGGAAAAAAATCTTCAGGTTTACGAACAGTATCCTGTCGGTGGATAATTTTGAGGCCCTTCGGGTGAATGAATATATAGCCGGCGACGCCTGAAATCCTGCCGGCATATTACCCGGGCAATAAAACAGTTTGGCATGCCGGGTTTGTCGGAATCCAGAACACTCTGGATTCCCGCTCAAAGCACCGCGGGAATGACTCCCAGTCTATGAAATCGCCTGATTGCTCCCTGTTAGAATGCTGGTATTTAAATATATCCGGTCAGGATTCTTTGTTTTTGGATGTTACACCTCCGGATACGATGAACGCCATAATGTCCCCACTGTCTGCTTTAAGTGGGGTGACCTGATCTTTCCGGACGATCAGAAGGTTGCCGGCAAAGTTATAAGACTGTGGAAGATATACGGCAACCCTGTCCGATAATCCGAAGTTGTTCAGGCTCTCTCCAGTTACAAAGCCCATCACCTCGATATCGGCGCCCGGGATCAATCTGACCAATACCGGTTTGTCAAAGCTCTTCTTGTCGCCTACAAAGGCCCCTATCAGGTCTTTTATCGATGTGTAAATCATCTTTACAAGAGGCAGACGTGTGAATATTTTGTCAATGATATGCACTAATCCGCGTGTTAAAAAATTCGAGGCGATGAAACCTACTGCTGTAATTGTCATGATCGTAACGATAAACCCTACACCCGGTGTCTTGAATCTGAAAATACTGTCGATCTTGATGAATACCAGATACAACATATATATCGTCGCAGCCACGGGCACTAAAAATAAAAGGCCCTCAAAGAAATATCTTGTAAGTTTTTTCATAATAATCCTCCTGATATAATTCCCGCCGCGGCCTGGAACCCGGAAGGTTGATTTTCTTATTCCCGTTATTGTTAGATAGGTTAAATTACATTGACATTAATTTTCAATTGAATATACATCCGGGCTTCAGTATAATGGAGACAATTGAAATTGTACTGTATGGCTGTTAATAAATAAAACCGCGTTTCGGTCAGGCCTGCAGATAAATTCCAGAATGTGTGGTGCCGGGTTTTTGATATAAGGTCGGAAGAATGGTCCCGATTATTTAAATCCATGGCAATCAGGACCGTTTGAAGTCGCCACAATAAGGTTTTTAAATCAAAATCAGGGGGATACGTTACGAAAATAGAATGTCTCAGGCATACATTTGAGCCGGCTGGTGGAAAAACGGGCCCGCTTTGATGGATATAAGAGGCTTTTGTTCTGAGTAACATTTATTCAGACGACTTCTGCCTGGCATGCAGGCTTACGAAGCGTCCGCTTGGCCGGGTGCTGGTTGACGGCGGTTTCATTACTCCGGCGAACCTCGATCGCGCACTGGACGAGCAGAAGGACGGCAACGAATTTCTCGGCGTAATACTTGACCGCATGGGCCTGCTGAGCCGCGAAGATATAAAAGCCGCTATTTTGGTGCAGAGGTGCCTTGTTTCACCGGAATTGGCTGTCAGGTCCGCCTCCGGTGAACGCCAGCTTCTGGGCAGGCTCCTTCTTCAGGCAAAGCGTATTACTCCGAAAAAGCTATACCTGGCCTTACAGGAACAGGCCAGGTCCGAAAGAAAGCTTGGAGAGGCGCTGCTGCGTCTCGGATACATTACCCAGAGTGAACTTGATTCAGTGTTGGCGTTTCAACAGTATCAAAGCTCCCGGCAGATCGCGGGCCCCATCAGACTGGGTGAAATACTGGTGGCAACCGGCCAGGTTACCCGCGAACAGCTCGAAGACACACTGGGGCGGCAGAAACTTTGCAATGCGAAAATCGGGAAAGTGCTGGTCGAAGCAGGCTATGCGCAGCCCCGGCAGATTGCGAACGGCCTGAAACTGCAGAATAAACTGATAACCGCTGCTTTAGTGGCCGTATTGTCTCTGGCGCCATGGGCAAAAGCTTATGCCGTGACACCCATGAGCACCGGCAGTTCAAATCTGTCCGTAACGGCCAGTGTCGAGGCTGATTCCGCCATGGAGGTGATCTATCAGTTGCCGGAAATGGTGGTCACCAATGCGGATGTGCGTCGTGGACATGTAGATGTTCCCTCTGCTTCTCATCTGCGGATCAGAAACCATAGCGATACCGGCTATATGCTGGTCTTTGATGGTCTTGGCGGGCCTTTCAGGGAGGTTATGCTGACTGGGATAGGCAGAGACGTTCATATCAGCTCTAATAGGGGGTGGGTCGTTCAGCCTTATGCCGGCCGGGGCGTTTATGCCTTTGATCTGGGCTACAGGTTTATTCTGTCGGAAAACGCGCGGCCGGGCACATACGCATGGCCGCTGACCATATCTGTCAGTCCGATATAACACGCGGTGTTCGGTCATATTTGTGAAACATGGTAATGGGGCCTGTGAAGGGGCGCGCCTATGGAGGGCGAGCTTGGCGGAGACGAGAAGCCTGTGGCTGTCACTGTGTTACATCAGCCTCTGGAGTCGCCGGAAAATTTTATATAATTTTCCCAGACTGACAATAATCCGGCGGTTGCATGGAGATCACCCGCGCAGTACCTGGCTATATCAATATACCGTCCGGATTTAAAGAGTTCTTTCACCTCGTACCCCGTAATGCCATCTTCCTTTGGGCTTTTTATGCCGAATGTGCGGCACCACATATCAAGGCTGAATTTCCTGCGTGAAGCGCCGTGGAATGTGAGTTGTTCCAGCAGGTCGATATGAACGTCTCCATATCTGTAAGGCATGAGTTCCTTCAGCGGCTTTATTTTATGGACGGCTGAACGTACCAGTATGAAAGGGCAGTCAAAGCCCCTGCCGTTAAATGTGATGAACTGATGGTAGCTTTTTATTACATCCCAGAATTTCCGGATTATCTCCTCTTCCGTTCCGGTTTCGTATTTAATCCCTTCTTCTTCAAAAGGAGGAATAGGATCGCTGTTGTTCTGAAAGAAGACGACGCCCCTGGCTGTATCCGGATTGAGCATTCCTATCGTGATGATTTCACCTGTCAAGGGGTAGAAGGAAAGACTTTCTTTCACTTCCGCCTTCTCGGCTTCAGATTCAGCCCACCTGAGCAGATATTCCTGTGCCGGGGCTTCGAGAGTCTCGAAGTCCCGGCCGGTGGTTTCTATGTCGAATACTATTCTCGCCATTTTCTGACTGTAGTGGTAACCGGCAATAAAGCGCGGGCCTTTTTACTCGTCATTTGTTCCGGTTTTTTTTATGCTTTCACCGGACTGTTGCCCGAAGACCTTTAATGTCTTAGGGAGTGCCTTGAGGATATCCAGCGCGCGCTGTAGCTGTGTATCATCTTCTTCGGCGATTCCGAATGAAACAGGCGCTGTCTCGGGTTCCTTCATCTCCGGTTCTTCCTGCTCATTTTTCAGGTGTCGTTTAAGGTCTTTCTCCCTTATTACGGGGTGCTCCCGGTCGCCATTTTTGGCTTGCAGCTTAACGACTATATCCGGCGTTATCCCTTTATTCTGGATGGATTTGCCCGCTGGAGTATAATATTTCGCGGTGGTGAGTCTGAGTCCGGAATGGTCACTCAGGGGGATCACTGTCTGGACGGATCCTTTCCCGAATGTCTGCGTACCGAGAATAACAGCCCTGTCCCAGTCCTGAAGAGCCCCTGAAACGATCTCGGATGCGCTTGCGCTGCCCTGATTTACCAGGACTATCATCGGCCCGGTAAAACTGCCGTTTTTCCGTGTGAAGTATTCTGTCTTTTCTCCCGACCTCTCTTTTGTGTAAACCACCAGTTTGTCTTTCGGCAGGAATTGACTTGAGACATCAATCGCGCTCTTTAAGAGCCCGCCCGGATTATTTCTTAGGTCGAGTATCAGTGCGGTCACCTTCTTCGGGCTGAATTTACCCAGGGCATCGGAGAGGTCGGATGCCGTCTTCTCCTGAAACTGGCTTATCTTGATATAGCCGATGTTGTCGTTCAGTATCTTAGACTTAACGCTTTTTATTTTTATTATGGCCCTGGTTATGGTGAAGTCCCTGGTCTTCTTCCAGCCCTCCCTGAGAATGGTAATGGTGACGGAAGTCGCCGGAGCTCCTCTCAACCGGGTGACGGAATCGTGAAGAGTCATGTCCTTTGTGGACTCGCCGTTTATCCCGACTATTCTGTCGCCGGCCTTCACTCCGGCCTCGTATGCCGGAGTGTCCTCAATAGGCGCTATAATTGTAAGCATGCCGTCTTTTATTCCTATCTGGATGCCGAGACCGCCGAATTCCCCTTTTGTCTCTACCTGCATCTCTTTGAAATCCTCTGGGGTCAAAAAGCTTGAATGCGGGTCAAGAGAGTTCAGCATCCCCTTGATGGCCCCGTATACGAGGTCTTTAGTCTTCACCTCTTCGACGTAGTGTTTTTTGACCATGGACAAGACCTCAGTGAAAGTCTTTAAGTCCGCATAGCTTTCTCCCTCCGCGCCGACACTGCTGACCGGGAATTTGCCGATGAGGATGCCTGACGCCACAACCAGGAATAAAAGCATCCATAAAACTGTTGTTCTTTTTCTCATAGTTTTTATCTGACCTCCTGCATTATCTGCGATTTCTCTTCAGCCACTGCGCCGGATCGAGGGGCTTGCCTTTGTAACGGATTTCAAAATAGAGACCTGGTGCGTTCAGTATGCCGGATGTCCCGACTTTTCCTATTACCTGATTTTCTTTTATTATATCACCTGCATGTGAGAAAATTTTCGAGAGATTCCCATATAGTGTGTGATACCCCCCGCCATGGTTAATAATCACGAGCTGACCGAAGCCCCTGAACCAGTCCGCAAAGATCACCTTCCCCCTGTAAACCGATCTTGTATCCGCATTGGATCTTGTTCTGATATGCACACCGTTTCTGAATACAGGGGTATCGAACTGGGGGTCCTTCTGGGAGCCGTAAGGTATTGCTATTTTGCCAGCAACAGGCCATAGGAGCTTTCTTTTAAGCCTGGAAAACCCGGCTGCGGAATAAGTGTCGGTTTTTTCCGATTCCCTGATGATTTCGAGAAGTCTTTTGGAGGCTCTTTTCAGCTCTGAAAGCATTTTCTGGTGAGAAGCTTTTTTATGTCTGACCGAAGCCAGAAGCATCTCCTTGGCCTTCTTCTTCTCCTTCAGTTCTTTTTCCTTGTTTTTTATCTTTTTCTCGGTATCCTTAAGCTCTTCATGGAGTCCCTGCAGTTTACTGTTTGTTTCAGCAAGGATGACCAGGTTGTTTTTATAGGTACTCAGGACCCGCTGTTCGTAATTAGTGATGTTTTCGAGGTACTTCCATATCCTCATCATCTGGGATATATCCTCGACATTCAGGAGGACCGCCAGGAGGTTTCCTTTATGCCCGACTTTATGGATCAACCGGAGCTTCCTCTTTATCCATTCCTTCTGCTGTTTCATGTTTCCCTGTGTCTGTGTCATCTCGGAGTCGATGGTTTTAATCCTGGTTTTGGTCTGCCGCAGTTTTCTTTTGTACATCCTGAGTTCCGCTTCAATTTTTCCGAACTTCCGGTTGATGCCTGCGATCTCGTTCTGCACGGAAGATTCACGCTTCTGCGCCTCCTTGATCTTCTTCTTCTGTTTAATCATCTTCATCTGTATCTCTTTGTATTTATTGTATTTGTCCTTGGCAGGCACACTATGTGAGACACCAGGGAAGAAGATTAAGAGAGAAAGAACAATGAAAAAGGCTTTTAGTTTCATGTGGTGGGTGGAGAAGGAAGACATCAGTACTTTAACCGTCCCAATGCTATTACGGCACCCGTTATTCCAAGGAGGATTCCGACCAGGGGAAGTGAAAGAAAAAGATTTTCGGGTATGGCTACGGATTTGAATATGGGGACCTTGTCGGCCAACCTGAAAAATACAATATAGCTGAACAGGTAGATTCCGATAAGGCTGAGGGTGCCGCCGCTGCCGCCGATAAAGGCGCCCTCAATAAGAAACGGCGTCCTGATGAAGCCTTTGCTTGCACCGAGAAGTTTGAAGGTTTCGATCTCCTCTTTTCGCCTGTAAAAGAGTATCTTGACCGTGCTGTAACAGACGAATATGATGCCCGCCGACATGATGATTATGAATATCGTCCCAAGTGTCTGCAGCCCGACTTTCAGGTAGTAAATGGTCGACAGGAATTTTTCACCATAGTTGATTTCAGTGATACCGTCTATTCTGGCGGCCTTCTCTGAAAATTCTCTTACGGCGTTGGGATCCACTGCATCTCTTCTGAGTTTTATTTCGAGAGAATCGGGTAGAGGATTTTCATCCAGCCCCTCAAATATGAAAGTCGAGTCCCTTAGCGTGGACTTCAGCTCTTTAAGCGCCTCATCCTTGGAGATGTATCGTATTGAATTAACCTCTTTGTTCTTTTTGAGAGAATTAACAACCTGGTTGATATCGTTCCGGTTCAGACTGTTATCGAGGTATACAATCATGGAAAACTTGTCCGGCAGTTTCTTTGCGACAACGTCAAGGTTGTATACCGGAATAAAAGAGAGACTGACAATAAAAAGTCCGGCGGCAATAGTGAGGATCGACAGCAGGTTAATCCATATCTCGCCGAAAAGTCTCTGCAATGAGAGTCTGAGGGAATAAGGCACTGTCATTATTCGGCTTCCTCTCCAACAAGGTTGCCGGAGTCAAGTCTGAGGACCCTTCTGCCGGTATTTTTAAAGAGTTCCCTGTTATGCGTTGCGATGAGGACTGTCGTCCCTTTCGCGTTTATTTCGTTGAAAATTCTCATTATTCCCGCAGCGGTGTCCACGTCGAGATTACCGGTTGGCTCGTCTGCAAGCAGGAGGGTGGGCTCGGCGACAATGGCCCTCGCAATGACAACCCTCTGCTGCTCTCCTCCGGAAAGGGCTTCAGGCACGGAGTCTGATTTATGCCTGAGATTGACCGTCTTAAGGGAATGATAGACCTTTGTCCTTATGTCCTTTTCGTTCATGTTTCTTATCCTGAGTACCAGAGCAACGTTTTCAAAGACATTTCTGTTATTAAGAAGCCTGAAATCCTGGAAAACAATCCCGACATTGCGCCTGAGTAAAGGGATGCTCGATTCTTTTAACTTCTCCGTTTCCCATCCCGCCACGGAGATCTCTCCCTTGTCGGGTTTTTCCGCAAGGTATATTAATTTCAGCAGAGTGGTCTTGCCGGACCCGCTGGTGCCCGTAACAAAGACCATTTCACCCTTCTCTATCGAAAAAGTGATGTTCCGCAACGCGGTTTGATTGTTGTACTCTTTTGTAACATCAAAAAATTCTATCATTTCGATAATGTCCAGGTTAACCGTCCTGCTTTATTATATAGTCGATAAGTATGTCGTCAAGACTTTTGGGATGCTGGCTTTCAGCCTGGGATTCCTCTCCGGATGCCGTTTGTTCCCGCCCTGAATCCTCATCCCGGTCAGCCGCTGCAGGCTCCGCCCCCGGTGTATGTTTACCGGAAATAAGCTCCTTTATCATGTCCCTGTGCTGCCCTTTCATTATCTCACGCACAGTATCTTTAAAATCAGGGCGGGAGGCGTAATGTTCATAGCTTATTTTTTTTGAGGACAGAATAGTGCCTTTTAAAAAAAGCAGCGTAACTATAACGGGTTTTTTTAATCCTTTATCCTCTGTCTGGATATGATATACATCCCCTTTATAGGTCACATTTGTATTATAGCCAACAAGCATCGGTATTTATGTATCAAAAACTCTTACGGTCTATTATAGATAGTGTCTTTTATAAATGCAATGCATGGTCAGGTGCGAATCCAGGCGGGTTGGCAATGGTCTTTCAGAATACCCCCGCCACCTTTTCTTCATTTATCATCAGGTCCACAAGGCCGTCATAATCCAGTTCCCTGATCCCCTTATCTGTAATATCCGAACTTATTCCCCTGAGTTTCATATCTTCATTTAGCACATACGCGGTTCCGCAAAAGCCGTCAAGCCTCTCGGTCAGTGCAAAATAGACCGCGTTCTGTATCAGGCAGATATCCGCGGCCATATCTCTGGCAAGTTTGACAGCCCTTTTTCCTTCAGGTGTGTCAGGGGCGCTCTTTACAATCACCAGCATATCGGTTTAACCTCCACCTTAAATATAGAACTGAATTTTATCGACCTAAAAACACAACGAATAATTTAAATGCGCCTTTATTGTGTTAATATTTTGCCATCCGGAAACCGGACTTCAGAAAATCATGACCGGCCCTGGTTCCTTGATTATTTCAGCGATCCCGGCGCCGCCTGTAACAATGACACCTTCTATGATGTCATCGGGTTCTAAATGTTCTTCCTTCAGGGATATCCTGTCTGCATACACCTCAACACCCATATCAATACAGTCTATGATCCCTTCTTCCGCACTCAGATATTCGGTGCCGGATATATCCTGACTTTTGCGTGCCGCATTCACGCCTCCATCCAGAAGGACAAGTTTTACCGACATATCATCAGTGATGCCGCCGAGCGCATGGCGAATAGCCTCGGGTGCGTCCACCGTACCGTAAGGCGGTCTTCTTAAGATTATAGTCACACTTTCCATAGTCCCTCCGCTAAATACCAAAATTAAGGAAGACTGGGTCTGTCCTGATTACATTGAACAGACCTTTCAGAGAACTCATGTCGCCGCCTTCAATGGAATCTTCAGCCGCAAGACCGCGGGTCTGTATGCAGCCGGTTCATATGTCCACCTTAAGCCCTCTGCCGACAAGGTCGCTCAACGCGGAAAGCGCCTGGGGGAGTTGTCCCTTAACAATAGAGAAGACACCGTCTCCCGACGCGATAAGTCTGACCTTGTGCCCTTTCTTCAGCGCTGCGTCAGCAAGTCTTATAATCGTATGGGTATTTTCGAAACTATAGGGTGTGGTGGAGAGAAACATCACTATCTCTTTTTGCATTTTCACCCTCCTGAAATTTAAAATAATATGGTTATATTCTATCATAATTACTTTTACAGGGATACAGTATACGGGACTTTTCCAGCAAATCCCCCCTTCCCGCAATCCTTAAGCGGGAAGGAGGGAACTTATTGAAAAGACTTTATGCTGTCATGCCGGACTTGATCCGGCATCCAGGAAGCACTGAAAACACTGGATTCTCGATGTAAGTCCTCGCGAGAGTCGCGTCGGCCCGTTCAAAAGACAAAGGGAATGACAGAGAGATGGACCACGAAATTTACGGAGGTGTGGACCGCGGAGAATGATTGTTTGGCAGGTTCCGGGCATGACAAAAGATCATATGCTCAGGAGTCAATTTGCAGTGAATTTTAAAAGTCATGCTATTTTTTGTTCATATGTGCTGCTATCCTGCATTTGCAGGTCTCTTTCAGCAATATTTATGCAACTGCAGGGTAAATACTAAAATCCTGAACCCATTTGAGTTCTTCCTGACTGGAACGGTCGGATAGCGTTTAGCCTTAACCCTGAGCCCATTTATCTGTTCTTCTCATTGAAAGCAATTCTTTTTTCGCTATTTATCATATGATCTATTATTTTAGTTAATTTTTTTGCACCGATTTCGTTTCTCCTCAGAGGCTTCCATCAAGAGTTTCATCGGGCTGGTTGGCATAACAAAATATTAACTGCTATCATGAATATTGCGGCTGCCGCAATAAATGTGCGAAAATTTTAATGGTCGGGGCGAAAGGATTCGAACCTTCGACCTTACGGTCCCGAACCGTACGCGCTACCAAGCTGCGCTACGCCCCGACTATAAAATAATAAAAATCATGGGCGTTTAAAGTCAAGCGGACGCGCGGATTAAGGGGCGAAACGGCTGAAAAAATATGGAAGCATATAAGAATATACATATACGGCGGATCAGCGCCGGTTCATCGGAAGAGGCCGAGGATTTTATCGCGGTAGAAAAAAGGCTGAAGATTTCGATAAACGGCAAAAACGCGATCAATCTTTACTGCACTCCTTTGATGGTGAAGGAACTGACCGTCGGAATAATATACAGTGAAGGATTGATAACGGGCGAATGGTGCGCGGAGAAAATGAGTATTGAGTATGGTGATGAGATACATGTTGATATACCGTCGTCAGGGAGTATCAGGAAAGGCGAAGCGACTATAACCTCCGGATGCGCGGGCGGGATGACTTTTGTGAGGGGTGTTCCGGATACGGTCATATCCGACGGCATATCATTTAAGGCTGAGACTGTCGGAAAGATATTCAGTGAGTTTCAGAAGATGTCCGAAATCTTCAGGCTGACCGGTGGAGTCCACAGCGCCGCGCTGACGGACGGCGAAAAGATTATCGTGTCCGCCGAGGACATAGGAAGACATAATGCAGTGGATAAGGTGATCGGGGCGTCTGTCCTTGAGGGCATATCTTTCCGCGGCAGGATGATGCTGGTGAGCGGGAGACTATCTTCGGAGATAGTACTGAAATGTGCCGGATGCGGGATACCCGTTCTGGTCAGCAGGGCCGCGCCGATGAGTCTTGCTGTTGAAATCGCGGAAAAAGCAGGGGTTACGCTTGTCGGCTTTCTGCGCCGCGACAGAATGAATGTCTATACCGCTGAGCACAGGATTGTGCTTTAAGGAGGTTTTCAATTTCATGAAAAGTTATCGTAAGGTTTTATGGTTTGAGGTGCCGCGCCGCCGCGCTTTTATCAATATCACCCCAAGGGTTGAGGAATGTCTCGGTGAGAGCGGCATAAAGGAAGGCATTCTGCTTGTCAATGCGATGCATATAACCGCCTCGGTCTTTATAAACGATGATGAATCAGGCCTTCATCACGATTTTGATGTCTGGCTTGAGAAGCTCGCGCCTCATGAACCTGTCTCCGGGTACCGCCATAACAATGGTGAAGATAATGCGGACGCCCACCTGAAACGTCAGATTATGGGGAGGGAGGTTGTGGTTGCCGTCACGGATGGGACGCTTGATTTCGGTACATGGGAGCAGATATTTTACGGCGAATTCGACGGCAGGAGAAGAAAAAGGATCCTGGTCAAGATCATCGGGGAATAATATGCCCCGATTAAGCCTGTATGGTATAGATTGGTGACGAAGATTCGACATCCAATGTCTATGAGAATCCTGTTTTTTTTATTAATCATAGCCGCATTCCCGACACCTTCATTGGCCCGGGACTTTAGGGAATACAGAAGCCCTGAAGTAGTTGTCCGGTATGACCCCCAGCTCGAAAATACAGCCGGGAAGATTGTGGCCGCTTACCCGGAAATCAGGGCCGACCTCGAAGAGAAACTTGGATGGAAGGTGGATTTTGTCCCCACTGTGGTGCTGATCCACAGTAACGCCGAATTTCAGAAGCGCATCGGAAATGACCTTGTTACTGCTTTTGCTGTATCACGGGGAAAGCTTATTGTGATGGACCATTCAAAAATGTACAGAACACCTGTCAAGCTTCAGGCCACTTTTGTGCATGAGTTGTGCCATCTGCTGCTTGCTCGGAATATTCAGGCCCCTTACCTGCCAAAATGGTTGAATGAGGGTGTCGCCCAATGGGCGAGCGGAGGGATTTCAGAGATCATCAGCCCCGAGAATACGGATATGTTAAAACAGGCGGCGCTCACGGACAGACTTATCCCTCTGAAGGACCTCTCCCATACCTTCCCCCGGCAGCCGGAGCGCTTTATCCTTGCATACCAGGAAAGTAAGAGTTTTGTCGAATTTATCGTTCATGAATATGGCGAGGATGGCCTGATTTCAGTACTGGAAAGCCTCCGGAAAAAACATACGATCGAGCAGGCTGTATATGAAAACCTGTCGGTTTCCCTTAATACGCTTGAAGCCGACTGGAGGAAAAGCCTTGCCGGGGGATATCCATTATGCATTTATATCCTGGGCCACTTCTCATGGCTTCTGTTCTTTGTGGCGGCATTGCTGACGATTCTGGGTTATCTGAAATTCAGAATCCGGATGAGAAACTATCGTGATGAAGAGGACGAGGAGATCTATCACGAAGATAATGAGGACTGAATGCATTGCTCTTCCACCCTTACTTCATGCCTGTTTAATCACGGTCTTATGGTAAGATAATAGTCACATAAATACTTTGTGGAAAATATTAGGATCTGATGCGTTTTCGAATAAATCCGGTTTATACATTCATAAATACTTTTTGAAAAATAAGGATATTGTGGCAGCATGAAAAAACTGGCTATAACAATGGGAGATCCAGGCGGAGTCGGGCCCGAAATTATTGTAAGGGCCCTCTCTTTTGCTGAAGTAAACGAGTACTGTACTCCTGTAGTCATCGGAGACCGTGTCGTTATGGAAGAGGCGATAAAGCTCCTTGGCCTGCCGGTAAGACTCCATGTAATTAATGGTCCAGGGGAAGCTGATCCAACCCCGGGATTTATTGAGCTTATCGAGACGGAAGGGGGAACGGATTTTGCCAGGGGAAAAGCTACGGCGGAAGGCGGCAGTGCCTGTGTAAGCTTCATAAAGAAAGCTGTTGAGCTTGCCGCCGGAAACAGTGTTGATGCCGTTGTCACCGCGCCGATTTCGAAGAAGGCGCTGAAAATGGCCGGATTTCACTGGCCGGGACATACAGAGATGCTGGCCGGGCTTACAGGAACCAGGGACTATGCAATGATGCTAGTCGGAGGGGTTTTAAGGGTCATACTCGTCACAATACATACTTCTCTCAGGAACGTGCCTGATCTGATCACAAGAGATAACGTCCTGAAGACCATACGCCTTGCAAAAAAGGCATGCAATATGATCGGGATAGCTGATCCGGTCATCGCCGTGGCGGGATTAAATCCCCATGCGGGTGAGTCGGGCATTTTCGGTGATGAAGAAGAAAAAGTGATAAGACCGGCCATTGAAGAGGCCATGAAAGATGGGATCCCGGCTGAAGGCCCGTATCCTCCCGATACGGTCTTTTACAGGGCGTACAAAGGAGAAATAGATATTATCGTCTGCATGTACCACGACCAGGGACTGATTCCTCTTAAGATGACGGCCTTTGACGAAGGAGTGAACGTGACCGTCGGATTGCCTTTCATCAGGACATCTCCCGACCACGGCACGGCATACGATATCGCATGGAAAGGCAAGGCAAACCCATCCAGCATGCTTGAAGCGATGAAGCTGGCATTGAGGCTGAAAATCTGAATGCCAGGCAGATATCTCGGCCAGAATTTCCTTTACAATACTTCAATCCTCGCCAGGATTATCGAGGCCGCCGGGACCACCAAAGAAGATACTGTTGTCGAGATCGGCCCGGGCCCGGGCCGGCTCACAAGGATGCTTGCGGAAAAGGCGAAAAAGGTGGTGGCGATCGAACTTGATGACAAGCTGTTTCAAAAGTTGAAAATCTGCTTCGCTGGGTATAATAACGTTGAGTTAATACACGCCGACGCCCTGAAATTCCCGTTCGAAAGCATCGGCGATTTTAAGGTCGTTTCAAATATACCTTACTATATCACGACCCCGATAATATTCAGGCTTCTGGAGGCCGGAAAGAGTCTGAAAACAATGACGCTGACAGTACAGAAGGAGGTTGCCGAAAGGATTGTCGCGGCGCCAGGGGGGAAAGATTACGGCGTCCTCTCAATAATGGTCCAATATAATACAAGGCCTGAACTGAAATTCATTATCCCCAAAGAGGCCTTCAGGCCTGTTCCGCGTGTCGACTCGGCCGTGCTTCACATTGAAGTCCTTGAAAATCCTTCTATATACGTAAGAGATGAGAAACTCTTCAACAGGCTGGTAAGGACCGCATTTTCACAGAGAAGAAAGACCCTTACGAATTCCCTGAAAAGCTTTAGCGATATCAGGGAGAGGCTGGTCAGCGTCGGAATAGACCCTCGGAGGAGGCCTGAGACATTAACTCTTGAGGAATTTGCAGAAATCGCCAATTCTTTTTGAATTTCCACGGCGAAGACATGGAAACGGCATATGAAAAACGCCTTGCCTTATAGAAATGTTAAGGTTTCACCACAAGCACGGAAGAGGTTGTGTGCCCGATGACCCTTTCTGCGACACTACCCATAAGAAGTCTTTTTATGCCTGTACGGCCATGACTTCCCATGACTATGATATCCGCCTTCTTTTCTTTTGAATATTCTATTATCGCCTCATGGATGGATTCTGTGGGCTTGCTTTTTGTGAGTACGGTTTCCACCTTAATGTTTTCTTTTTCTGCATTTGACTTAATCCTGTTGAGGCTGTTTTCATATCTTCGAGTGCTTTCTTTTGTTGCGCTTTTTTGAATTACGGTTATCACATTGAGAGTGCAGGTCTTGCAGCAGTGTTTTATCAAATTTACGGCTTCTTTCTCCGCCGACCGACTGTGTTTTGATCCATCGGTAGCAAGCACAATATTTTTCCACTTAATAGATGTAGTCCTTGGAACAACAAGAACTTTACGAGTGGCATGACCGATAACCCGTGCTGTAACACTGCCCATAAGAAGCCGCGTGAGCCCTGTTCGTCCACGCCTTCCCATAACGATCATCTCAGCCTGTTTTTTATCCGCTTCTTCAATGATCAGCCTGTATGGTTCTTCACCTTCCCTTATAATGATTTCGCACTCTACATTTTCCTTGGCCGCCCGGTTCTTTATTCCCTCAAGGTGTTTCTTTAGGGCCTTTTCTGTTTTCTCAACGAGTGGTGGCGCCAACGCAAAAAATTCCGGGTTAATTTCTATTGCCGACATGGCATAAAGCTGACTTTCGCAGGTTTTTGCAAAGTTTATGGCTTCTTTTATAGCACCCGCACTGTATTTAGAGCCATCTGTCGCAAGCATTATTCTTTTTTTCATGTTAGTGGCCTCCTGTTCCTAAAATCCCTGATGCTGCGAAGGTCAGAACGATTATCTCCAGGATGGCAATTACTACATAGGCTGTGTCTTTTTTCCTTATCAGCCCTGGAAGAATAGCCGCATAACACAAAATCGTCAAGCCGGAAAGAAAAGCAATAGGGATGAAGGTAAGCATGTCGCCATAGCGGAGGTTGCCAATCCACGCCCACCCTGCATGCATTCCGCTTGCATTAAGATAGTCCTTTACGGACATTACCCAGTAGTTCTGGACCTCTCCCAAAGGTATCCGGGGTGCTAAAATACCCAGGGCATAGATTATAAATGTAATTATAAGCACTAGCAGGCCTATCAGCATGCCTTTATTCAGGATATTTGCATAGAGAAGTTGTTCTTCCGTCGCCTTTGCAGCCATTTTACCCTCCTTATAGATAGTTTTAGATATATTTTTCCGGTCCCTTTTGTCTGTCCTTAATAATGTCCCTGAATTTTTATATCAGGTCGGGCCAAAGTCCTTTTTGAAGTGCCTTTAAGCCGGCGACTCCAAGTACAACTATGACTATTATCCTTATTAGCGCAGGCTTTGTTACTGCAAGGACCTTTACACCTATGAATGATCCAAGCATAATCCCGACGACTGAAGGGACAACCATTAATGGAAGTACAGCTCCGTTATTAAGATATATCCATGCAGCCGAGGTATCTGTTATTGAAAGTAGAAATTTGCTGGTAGCAACTGAAATCTTTATCGGTGCTCCCATCACCAGGTTTAATACAGGAACATTCGCCCATCCTGCTCCAAGTCCAAACATGCCGGCCATTATTCCTATAAAAACAAACAGAACAAGACCCGTGGGCGTTCTGTGGATTTTCCAGTTGATATCTTTTCCTAATGTTGGTTCGTGATATACGCCCATTATGCTTAATGACTGTGATAAGGCGTCGGATTTCTGGACATCCGGATACTCGGATTTTTTTGCTTTCATCATTATTACAACAATTCCAAGTATTGTCCCCCCAAGCATGGTCTGGACTACATTGGTAGGCAGTGCCAGGCCGATCATTGCGCCAACAATCGCGCATGTCGAGGCGATCAATGCCACGGGTATTGCTAATCGAAGGTCCGCCATGGCCTTTTTGAGAAGTCCCGGTCCAGCAGCCAGGGCACCTGTAAGGGCGACTATCAACCCCGCCCCTCTCACAAAATCAAGATGAAATGGCAAGAAACCACTCACAATAGGCACATAAAGAACTCCGCCTCCGACACCAGCGAGCACTGCAAAGATACCAAGAACAAAGGAAAGAATAAACAGGACCAGGGGCCAGAACCACCAGGCATGCTGTGATTCTGCTGTTGATGCCGATACTACTTCCTGTGCTGCCGATGGGTCAGCTGACGCAAAAACGTTTCCAGCAATCAAAATAGATATCGAAAGTAGTACCATTATGAATAAAATTTTTGAATGCCTCGGTGAGATAATCAAGTTTTTTCCCTCCTTGTACTAAATATATAGCGCTGTTTATAATCTCAGTAACAATCAAGCAAAACAGGTGTCGCTATGAAGCCGTTACGCATAAATTGTTTCAAATTGCAACATGTGAGTGACATTTTGCAACAGTATTTATTTTATATACTAATGAAATCCGGCAATTAAGTCAATGAAATTATGATATTATCTGCAATTCTTAATATATTCCAAATCTGTTCTGAATATTGATCTATAACAGATGACAGAAAATCGTTTTTTAAGCCTGATTTAAACTTAACAGAAAAAAATGAGTCGGCAATGTTTTTTTTAGTCTTTTAGCCTTTCCGGGAAATTCCGGGATTCCGTCAAACCCTGACTTCAGGCAGTGTTTTCGATGAATAAAGACTAAATGTCCAGTCTTACGACCCCTGTTTTCTCTTATTCGGAAGAAGTTTAACGTATAATGGAGCAGTTTTAATTTTCCGGATATTGGTGATACTATAAGAGCATGTCTCTAAAGAAGAAAATAATCCTCGGTTTTCTAATAAGTTCAATAATTATAGCTATCCTTGTTATCGCTGCATATATTAATTTCATAGAAATCAGAAAAGAAATTCGCTATCTCGAACTGTCCGACACACTAAGCAGCAAGTCCCTTCAGCTTCGAAGGCATGAAAAGAACTTTTTCCTCTACAGGGACGTTAAGGAGATTGAAGAAGTTCACAACTATTTAAAAGACTTGAAGACAATACTTACCAAAGCCAAAACTTCTTATAAAACAGGGAAACTGTTCAGCCTTGAGAAGGAGATAGAGAAATATGGACAGAGATTCAACCGGATTGAGTTAATCGCCTGGAATTTCCAAAAAGAATTTAACTGGCTTAAACCAGGGCTTCCGGAACACGCTGATTTTTTTAAGCTGATTGAATCGACTTTCCTGGAAAGACCTCTCGTAAATGCCGGGATTCTGAAAAAGGTATTTTTACTGAAAGCGGACAGTCCGGCGGTCAGGAGTCTTCTGGAGTTAAATACTGAAATCAGTGCTCTCAGAAAAAACGGGGAAGAAATATTGATTATTTCCAAGGCGCTAGATAAATCAGCCAGGGAGAAAGTGGAAAGATATATCAGTGTTACAGCCACCGCCGCGCTGTTCCTGTTCCCTCTGTTCCTGGTTGTAGGCCTGGGATCTTCATTTATTATCAGTCACAGTATTGTGAACCGCCTGAAAATATTAACTGGTGCAATAGAAAAGACCGGCAAGGGTGACTATTCGTCCCTGGCGATTCCGGCCAAACAGGATGAAGTGGGCGTACTGATTAAGACCTTCAACAAAATGGAAAACGATCTGATAGAGAGGGAAGAGGAACTCAGGAAAAAAAATGAGGAGTTGCTCCAGAGCAGGAAGCTTGCCTCAATAGGCACACTTGCCGCCGGAGTTGCTCATGAACTCAACAACCCCCTGAATAACATCTATCTTTCCGCGCAGATATTGTCCAGGAAAATTGGACAGGAAAGCTGTTCCGGCATCATTGGAGAGACTGTCAGCGATATCTTTTCCCAGACGCTCAGAGTGAAAAGAATAGTTGGCGATCTTCTTGAATTTGCAAGAGAGAAGGCCCCTGAATTCACAATGGTTGACATGGTTGATGTGATAGCGGGTGTGTTGAACAGGATGGAGGCTTCCGGGGAACTTGGTGATGTGAAATACAACATAGAAGCACTGGAAGATATTGAATTATATGCGGACGTGAATCTCATTAAACAGGTTTTTATTAATCTTTTCACTAATGCCGTGGATGCTATGGAGGGCAGTGGTGCATTAAACGTTACAATAAATCGCGTGGACACGAACGTAAGGATTGAAGTTTCCGACACCGGCAAGGGCATCCTGCCGGAGGATATTTCAAAAGTTTTTGACCCATTTTTCACTACAAAGGAAAAAGGCACCGGTTTGGGGCTCGCGATTGTTTACAATATAATCGAAAAACATAATGGAAAGATTGACGTCAGGAGTATACCTGATAAAGGCACTACATTTACAATAACTTTGCAGGGAGGTGAAAGCCATTAAAATTCTGATTGCGGAAGATGAGGAAATAACATTAAAACACCTTCTCTACGCACTGAATACGGAAGGTTATGCAGCAACAGGCGTGAGCAACGGGATTGATGCTTTGGAGAAGATCAAAAAAGAGGAATTTGATCTTCTCATAGCTGATATAAAAATGCCGGGGATGGACGGTTTGTCCCTGCTTGATGAGGTGAAAGAAAAATATCCGTTTACTGATGTAATAATAATTACCGGCTTCGGCAGTATAGAATCCGCTGTCGCTGCAATGAAAAAAGGCGCTTCCGACTACATAACAAAACCCTTCAGTCTTGATGAGTTGATTCTGAAGACAAAAAAAATTCAGGAAAAAAAAAGATTAAGCCGGGAAAACATAGCACTTAAGGCCTCCCTGAACCCTCCGGCAGCTCCCTTTGATAAGGGGTTTTCGATAGGAGGACTTACCTTTATAGCAAAAAGCAAGAGAATCAAGAGAGTAATTGATATTATAAACAGCATATCCAGGTCCGACTGTAACGTGTTGATCTCTGGAGAGACAGGGGTTGGCAAAGGGCTTGTGGCAAAGCTTATTCACTATACAAGCTTACGAAAGGACAGTCCGTTTTTAGCGGTAAACTGTGCTATCTTTACGGAAGAACTTTTGGCGAGTGAGCTCTTTGGTCATGAAAGAGGGGCCTTTACAGGAGCTTTGACTGCCAAGCAGGGGTTAGTTGAGATTGCCGACAACGGGACTTTATTTCTTGATGAGATTGCAGAGATGTCTCCGACCCTGCAGGCTAAATTGCTGACAGTAGTAGAGGACAAGGAGTTTCTCCGGGTTGGAGGGATCAGGCGTGTTAAGGTTGATGTCAGATTCATCGCCGCCACAAACCAGAACATCACCACTCATGTATTAAGCGGCAAGTTCAGGGAGGATTTATACTACAGACTCAATGTAATGGATATTTACATCCCGCCCCTCAGGGAAAGGAGGGAAGATATTATACCTCTCAGCAGGTATTTTCTGGAGAAACACTCCAAAAAGGCCGGCAAGAAGATTACCGGGTTCAGCAAGGTGGCAATGGATAAGCTTATGACATACAATTTCCCGGGAAATGTAAGGGAATTGGAGAATATCACGGAGAGGGCGGTAATATTAGAAAAAACATCCCTTATCAGACCTGAAAACCTGCCGCAGAGCATATCCCTGTTTCAAATTGAAACTATAGATCCCAATAGAGTCAGGACAATTGATGAAGTCAGCAAGGATTATGCGGAGAAGGTCCTGGAATTTGTCGGTAATAACAAGGCCAAGGCATCGGCTATACTGGGCATATCAAGAACCAGCCTCTGGAGACTCCTGAACAAATAATTCACCTGCTTTGGGCGTAGCGTTCACAGCTGTTTAATTTTGAAACACCTTTTTTTGTGGCCAACCTTTGAAATCCTTTATTTTCAGGCTATTGCAAGTGGCATGCTTCTTGAATACACTTGATGTATGAGTGATACGAGCATAAAAGAAAAAATCCTGTTTGTAACAAAGGGCATTGAAGATTATGAAGAGGGATTTTCATATGTGGTTGAACTGGCCAGGATACTGAGGACAAATATTTTCATGTTGATGATTTACGATAAACCATTAATTAAAGCATTCGAGGATAGTATGGCGGCTGTTGCATTCGCGGAGGCCGGTGAGGCTGAAACAGCTAAAGAGTTTTCAGAGGAGCAGCTGCGGAAGATACAGGCGGATACAAAGATTAGAACAGATACATTGATTGAAAAATACTGCGAAAATGGAGGACCTTTAAAAATCAGGTACAAAGCAGTTGTTGGAGATATAGTCTCCAATATAAAAAAAATAGCGGAAAGTGAACCGGCTATAGACATGGTGTTACTAAGTCCGAGTCTCAGCAATAAGGGCGGTATTAGTGTCAGAAAACTTCTGAAAAATATTTCAAGGCCGATCGTTACCATGTCTAAACCGGCAAATGCCAAGTCATAAAGGGAAAAAGGAGGAAAAGATGATGAAAAAATTTACCAGGAAATTTGAAGATGCGATGACGGCTGTTGCCTTTGCGGAGGCGGGAGAGTTTGATACGGCCAGGGAAATTATGCTGGAAGGAGCACCTTTAGACGAGGAAATTAAAATCCTTAAACGTGAGGTGGATATAACAATTGACGACCTTACATCTGTGGCGATTACTTTTGCAGAGGCGGGAGAACATGAAAAGGCGGTGGAAATCCTGAAAGAGATAGAGACCAGGCTGGATGAAATTAAAAGTAATGTCAGGCGGGAGTCCCATTCTCATGCTCATGCGATGAGCTAAAGTTTTCAATAACATCGGATTTGAAGATTCAGACAATCTTATAAAAAAGGAGGAGGCGATTGAAAAAGATTATATTGATTGACAGTATATGGGACATTAGGTCACCCGCGCTTCAATATGCCTTGACAGCCGCAAAGGGCACGGACACCGAAATCGCCGGCATATTTCTTACCAGCGACAGCACCAGTAAAACATTCGAGGATGCCGAGGCAACGCTGGAGGCCATTAAGCAGGAATTTGCGGCTGGGGGAATTACTTTTAGCTCATATGTAACAGGCCCGGAACCTGGTGCGTTTATCCGGAGGATTGACGATCTGATGCCCGCAAGTCTTGTATTGATAGGCGAGGCAAACTTCACAGGGGAAATGAAAAAAGGCGGCGCAAGCATAGAAGCGCTGAAAGAAAAACTGACATGTCCGGTGACTACAGCCGGAAATTTAGCCGGTGCGCAGGCAGGGAAAAAAGCGGCGAAAGGCATTAACTGGGGCAAATTTATAATGTATGCCATAGGCTCGATATTCATGTATGGGATCTTCTACCCGAAGATCGTGACGCTTAACGGGTCGCTATTTATGAAAGGCACCGTTCTTGGTGGACTTGCTATCATGGCCGTAGTCATTGTACATGCATGGGTATGGGGTAATACAACATATATTCTACCCAAAATATTTAAGCTCGAAGACTAAAAAAGGAGGTGAACATATAATGCATGAAGTTGCCGCGGAAGCTATAGATAAAATTAATGTCGTAACTCAGATTTTTGACGCCAACGTATGGACGATGGTTGGCGTAGTACTCCTTGGATTCATGGGAGGCACCCTGTCGGGGTTTATCGGCTCGGGGGGGGCGTTTTTGATGACCCCCGGCATGATGAATCTAGGCGTGCCTGGAGTCATGGCTGTCAGTGCTAATATAACCCATAAATTCGGGAAGGCGATGATGGGTTCGAAAAAGCATGGTGAGCTGGGTAATGTGGATAAAAAACTGGCGGTCTTTCTGCTCGCAACAGCTGCTGTCGGCATCAGGGCCGCGGTTGTTGTAAACGGATATTTTTTTGAGAAGCTGGGTAAGTCCGGGTCAAGCCTTTATGTCAGTCTCTTCTTTGTTCTTACACTGAGTATTATCGGCTATTCACTCCTCAAGGACGCACTGAAATCCAGGAAGGAGCCGGGCGCGGGGCCATCCGAAAAGCTGTTGAATCTGTCCAGAAAATTCCAGTTTAAGCCTCTTATTCACTTCAAGGTGGCCAACGTTCATGTTTCTTTAGTTGTCCTGCTGGCGATAGGATTCTGTGTCGGATTCATGGCGGGGACGATCGGTGTCGGTGGTTTTATAGGCGTGCCGGCGATGATTTATGTTTTTGGCGTTCCAACAGTCGTGGCTGCCGGTACGGAGTTATTTCTTGCAATGTTCATGGGTGCATGGGGAGCATTCAACTATGGAATGCAGGGATATGTCGACCTCAGGCTGGTGCTGCTTCTTTATGCGGGATCGCTGTCCGGCATTTACTTCGGCGCTATTGGTACAAATCTGGTGAAAGAGCTTTATATCCGGCTGGTAACGGCGGTACTTATTATTTTATGTGTGATATCACGTATTTTTGCCATCCCTGAATATTTACAGGAGTTAAATCTTGTAGAGTTCGGCGAAGGCACTTCCTTCATGTTCGAGATCGGCAGTAAAATATTTCTCTTCGGGAGTGGCATTGCGGCCACATTTTTGATCCTGTTCTGGACATTCCAGGCAAAGGCGAAAAAGAGGGCGTCCGACTTGAGTTTCTCTCATGGGTCCGACTAAGAGTAAAAAAAAATACAAGGAGGCTGTAAATGGTTTTATTCAACAAAATTGTCCTGGCGGTTGATGGCTCCGAAATAAGCAGAAATGCCGTTAAATACGCTATTGAGCTTGCAAGACAGAGTAATGGTACGATCATCGCTATTCACGTTATTCCTCCAATTGATGTTATGGATATAGAGACTTTCAATCCCGAGAAGATTCTTGAAGGCCTTAAAGAAGAGGGGAAAAAGATACTGTCGGAGGTCGATGAGCTTGCTGCAAAGGCTGGTGTTAAAGTTCAGACCAGCATAGAAACTGGTGTCCCTTTTGAGAAAATATGCGCGGTTGCCGAGGCTTTGGGTTGCGACCTCATACTAATGGGAAGTCACGGCCGCACAGGTATCGGGAAGGTGCTTATCGGAAGCGTTACGGAAAGAGTTATTAGTCGGGCGACTTGTCCAGTGCTTGTAGTCAGGTAGGCGGCAAGCATATCAATTTATCTGCCTGCTTTCAGGGTTGGGTAATCGAATAAACGGAGGTCTTATAGATGGCTCAGAGTGAAGACGCGGAGATGCGGGAGAATATGGGGCATTGCTCCGTATCTTCGGTGTCCCGCGTCCAGGTATCATTGCTTAAAGCGGCTTTTCACAGGGTTTTATTGATAACAGCGGCGATTGTCGCGGGTCTGTTTGTCTGCGCTGCGGCGGTTGAATGGATAAGAAGCGCTTATCTCAACTTCAACGGGTTTGCTGATTACATCTGGTTCCCCAGGTTGAGGACATTCCTTTATCTGATGGCGATGTTTAATATCATGATAGTGAGATATGCTGTAATGCGGATTTACGTTGCGCCGGGGCCCGATAATTTCGAGACAATTGTGGGGCGTTTAGCAAAAGGTGAAGTTGTTTCAATGATAATATGTGGGCTTCCCTGCTTTTATGGGCTGATACTTTTTCTGTTATCAGGTGACCTCGTGGATTTTTACCTCCTTTTTGGTTTGTCAATTATCTATTACATGATATATTTCCCCCGATATAAAAAGTGGGTTTCAATTATAGAGGAAAATGAGAGTTAAGCTTGGCGGATATTATGCGCGACCCGATTTGTTGCGTTTTGAGAATTCCAGCTGAGCGTTGTATGAATACGCCAGGTGACCTTGCCTTGAAATATTTACCTCCTCCTTTGAAATAAAGGTTCAAGTGGGGATAAATACGCGGTGTAAGTTTTTTAGGCGAAGCCACCTGCCAAATGGCAATAATTTTGTTTGATTCCAGGATATTTCCTGAATTTATGGAATAAGATACAAAAAAATAAATATTTAAGGAGGAGGAAAAAGGATGTATTTTTATTTACCGATCGCGTTAACGAGTATCAGTCTGCCGCTTATTGTTGGACTTGGGCTTCTGGTTGGTCTTTTATCGGGTCTGTTCGGAGTTGGAGGAGGATTTCTGATGACACCTCTATTGATTATGATCGGCATTCCGCCTACAGTGGCCGCTGCTTCCGATTCTCTGCAGATAGTCGGCGCTTCCACATCGGGGACATTCGCTCACTGGAAGCTCGGAAATGTTGACTTCAAAATGGGTGTATGTCTTCTGATCGGCGGATTCGCCGGAGGTCTTGGCGGTGTCCAGTT
>VAPF01061496.1_pt1 | contig 38248 bp, 41 predicted proteins | sample 3393931 | NCBI WGS metagenome assembly VAPF01 (sample SAMN08290437, study PRJNA428436) | hydrothermal vent metagenome | isolation source: Deep-sea hydrothermal vent chimney | place: Atlantic Ocean: South-mid Altantic Ridge | depth 2773 m m | reverse complement strand
CCGAAAAGGAGAAGAAGGAAGACAAAGACTGGGCCAGGATAGCGGCGGAAAGCGCAAAGAGGACATGGGATGTGTGTTCTTCAAGTCTTTTATTGAGATTTGCTGTATGACCTGCATAAGAAGAACCTGTGGATTCACTTTTCAACACGTAAACATAATATGAATTACTAAGAGAAAAATGGTGGAGCTGATCGGGATCGAACCGACGACCTGTTGAATGCCATTCAACCGCTCTCCCAACTGAGCTACAGCCCCTTGATAAAGCCCTTCTAAAATAACATATTTTTTCGTTGTCTGCAATTAAAACAGATTACATGGCGGCTAATGATGGATAGTTACAAATTACTTCTTTTATTTTATCGCGCGGGATCATTATCTTTCTTTTTCTAACAGTGGGATTTATTTTTTTCATTATCTCCAATACTGATTTAAAGACTTTATCACATTTTTCTTGCATTGTTTGTACGTATACTAAACGAATCAATTTGTCATTATATTGACTGATTTCTTCTTTATCGTTTTCCCATCTTGAAACAGTTTGTTGTGTTACGCTTAATATAATTCCCAAATCTTTTGCCTTAAGCGATAGCTGTTTTCTTAAAAACCTTATTTCTCTGCCAGACAGTTTTGCATTTTTATTAACTAAAGCCATGGCAATAACGTGATGAAGCTCTTGCATGTTTGGCAGTTCTGCCATTATTTCTTTGCACGTATTGCACCTAAATACTTTAGTCTCAATATATACATCGTCTATACCACTTTCTTTATAGTGATAATTTTCTATTTTTGCAGTCATTTTTTTACTGCAACTAAAGCATTTCATTTCTTCCCCTTTTAAAATACAGTAATGATTATCAAATATTGCTCGTCTTCATTAATAGTAACTACAACTGATAAATTGTCGATATCAATTCCATTGCCAACAATTTTATATTTCCATTCGCCCGTTCTGATATCTGGTTCTGGTTCGTCGATAACTTTACCATATTTGAAAGCCCTTAGAATATCCTGGTTTGATATATCACGCTTCCCCATCATTTTTTTAGCATGATTTGATGGGAAGATTCTTCCGCTACTCGAACTAGCAATTATCCTAATTAATTGAGTAGCCTGAAGCTTTGTATATCTGGGTTTACCTTCCGCATCTTCTTGACTTAATGTTAACATAATGTTAACTTCCTTGCAAATTTAATTTTTAATAGAAAAATTAGCACTACAAGAAGATATAACAATGTGCTTAACAAATCAAGGTTTTTCATTGTTTTTTACTCCATCGAGCTTACGCCGCTTTCCGTGCTATCTCCTTTCTTCGTTTCTTTCTTAACTTATCGGCAAGGGCCTTACCACCCTTTAATCCTCCACGCTGACCAGGCATAACAGCATCAAAGACACTTTCAGGGGTTTATTTTTTGTAGGGTGTACTAAGCTACTCCCCCTGGCTAAAGCCATTTTTATATAACTTTTTTCTTCGCAGGGTTGTCAATCCGTTGAAAATGGATATAATAAAACCTATGGAAAAAAGAACCGGAAAGATCGCGCTGATATCCGCCGTTCCTTTTGAGGGAGAGTTTTTTATTAAAAGACTGAATCACGCCGCTAAAGATATGCGTGACCAACCGGCGTTTTATGCCGGAAAAATACAGCATAACGATATTATATACGCTGTGTCAGGGGTCGGCAAGACAAATGCGGCGCATGCTACAACCCTGCTTATTCATGGATATGATCCGGCGGTGGTGATAAATTTCGGGATCGGCGGCGCTTATCCTTCGGCAGGACTGAAGGTCGGCGATATAGCCGTAGCCTCAAAGGAGATTTACGCGGACGAGGGTCTGCTGCTGAAAGATGGATTTCATACTCTTGAGTCAATAGGGTTGCATCTCATGAAAACCGGCGGGCGCAGGTATTTCAATGAATTCCCGGCTGACAGGAAACTGGGCAAGGCGGCCCTGAATTCCGCGACTCTTATAAGCACTTCAAAGTGCGGGATATTTGCTACTGTCTCTTCATGCACCGGCACCAGAGAAAAGGCGGAAGAGCTATCTCTGAAATATAATGCGGTCTGTGAGAATATGGAGGGGGCTGCAGTGGCACACATCTGTTGCTCATACGGAATCCCCTTTGTCGAGATCAGAGGTATCAGCAATATCGTTGAAGACAGGGATACCGGGAGATGGGATGCCAGGCTTGCCTCTGAAAACTGTCAGAAGGCATTAATCGAATTTTTAAAGACGCTGAATGGTCCGCGGTAGTAATATAGACATATATGGAACTTGAAGAATTCATAACAAAGGAAGTAAAACAACCTGGATGAGATCACTTTCACTCGGCTACTCACCATGTCCAAACGACACATTTATCTTTTACGCCCTTGTCCACGGTAAAATCAATCCATCCGATTTGAGTTTCAGAGAGATACTTGAGGATGTCGAGACCCTGAACCGGATGGCCAATAGGGTTCAACTCGATGTTACAAAAGCATCCTGCCACGCGTATGGACACATGAGAAACCGATACTGCCTGCTCCGCTCCGGAGGAGCCCTCGGAAAGGGCTGCGGGCCGCTTCTTGTGGCAAGGGAAGAGACCGATATACAGAAATTAAAGGGCGGAACAATAGCAATCCCGGGGAGGCTCACAACAGCATTCCTGCTCCTGCGGATATTCGACCCTTCTTTTAAGGAAAATGTGAAGGTCATGCCTTTCGATAAGATAATAGATTCTGTCAGGATCGGAGAGGCCGACGCCGGACTGATTATTCATGAAAGCCGTTTCACATACAAAAAGGCGGGCTTAAAAGAAGTGGTGGATCTCGGACGATGGTGGGAAGAGGAGACCGGGCTTCCCATACCGCTTGGAGGTATACTTGCCCGCCGGGACCTGGGCGGCGATCTGATCCGGAGAGTGGAAGAACTTATCAGGGCAAGCATTGAATACGCGTTCTCTAACCGGCAGGAGACCAAATCCTATATTAAAAAACATTCCCAGGAGATGGAAGACGATGTTATAGAGCGCCACATCGGACTTTATGTTAATAATTATTCACTAGATATAGGCGATGCTGGACTGCATGCCGTCAGGGAGCTCTTTAGAAGGGCTGAGGAGAGTGGTATTATTGAACGGTCCTCAATACCGCTGCTTGCCCGGAGATAAAAACATTCAGGGCTGCCTGTGCATCCGGACAAAAGATGCATTTTGTTATGAATTGCATTTATGAGAATAATGCGGCTTCATTCGGGTCGAGGGGCTTTCTTCATTTCCATTGATCTTATAAAGTTTTTTTATTGTCGCTATTAATATGTCCCTGTCTTCTGACTCCTCCTTTAGTGCGGCCGTGGGAGCATGGATCAGTTTGTTTATGATGGAATTGGCCATGTTCTCTATCGCCTGCCTGTCTTTGTCCCGAAGGTCCGGCAGGCTGTTCAGTAGTCTTTCCAACTCTTCTTTTTTGATCGACTCCGCCTTTTCTCTTAATGCTATGACGGTTGGGACGGCATCAAGAGATGACATCCACTTTCTGAATGTCTCGATCTCATCTTCAACAATTTCTTCGGCTTTTGCAGCCTCCTTCTGCCGTTCAAGGATATTTGTCTCGATAACACCCTGGAGGTCATCAACGTCGTATAGATAAACATTGTTCAGCTCGTTTATCCCAGGGTCGATATTTCTTGGCACTGATATATCGATTATAAAGACAGGCCGGTTCTTCCTCTCTTTCATCACCTTCTGCATCTGGCTTTTCATAAGGACATAATTTTCCGCCCCTGTTGAACATATCAGGATATCGCAATGGGCCATTTCATGGATAAAGTCTTCAAATTTAACCGGACGGCCATTAAATTCCTCTGCAAGCCCACAAGCTCTCTCATAGGTCCTGTTGGCTACAACGATATCTCCGACGCCGCTGGTGATTATATGCTTTGCGGCGAGTTCAGCCATTTCGCCCGCGCCAAGGAGCATAAAAGATTTTTTTGTCAGGTCTGTAAAGATTTTTTTTGCGAGCTCAACTGCCGCAAAGCTTATTGATACAGCGTTCTGGGCTATCCCGGTCTCTGTCCGCACCCTTTTCGCAACAGAAATGGATTTTTTAAAGAGCCTGTTAAGAAGGACGCCTGTCGACTTCTGTTTCAGCGCGCAATCAAATGCATCTTTTATCTGCCCGAGTATCTGTGGTTCACCTACCACCATTGAATCGAGACTTGAGGCGACCCGGAAGATATGCCTTGCGGCCTTCATATCATCATAGACATAAAGGGTGTTTTCGAGTGATTCTTTTTTTATACCAAAAAAATTTACGAAAAAATCCTTTATTGACTCGACCACCCTCTCGGTCTCGTCCGTATTCAGGTAGATCTCGACTCTGTTACATGTCGAGATGATAAGCGCCTCATTTACGGCGGGCAGCTCACTTATCTTCAGTAGCCCCTCCTCAAGCCTGGGGCCGTTAAACGCAAGTTTTTCTCTCAGCTCCAGGGCGGCGGTTCTATGGTTGAGTCCTATAACCAGGATATTCATTAGAACGTGTGGAACCCCTTCAGAAGGAAATTAACTCCGAAGAATGTGAAAAGCACCACGCAAAATCCGATTACCGAAAGTATCGCGGCCCTTTTCCCGCTCCAGCCGGCCCTGAGCCTCAGGTGCAGGACCGAGGCATAGATAAGCCATGTGATCAGAGACCAGACCTCTTTGGGGTCCCACCTCCAGTAACTCCCCAATGTACTTTCCGCCCATAAGGCACCTGTTATTATGGCAAGTGTGAGAAGAGGCCATCCGATTGTAATTAATTTATAGTTCATCTCATCCAGTGTCTGAAGACTCGGCAGCCGTCTGAAGAGTCCCCCAAGCTTCTTGGATTTCAGGTGATGTTCCTGTATGAGATACATGATTCCTATTCCGCAGGCCATGGCAAAGGCCGCGTCTCCGATAAACGCGAGAGAGGTATGTATCCCCAGCCAGTAGCTCCGCAGCATCGGGCTCAGGGGTTCGACCTTCCGGGGAAGCATGGAAGAAAAGAGCATTAAGACAAAAACACCCGGCATGACAAAGGAACCGAGCAACCCCGGTCTGTACCTGTATTCAAGAAAGAAAAATATCAACACAATAGACCATGCAAAAAAGGATGTTGCCTCATGCATATTTGTTATGGGAATATGACCCGAAACAATATACCTTGTGATAATATTTAAAGTATGAATAAAAAACCCGATCGCCGTAAGGCCCAGCATTATTCTGGATGTTGTTCTGGTGCCCTTGGAAAGCTCAAGCAGACTCACGATTGTCGCGGCAAAATAAAATGTCAGAGCAACTTCAAAAAGGATTATTTCCATCAGAAGCAACCAAGCCGGCAGTTTGTTATCTTTATGCCGAGTTCATCCGCCGCAGCACCTACCGCCTCGTATGAAACGCCGAGTCTTTCCGCTGTCTTTCGTGCGTCAGCGCAGGAAATTCTTCCGTTTACGGCTATGTTATTCAATTCTTCTTTCAGTTTTTTCATTCAAAAGACCGGAGATCTGTTCTAAAACCCCTTTATATTCTTCTTTATCAGAGAGGCGTTTATGGAAAAGCTTTGTTCTTTCACCGGTTTCCGGAATTTCCGGTCCATTCTCATAGAGCAGGATGTCGGCAATGGCTGTAAACCTTTCAACCCCGGGTTTCCAAAGCTTTTTTTTATCTCCGATTATAAATATTACAACAGCGGGTTTTAAAAACTCAATCGCGCTGTTGCCCTCGACAATTATACCATCAAGATACGAAAGCCGTTTAACAGCCTCGGGCAGCACTTTGTCGGAACCTGAACGGGGTGATTTAACCCACAGAACCTCGGATGCGCCCGCATTCAGCATTTTCGATGTGTCCTTGCCTTTTTCCATCAGAATTTTCATATCGGCAACTATAGACGACCGCGATGATGATGTCCCTGTAAATTTTATGGCGCCCCAGCTTTTATTGTAAGCCTGCGCGGGGGTTCGGATACCCGGAGTTTTTAACTCCCGACCGCCGGCTGACCGCTTATTGCCGGTGAGATATTGAAGGACGGCGGCAGCTAAAGTTGTTTTACCCACGCCGCTGTTTGTCCCGCCGATTCCAATAATCAAAGGTTTATCCATATTATAAAGCCAGCTTCCAGGAAGACCGCGCCGAATCTATTTTAACCTTATAGTACCAAAAAAATCATGCCGGCAGCAGACGGAAGCGGTGTTTATGCAATATCCCGGGTCAATGGAACGCGCCCCTTATGATTATATTGCTTGGTGATTAGGGGTAATCTGTGATACATTACTTTTTGATGAAAAAGATATCAACTGTATGTCCATATTGCGGATGTGGATGCGGCCTTTATGTCCACGTGGAGAAAGACATTATAACCGGCGTATCTCCGGTCAGGAATCATCCCGTAAATAAAGGCAGCCTCTGTGTCAAGGGCTGGAACTGCTTCGAATTTGTTCAGCATCCCGGCAGGCTGAAATACCCGCTGATAAAAAAGGACGGCGTATTTAAAAAGTCCTCATGGGATGAAGCCCTCGATTGGACTGCAGAAAACCTTTTAAAGGTAAAAGAGAAGTTCGGGCCTGATTCAATAGGCATGCTCAGCTCCGCCAAATGCACGAATGAGGAGAATTTCCTCATGATGAAATTTTCAAGGGCTGTCGTAGGCACAAATAATATTGACCACTGCGCGAGGCTTTGCCATTCATCGACTGTCGGCGGCCTTGCAAAGGCTTTCGGGTCAGGGGCCATGACAAACTCTATAGATGAGATAGACAGCTCCAGGGTCCTGTTCGTCATAGGCTCAAACACAACGGAACAACACCCGATGATCGGCATGCATATGCTCGATGCCGTTGACAGAGGCGCCACACTTATTGTCGCGGACCCCAGAAAGACCCAGATTGCGGAGTTTGCCAAAATACATTTAAGGCATAGGTGCGGAACGGACGTGGCGCTTTTAAACGGGATGATGAATGTCATCATTAACGAAGGCCTGGTTGATCTCGATTTTGTAAGGAGGAGGACCGAAAACTTCGATGACTTCGAAAAGATAGTGATGCGATATCCACCGGATATCGCAGAGAAAATCACCGGCGTCCCGGCCGTTGATATCAGGCGAGTCGCGAGGATCTATGCAACGGAAAAAAGGTCGATGCTCTTTTATTCAATGGGGATTACACAACATATTACAGGCGTTGATAATGTGCGCTCCTGTGCCAACCTCGTTATGCTGACCGCGCATATCGGCCTGCCCATGACAGGACTTAACCCGCTTCGCGGACAGAATAATGTCCAGGGCGCATGTGATATGGGCGCCCTGCCGGACGTATATTCGGGATACCAGAAGGTGACCGATAAAAAGGCAAGAAAAAAATTCGAAAGCGCCTGGGGCGCAAAACTTCCTTCCGTCCCCGGCAGGACCCTGACCGAGATGTTTGATGCCGCCGGAGGGGAGATCAGAGCAATGTATATTATGGGCGAAAACCCCGTTATCTCCGACCCTGACGCCTCACATGTAACAGAAGCGATTAAAAAACTGGATTTTCTTGTTGTGCAGGACATATTCATGTCCGATACAGCCGAACTTGCATCCGTTGTGCTTCCTGCCGTCACCTTTGCCGAGAAAGACGGGACATTCACTAATACGGAAAGGAGGGTGCAGAAGCTGAAAAAGGCCATAAGGCCGGTCTGCGGCGCCATGCCTGACTGGAGGATCATATCCGAACTTTCAAAAAGAATGGGGTATGAGATGGAATACGGGGCAACACATGAGATAATGGAAGAGGCGGCGCTCCTGACTCCTTCTTATGGTGGAATACTCCATCACAGGCTCAATAATTTCGGACTGCAGTGGCCATGCCCCGGGATAGACCATAGCGGCACTACTTTCATGCACAGAAAGGCGTTCACAAAGGGCATGGGCAGTTTTATCCCGATAGATTTTGTCCCGCCTGCAGAGCCTGTTGACGGAGATTATCCCTTTATACTGACAACCGGGAGGATATCCTTTCACTATCATACAGGTACGATGTGCAGACGGACTTCCACCCTCGAAAGAGAGGAGCCCGACTGTTTTGTCGAGATAAACCCTGCAGACGCTGAGAGTCTCGGCATAAAGACCCACGACAGATTAAGCGTGTCATCGAGGCGGGGAGAGATAGTTGTCAATGCGTCTGTTACGGACAGGACTCCTGAAGGGATTGTATTTATACCATTTCATTTCAGAGAAGCCGCGGTTAATCTGATAACCAATCCGGCGCTGGACCCAACCGCAAAGATTCCTGAATATAAAGTATGCGCTGTCAATATCGCCCCTGTCGTACCAAAGCCGGATGAAGAGGGGAAATTTTTTTCGCGCAGGGAGAACCGATAAGAAGATGATTCGCTATATCCGCGAAGGACTACAGGACCTGGCGTGAAGGACGAATTCGTTTTAAGCAAGACGAATCTTCCTTACTGGCTCAGGCAGCTCCGTAAAAAGGCTGACCTGATAGGCCCGTTAAGGTCATTAAACGGCGATATAATCTTCAGTTCGATCGTAAATATACACGAGATGATACTTGACTGCCCTGCGAGTATCCCTTCTCCGAAAGAGTTTCTCTTCCCGCAGAAAGAGGAGATGTATAAGTTCTCACAAAAGGGAGTCAATACTCTAAATGATAACGGCAAAAGAATCATCTTCGGAGTCAGGTCATGTGATATATCGGCAATAGCTCTTCTTGACAGGTTCTACGGAGGTTTGCTGGAAGATGATTTTTATATGAGCAGGAGAAGAAATACATGCTTCATCTCCATAGCATGCAATAACCCCGACCCAACCTGCTTCTGTTCAGGGCTCGGCACAGGGCCGGCACTGAAGACGGGCTTTGATCTGCAGTTCACCGATTTAGGCGACAGATATCTTGTGCAGGCGGGTTCAAGGGAAGGTCTCCGGATGATAAACGGCTTCATGCATCTCTTCCTGCTCCCTGAAAAGGCAGACCGTGACGATCAGTATGAAGTGCTCCTGAGTTCTCAATCAATATTCGAAAAGAGGATAACGCTCGAAAATGTCAGGCAGAAGATACTTGCTGGAAAGGTTCCGGATTCTTTCTGGGAATCTGTTGCGTCCAGATGTTTCGAATGCGGAGGATGTGTCTATGAATGCCCTTTGTGCACCTGTTTCAATGTAATTGACTGGAAAGAGAAGGATAATAAAGGCACGAGGATGCGGCTCTGGGACACATGCATGTTCAAGGGATTTACGAAGATGGCAGGGAATGTGCTGCCTGCCGGAAAAAAAATCATGCGGACCAAGCGCTGGTACTTCCATAAGCTTCTATACTATCCCGAGCAGTTCGGCAGATTCGGATGTGTCGGCTGCGGCAGGTGCACGATTACATGTCCCGGCAGAATCGATATGGCGACGATAGCAAATAAGCTGGATTAACAAAGTGAGTTTTAAGGTGGTCATAGATGAAAAATAAGAACAAAAAAGGACTCTACCTGCCGGTGGATGCGAAGATAAACGATGTAATTGACCTGACACCGGACGTGAAGCTTTATAAACTGCGGAAACCCCAGAGTTTTTTTTACAGCCCGGGTCAGTTTGTGATGGCTTCGATATGGGGCGCGGGCGAAGTTCCCATATCGATCACATCGACTTCCGAAATCCATCAGGATATCGAACTCTGTATAAGGAAAGCCGGCTTTGTTACATCAGCCCTGCACCGGTTAAAGCCCGGAGACAGCATCGGTATTCGCGGGCCTCTTGGAAACAGGTTCCCTTTTGAAGACGCGTATGGAAAAGACGTTCTTTTTATCGCAGGTGGAATCGGGATAGCGCCATTAAGGTCTCTGATAAATCTGGTTATCGAAAAGAGAAAGAATTTCGGGAAGATAGCGTTGATATACGGCTCTAAAACTCCCACGGAGGTTCTTTTTATGCCTGAGACTCAGAACTGGAAGGAAAACGGCATCGACCTTACTCTGACTATTGATGTGGAGTGCAAAGAATGGGAATGCAGCTTCGGCCTGGTCACGGAACATATTAACAGGCAGAGCATCTCCTTTGAATCGGGTTATGCCTTTATATGCGGGCCTCACGTGATGATCAATGCAGCGATGCATGACCTTTCCCTTCTGGGCATGCCGGCCGAAAATATAATCACTACGATAGAGGCCCATATGAAATGCGGTGTCGGAAAGTGCGGACATTGCTATTCCGACGGCAGATATGTATGTACTGACGGACCTGTCTTCAGCTATGCCGAAATAAGAGAGTTCGGCATGGCCAGTCCATAACTCTTAGCGATCAAATTCAGGGCCCCGGTGGCGCGCCGCTTTTACCAGACCATTGTTCCCGAGATAAATCCACGCGTCAGGTCTTCCCTGGGGCTGGAGAAAATCTTCTCACTGTCCGCCTCTTCAACAATCGATCCACGATACATAAAGATAACCCTGTCCGCAACCCTCTTTGCCTGAAACATATTGTGAGTTACCATTACAACCGTCATTCCATTGCCGCGCCCAATATCACGCAAGGCAGTCTCTATAATCTCGGTATTGAGGGGGTCAAGTGATGCCGTGGGCTCATCAAGAAAGAGATATTCAGTTCCTGTGACAAGCGCCCTTGCCACTGCGGTACGCTGGGCCTCACCTGACGAGAGAGTCCGTACGCTTCTGCGTGCCTTGTCCGAGAGTTTGAATCTTTTGAGGATATTGTGAACCTTATCCCTGATAACATGTCTGTCCATCCCCCTGATACGCAGACCATACGCAACATTACTGAAAACCGAAGCATTAAAAAGCGAATCGCCCGGCAGGACAACCGCTATCCTCCTCTTCAGTAAAATGTCCTTCTTCAGGATACCGGTTTCATCCCTGTATATGACATCCCCTCCGTCAGGTTCTTCCAGGAGTGATGCCACCCTCAGCAGTGTGGATTTTCCGCTCCCGTTTGGACCAATGATCGCGTTGAAGGTACCGGCATTAATAGCGATGCCGCAATCATCTAAGGCGGCATAGCCGCCATAAGTCTTTGATATGTTTTTTAGTATCAGGTTCATACGTTATTCATATACAGGAATTCACCAACAAGCAAATCTATCCGAGGATTAATCAGAGTCTGTTTACCTGTATGTCCTCCTCTGGAACATATACAGGGCAGAGTTAATACCCAGGGAGATCAGGAGCAGTATTATCCCGAGCGCTATCGCAAGATCGAAATTGCCCTTGTCGTATTCAAGGGCTATCGTCGTAGTCATCACCCGCGTATATCCCGCGATATTCCCACCCACAATCAAAACCGCTCCAACCTCTGCCATCACCCTGCCGAGGCCCGCCATTACAGATGATATAATCCCATATCTCGCGTCCTTCAATACAGCTACTGACGCCTGTATATCCGTGCATCCAAGACCAAGGGCCGCCAGCTTTATGTTTGGTCTTACGGATGCAATTGATGAATAACTCATTGCCGCTATTATGGGAAAGGCCAGTATTGTCTGGGCAACAATCATTGCCGAAGGTGTATAAAGGAGCCCCATAAAACCGGCAGGCCCCCTCCTCGAGAGCATAAGATACAAAAACAGCCCGACAACAACCGGCGGCAGGCCCATAAAAGTATTCAGAACATTCAGCAGAAACCCTTTGGCGGGGAACTCCCTGAATGACAGCGCGTACGCAAGGACTATTCCCGTAAAAGATGCGATTATAATCGCAGTGATTGATACATAAAGTGACAGAGATATGATCCCCATCAGGTCTCTGTCCAGAGAGATTATCAGGTAAAAGGCCTTTTCGAAAGAAAGAAGTATTTCATTCATCGGAATATATTATTATAGAAAATTCAGAACCGGTTGAACTACCAACACATCCGGATTATGATTCCCCTGATCACTCTGCATCCGGATGGAAGAGCTGATTTCCATGAGAGTCCCTGAAGCCGCCTATTGCCTTCTGCCCCTTCTCTGAAATAAGAAAGTTGATAAACTTCATTGCTTCGGCATATTTCACATGGGGCTGCCTTTTGGGGTTAACCGCCATCACGCCATACTGGTTGAAGAGCATAATGTCGCCCTCCGCGAGTATCTTCATATCGAGTTTTTCCCTCTCTTTAAGTGCGAGCCATGTCCCCCTGTCAGTGAGTGTATACGCCCTCTTCTCATCGGCGATTCTCAGGGTCTTGCCCATCCCCTGTCCAACCTCAAGATACCACTTGTCGCCTTTGGGATTTACACCTGTCTCTTCCCATATCTTCAGTTCCTTCCTGTTCGTTCCGGAGTTGTCCCCCCTTGATACAAAAGACGTTTTCATGCTGTTTATCTTCCGGAATGCCTCGACAGCGGATGTCAGTCCTTTAATATCAGCAGGGTCCCCAGGAGGTCCGACAATAACGAAATCATTATACATAACGTCATGACGATTAACAAACCAGCCCTCCTCTACAAGCCTTAATTCATCATCCTTTGCATGCACAAAGAGGACATCCGCATCTCCCCTTTTACCAATCTCAAGTGCGGCCCCTGTTCCGACAGCCACCACATCCACCTTCACACCAGTCTCTCTCTCAACAATCGGCAGGAGATATTCAAAGAGCCCGGAATTCTGAGTGCTCGTGGTTGACGCGCAGCGTATCCTTGTCCCGGCAGCGGCCGTGGATACAGACAGCATTGACAACATTACAACCAACCATATGACGTTCCTGAATAATCTCATGATATTACATCCTCTCTCTGTTACAGTATTTGCCTGTTTGGTACAGAAACTACCACTTCAAATACTTCCGGCTATTGCAGAAGGCACCGCATCCGGATAAAAAAACCGGGCACCCTTGCTCACATAATCCAATATAATCTTTTGCCCCTTTGGAGAGGTGACAAAGGCAATAAAACCCATGGCTTCCATGTATTTAACTCCGGTTATTCATTGCTTTAATGAATTTTTTTCATCTACGGTTCAATGCCAATGAGCACCAATTGAACAGCGGGGACTGCAGGACATTAAGGCCCAAGCCCTTTTACGGCATCGCCCAGATGATTCAGCAGAATGTGATTAGCTGACAGGAAAATATCGAGATGCCCGCCATCAAATGTGACCAATTCCGCGTCCAAACCACTCTGCCTCAGCTTCTGCACGGCAACCATTCCATTGTTAAACGCTACGACCCGGTCTTTCTTGCCGTGGAAGGCTATTACCTTGGCCCCATTGTCATCCGATGACCTTTCGGTCGTCATCAGATCCCCGGACAATCTGCCTGCCACGGGAAATATATACGAAAACTGGTCCGGATGAAAGGCGGCGAGATAATAGGCGATGTAGGCGCCGGCAGAGAAGCCAAGCACGATCGGCCTTCCCTCTGTAGGAAAACGCTCCAGCAATACAGGCACCGCGTCAGCCAGGGCATCACCACATTCACTAAGCCCCTTGGTATCTACAGGCCACCCGCGGCCACTTAAGCTTGCACCGGGGAAACCGATCGGCCCTTTTACCACAATAAAACGGGCCGGATAGTCGAAATCCTTCAGCAATGTATCAAAAAAATTATCCGGCGTATCTCCCTGGCCATGAAGTGCGATGATCATAGGCAGGACATCAGACGAACCACCATTACCGCTGACCCTGGTGATATACTCAAATTCCTGTTCCGACAAAGGCCCCTGAACAGTTGGAGGCAACCACCACCAATAAATCATGCCGGCAAACAGGATAAACAGCAAGAGTCCCACCAGCTTTTTCATATCAATTCCTCTCCTTATCCAGCCTGCTTTTTATTTAACATAAGAAACCAGGGGCCTGTCATTCTTCAATGGTTTATGCATAATAATGAGCAGTCATAAGTTAGCATTTTTTTTCCAGATAATACCAGATTTGGCATGCAAAATAAAAGATTCCTCCTGTTATCAATGCCTTTATCTCAAACACTGAATATTATGCCCTGTTCAGCCTTCAGTCTCAATCAGGTTTTTTCTATATGCTTCTTCTGCATCGACAGCCCCCTCCCTTTAAGGCCTCAATCATGTTTCCATCATATGCGGCAACACCGCCTCAATGTCAAAGACGGTCATATCACTTTATTTCCGGATGGCAAATAATTTTTTCACGACAGGTCTGTCTGCTGCAGCCGCATTTTGGACAAATAACTGCAACCGGTCATTCCTTGCCGGAAACAGGGTTTCCCTTGACAGCAGACCCACGGTATGTTAAACATGTTATCACAAGCATCTTAAAACACCACATCACAACAGGAGGTGAAGATATGAGAAAATATTTAGCGCTCATAACTATCGTGGTATTCACGGTTATTGCGGCAGCATCAGTTCCGACTACGGTACCCGCCATGCAGGGCGGCATGGAAGACAACCCGGGGTTTACTGTCACTCGCATGGTGGTCGCTGAAAGCATTGAAGACAGGGAGCCTGCCGGCATTGCCGAAACATTTTCAGCCGACACGGAAAAGGTTTACTGTTTTATCGAGGCAAAAGATATAGCCGCGGATACAACTGTCAGCTTTGTCTGGTACTTTGATGAAACAGAGATGGCAAGGATTGATCTACCAATAAAAAAGGGCGGGAGATGGCGTACATATACAAGTAAGAAGCTGGCTGGATTAAAGGGGGACTGGAGAGTCGAACTTGAGGATGCCGACGGAAGCCTTGTTGATCTCGTTGAGTTTGAGGTGCGCTGATAACTATACTCGGATAACGGGAATGCACCTGGCAACCCGGAGCCTCTTCGTGTTAATCCCGGCAACGCATAAAATGCATACCGTAATCTTATCTTCCCTGCAACACCTGAAGACCGAAGACAGCGCCGCCCCAGAGTCCGCTATTTTCATCCTTAATGAGGAATACAGGTATTTTTTTGAGCAGGGTGTCAAGCGTGTCGGATTTCCGGAACTCGGTCCCGAAGGCTTTATGAGTAACAAATTCAGAAGTTTTGGCGGCCACGCCTCCGGCGATATAAAGACCGCCTAGAGACAGGGTCTCAAGCGCGTAGTTGCGGCAGGCCCTTCCATAAAATCTGGATACCCATTCGAGCGTATCAGGATGACGCATGATTTTTTTAGCTACTTCGTGTGGTTCAATCGTTTCTCCGGTCAGAAACTGGTGGACATAGCTTAATCCTCTGCCTGAAACAACCTTATTATTCGTTATGTACGTATCTCCCAGTTCCTTCAGCAGGAATTCCTGAAACTCGGATTCACGGCCTGGTAAAAAGGGGAAGTTCGCATGCCCGCCCTCAGATGGTATTGCGATGTAACCGCCTTTTCCATCCGGCATCAGGGCAGCCTTTCCGAGAGCGGTTCCGGCGCCTATAACAGCCTTTGCCGCATCCGGCTCCGCAACACCTTCCAGTACCTGTTCCGCTGCTTCAGCCACAGGAGACTGGCAGGCAAAAGCCTGGGCGATAAAGTCATTAATCAATGCGGACTTCCGGAAGCCGAAATCTCTTTCTGCTCCGGATATATCTATGTCCCAGGAGATGAAAGGAGGTGCACTCCTCACACCGCTTTCGACAGGACCTGCAACGGCTATCACAACAATATCCGCCTCCCCGGGCTTAAGGGACATTCCGCTCTCATTGACATTATGAATCAGCTGGCCAAAAGACTCGAAATCAGTAGTCTTTAACCAGTAAATCTCCAGCAGCGAGAGTTTCCCGTTCCGGTCAGCCCCGAAGACGGCAAACCTGCTGTTAGTCCCACCAATGTCAGCAGTAAAAATATTCTGCATTTTTGCCTTCCCGTTTCAGTAAATCTCCCCGCACATAAGGCAGGGCTTCATAAAAGATCAACCGCATGGAGTCTGCTTATAAAAACAATAATTGAGCCGTCACTCCCGTGGTCTTTTGAACGGGAATCCACTCTTTTCAGCAAGTTCCGGATGCCCGCAATTAAAGACCGCCGATCGGAGTCGAGGGCAGACTTCTGGCATAACAAAAATTAAAAACGGCAATTCATAAACAGAATCTGCTTCTTCCCGGGCCTTATCAGATATTTCCAGTGCCCGGTTCCTGTCATGAAATCAGATCTTCATTGATTTTTATATCTAATTGCTTCTTAAACCCTTCGACATAAGCCTGCACCGCCTTGGCCTTCGTATCCTTTGAGATGGCCGTTTTTATTGCTTTCAGCGTATTTTCGTCCATTGAGGCATCATCAAATTCAGTTTCCGTGGCATCAACCGAAAGTTCTATCAGCCGCCTTGTTTTCTGGACCGAAAGTTCTTCTCTCCTGGCTGATGCGAACGAGCCGGATGTCATCTTGTTGTATTTCAACACCCTCTGATAGATATCTTCATTGAAGACCCCGTCTTTAAAGAATGATGGGTCATATATTATGGCTTCGTTTATTTCCGCGTCGCTTACTGTAATTCCAAATTTGCTGGCGGCTATAAGCAGCACCTTTTTCTCTATAAGTGAATTCAGCACGTTCTTTTTAATGTTTTGCTGCATCGCTTCATCAACGTTCGTCTTGTAAACATCTCTGTATAACCTCAGAGTGTTATAGAAGGCCCGCCGGTATTCATCATCTCTTATCTTATATTTGCCCACCTTGGCCACTACTTCGGACCTGCCGTTGTTATTGCTCCCCACACCCCAGAAAAGAAACGAAAGTATGATGATAAAAAAAAGAACATAAAAATACTTTGCATGCTGCCGCATTGTCTTAAGCATCTATTTAATACCTCCCTGAAAAATAATCGTCCAGAATGTTTCTATGATCAAAAGCAATCTCACCGGGTAGATTGTCTCTGTTAAAGACAGCCACTTCAGCCGCATCATCACCGGCTTTAGCCTCGCCTGAAGCCGCTGCAATGAATACCGTCGAGACGGTATGCAGCCTGGCATCCCTGCCGGGATCGGAGTAACTATGGAACTGCCTGATGAGTGTTACATCCAGCCCCGTTTCTTCCCGGGCTTCACGTACCGCCGAATCCTCCAGGGTTTCTCCATATTCAACGAAACCGCCGGGCAGGGCCCATCCTTCCGGAGGGTACTTTCTTTTTATCAAAACGATTCCGTCATTATATTGTATTATTATATCTACAGTCGGAACCGGGTTTACACGGTCAGTGCTGGCTTTCAATGCGTGTATCTATTTCTTTCTCGGGGACTATTGTGGATACTGCATGTTTATAAATAAGCTGCTGGGTTGTTTCTTTCAGGAGGATAACAAAACTGTCAAATCCCCTTATTACGCCTTTTAAGCGCACGCCGTTTGTAAGGTAAATCACAACCGGCATCTTCTGCTTTCTTAGCTGGTTGAGAAAATTATCCTGCAGACTCTGATTCCTGACTTCAGACATCCCCTGATCTCCTTGGTTGCCGTATATTTAATTACCATAAATTATTTTCATTATTTATGCAAGAACTTTATCGTTCGGGCCGGTTGGGTGTTGATTCTGTTTCTGTCCGTCTTTTTTACGGAAAAAACTTTCCTCTGCCTATTTCCGGAATGGTATGCCTGGATAGGACCTTGTAATCATATCCTTTATTAAATTAAATATCGTCGTGCTGTCATGGATACCCGTCACATCTATCCATTTTATGGCCTCTTCCTTTCTGAACCATGTAAATTGCCTCTTTGCGTATCTCCTGGAGTTTCTCTTTACAAGTGTTACAGCCTCTTCCATCGTAATCTTTCCATCAAGATACATTGCGATCTCTTTATACCCGATCGCCTGCAGGGGGGTCTTTTCAGGGTTCATTTTCAAAATATTCTCAGTCTCTTCCTGAAGGCCGGCCTGAATCATTCCATCCACCCGTTTTTCAATAATGTCGTAGAGCTCCCGCCGCTCTCTTGTCAGCCCGATCTTAATAAATTCACTCAAGATGGGCCTTGTGAACCTCTTCTGCAGTAAAGATATCTTCTCCCTGCTCTTCAGGCATACTTCAATCGCCCTGACAATCCGCCGTATATCGTTTCTGTCGATCTTTTTTGATGCTTCAGGATCTATTTCCTGAATATAAGCGAATAAATATCCTTTTTCCGCCTGCTCAGCTGAAAGGAGTTCGTCCCTCAGCGTCCAGTCCGCTGAAGGCCCGCTGAAAATGCCCCTTGTTACCGCCTTAATATACAGGCCTGTGCCGCCGACAATAACAGGGATCCTCCCTTCTCCCTGAAGACGGTCGATAACAGGAATAACCGTTTGGATATATTGGCCCACGCTATATGATTCCGTGGGGGGGATTATATCTATCATATGGTGTCTGACGGCTTTCAGCTCTTCTTTTGCGGGCTTTGCGGTGCCTATATCCATGTTCCTGTATATCTGCATGGAGTCGGCACTGATTATCTCGGTGTCAAGTTTCTCCGCAAGCAGGATCGACGCGCCGGTTTTACCCACGCCTGTCGGCCCGAGGAGGATAAGGACTTTATTCATTTTCTCTTGAACATCTTATTCAGGTCATCCAGAGAAAAGAATATCCTGGTCGGCCTTCCATGGGGGCACTTATCGGGATGCTCTGTCTTTTCGAGATCATCTATCAGACCGGAGATCGCTTCAGGGGGCGGGAGCTCTTTCCCCCTGACTGAGCCATGACAGGCGATCAATGCCGCAAGTTTCTCCTTAATGGGGCTGTTAGACGCGGTCCCCTCTATCAGGTCTGCTGCAATGTCGGAGAGCACGCCGCCGACACCTGTATCATCCAGTTCCTCGGGGAGCGCCCGGACAATTACAGTATTATGCCCAAAATCTTCCATCTCTATACCAAAAGTTTTTATAATATCCACGTTCTGAAGCAGGACCCTGTATTCCCTGGCCGAAAGCCGTACCTGCACAGGAAAAAGCAACTGCCTGGTTGCTGACCTCATGTCCTTCAGCAACTTCTCAAAAAGAATCCTTTCATGTGCCGCGTGGTAGTCTATAACAGTAAATCCACCCCTGCCCGAAAGTGCCACGAATGTACCGCCAAGATATATGGACGGCAAGGATGGTTTGTAGTTGAACTCAAGGTTTTCGGCCACCACCGGCCTATTCGCGCTAAAATCAGGCGAGCCGGGGAATTGGTATTCACTGGACGCCGTTACCGGCGCTTCAGTAAACGGCCTTGTATACTCTGTCCGTTCGGCCCTGATAACATCCCTGATACGACTGTACACTAACTTATAGACCATCTCTTTATCTACAAATCTGACCTCTCTCTTTGCCGGATGCACGTTAAAGTCGATCTTATGAGGCGGGATTTCGAGGAATACAAAAAATACAGGATGCCTGTCCCTCGGAAGGACCCCTTCAAAGGCCTTATACACCGCGTGAGAAATGGAAAGATCCTTGACAGGCCTTCTGTTAATAAAAACAAACTGATTGCTTCTGCTGTTTCTGAAGTTCTCTGACTTCGAAACAAAGGCGGTCAAACCGATGCCGGTATTTTTCGCGTTTATTTCAGAGAGTTCCGCCAGGAATTCATTGCCGAAAATCTGCATCAGGCGCTCTTTTGTCCCTGAAGCCACGGGCAGATTCATTGTCTCTTGCCGGTCTGTCGTCAATCTGAAACCTATGTCCCAATGTGAAATAGCGGCTCTTGTGACCGTATCAATGATATGATAAACTTCGGTGCTGTCGGTTTTCAGAAATTTCTTCCTCGCCGGGGTGTTAAAAAACAGGTCTTTCACTTCAATGGACGTGCCTGCGTAAGGTGGTGCGGCCCTGGTCTCTTTCAGCTCACCGCCTTCGATCTCCGCTTCTATCCCCGACCCGGAGCCTTCAGTTCCCGTAAAGAGTTTAATCCTTGACACTGATGCTATAGCCGGGAGCGCCTCTCCCCTGAACCCCAGCGTAAAGATATTAAACAGCCCGTCCTCATCCAGTAACTTGCTCGTGGCATGTCTCTCAAAGGCAAGGGACGCGTCTTCCCTGTCCATTCCGGACCCGTTGTCAGAGACCCTGATAAGGTGTTTCCCGCCATATGATATATCGATTTTGATGTCCGTGCTTCCAGCGTCGATCGAGTTTTCAAGGAGCTCTTTTACAACAGACGCTGGCCTTTCTATAACCTCACCTGCTGCTATTTTGTTGCGTAAATTTGGCTGAAGAATGCGTATGCGTGGCATCGAATATTTTAATGATTATCCGGGGAATTTGGCAAGGGCATATCATTTTGCTCAACCCGGAAAAATCTGTTTAAGGGGGTCATACATGAAAATCAATTGTATTGGGGGGCACCTGAAAAGCAGGCCATAATCGCGGACGCGGTATGAATCTTATAAAATTTGGTTGCCATGGATAATCGGGGTTATGATATAATGCTGAATAGTTGGTCATATCCGAATCTGATTTTTCCGACTAGAGAAAGGTTACGATTATGAATATAAAGGCATCTGTATTATCCAGGGCTGAGGAGGCGAGGGAAGGCGCCCGCTCTCTTGCAAAGGCATCCCCGGAACAGAAAAACCGCGCTCTGTTAAGAATGGCGGCGGCGCTCGAAAAAAAATCAAAAGAACTGATAAAGGCAAACGCAAAGGACATAGCCGGTGCGGACAAAAAAGGTCTGTCAAAGGCGATGATCGACAGGCTCACGCTTAACAACAGACGAATAAACGAGATGTGCCAGGGGCTTATCGAGGTGGCTGCGCTGCCCGATCCTGTTGGCGAGATCATAAGGATGAGGCGGCGGCCGAACGGCATGACCGTGGGAAAGATGCGTGTTCCGATCGGCGTAATCGGGATAATCTATGAGTCACGACCAAACGTAACAGCGGACGCGACGGGTCTCTGCCTGAAAGCCGGTAACGCGGTAATCCTGCGCGGAGGCTCGGAGGCGATCCATGCCAACAAGGCGATAGTGAAGATATTAAGGGCCGCGGCAAAGAAAGAAGGCATCAGCGAAGGGGCCATAACATTCATAGACATCCCCGACAGGCAGGCTATCATGGAGCTGCTGAAGCTTGAGGGAATCGTGGACCTTATCATCCCGCGTGGAGGAGAAGGACTCATAAGGGCGGTCACGGAAAATTCCCGCATCCCCGTGCTTAAGCACTACAAAGGGATATGCCACGTTTTTGTGGACAGGGACGCCGACCTGAAAATGGCCGGGGAGATATGCCTTAATTCCAAGACGCAGAGGCCCGGGACCTGCAATGCGATCGAGACAATGCTGGTTGATGAGAAGATATCGAAGGAGTTCCTGCCGGATATGATAAAGACGCTTAAAAAGGCCGGGGTAACAATCAAGGGGTGTCCGGCGACAAGGAAGATAGCTCCATCTGTAAAAAGCATATCGGAAGAGGATTATTACAATGAATACCTCGATCTGGTCCTCAATATAAGGGTCGTAAAAGATATTGATGAGGCGATGGAGCATATTGCCAGGTACGGCTCCGCCCATTCTGATTCGATCGTCACAAAGGACTATGCCAGGGGCATGAGATTCCTGAGGGAAGTCGATTCCTCGGCCGTTCTGATAAATGCTTCGACGCGTCTTAATGACGGTTTTCAGTTCGGGCTGGGAGCTGAGATAGGAATTTCCACCGACAAGATACACGCCAGGGGCCCAATGGGGCTCGAAGAGCTTACCTGCACTAAATTCATTGTGTTCGGCAATGGCCAGATCAGGGAGTAATCTCTGGTCAGGGCGGGCAAAGAGACGCTTTAGATGAAAATCGGGATTTTCGGCGGCACATTCAATCCAATACATTACGGCCATTTGCGGGCGGCCGAGGATGTAAGGGAAAAACTGGCCCTTGATCAAATTCTATTTATTCCTTCCGGGAACCCTCCTCTTAAAACAGAGGACCTTGCCGATGCTGTCCATAGATACGAGATGACCCGGCTGGCAGTGGAGGGCAATAGTCTGTTCAGTGTCCTTGACATAGAATGTTTCAGGCCGGGCAAATCCTTCACAATTAATACAATTGAGATTCTCCTGGAGAGGTATCAAGGGTCAGAGCTGTATTTCATACTTGGAATAGATGCGTTTCTCGAACTCCCAAAATGGCGGCAGACGGAAAAACTTCTTTCGCTGGCGAACTTTGTTGTGCTTTCCAGGCCTGAATATCAATTCACCGAGCTGCTTGCCTCGCCATACCTGGACATAAAGCAAACTTCGTTGAGAAGCCTTGACACAGGGAAAATAGAATCATTCTCCTTAAAACTCAGGACGGAAAAAGAGCTTGTATTACTGCGGATTGCTCCATTCGGCGTCTCCTCCACGGACATAAGAAGACGTGTGAAATCTGGACTTGCGATAAAATACATGTTGCCAGAGAAGGTTGAATTTTATATAATCTCTAATAAGCTGTATAAACAGCCGGACCGTAAAAACAAAAAATAACTTTTCCCGGAAAGGAGGCAATAATTTTAAACAGTAAAGAGTTGGCCCTTGAAGCCGCATACGCTGCGCTGGAAAAGAAGGCCGTTGATCCGGTAATTCTGGATCTGACCGGTCTTACAGTCATTGCTGATTATTTCGTAATCTGCTCCGGAGAAAACACACCACAGGTAAAGGCGATCACTGACTTCATAGAAGAGGCGTTAGCCGGGAAGGGCGTTAAGCCTTCCAGGATAGAAGGCCTGAGTCATCGCCACTGGGTGCTGATTGACTACGGTGATGTGATAATACATATCTTCATAAAGGAGACAAGGGAATATTACAGTCTCGAAAAACTCTGGATGGATGCAGCAACCTTGGAAATCAATGAAAATAAGGTTAATATGGACAGGAAAGACAAAGGAACGGTTCATCCTTGACGGCGTTGGAAAATATTTAAAATTATTGGGACGATATGCGGATGTGAGCATAACAGAGATAAAGGAAGAGAAGGGCGCGGATATCCGAAGGTCACTCGAAAAGACAGGCGAAAGAATCTTAAAACTGAAGCTCCCTTATCTGCTTCTTGATGAAAAAGGCAGGAGCTTTTCCTCTGTTGAATTCGCGGAATATATCAGCAGGCCCGGATATCCTCTCAATTTTGTACTCGGAGGCGCATACGGAGTATCGGAAAAAGTAAAGGAGATGGCTGACAGCAGGATCGCGCTGTCAAAGATGACCTTTACTCATGAGATGACGCGCCTGATACTAATGGAACAGATGTACAGAGCGTTTACAATAATCCATAAAAGCGGTTATCATCACTAATGGGTAAAATATCTATTCTTATATTTATACTGTTTCTTGCCGTTCTTGCATTTTTCGCAATGGACAACAAAGAAATAACAACCATAAAGATTCCCTTCGGCGACGTTTATGAGCTTCCAAAAATTGCGCTGATAATACTTTCCAGCGCGGCTGGTGCTCTTTTCATGTTCTTTGTCTTTGCTGTCAGGGACACGAAGAAATTTATCGACAGGTGGCAGTATCAGAAGAAGAAGAAACAGGACATAAAAACAAATGACCTGTATTCCAGGGCCCTGAATTTTCTCCTCTCGCATAACGAGGCCGAGGCCAGGGAAGCACTGGAGGAAATACTGGCCGAAGATCCCGGACATATTGACGCCCTTCTGAGATTAGGAGATATCTATGCGGCTGAAGGTGACTATCAGAAGGCGAATAGTTATTATCAGAAGGCGAAAAATATAAACGCCGGAAATCTCGAAACACTTTTCGCGATAGAAGGCCTGATGGAAAAAAACAGCAGGTGGACGGAAGCGCTGAAGTGCATTGATGATATTCTCGATATCGATAACGCCAACCTGACCGCCATGTACAAAAAACGCAACATCCTGGAGACACTTGGACGATGGGATGACCTTATCGACCTGCAGAAGACAATTTTAAAGCATGAACATACTGAAAAGGACAGGCAACGCGAACATCAAAATCTTATCGGCTACAAGTACGAATACGGCAGATACAGTCTTGAAAATAACCAGATGGAAAAGGCGAAAAAAGCCTTCAAGACCGTCCTCCGCATAGACAAGGACTTTATTCCGGCCACACTCGGAATCGCAGAGGTTATGCTGGGAGAAGGAGAGACCGAAGGCGCGGTAAACCTCCTCGAAAAAACTTATGAGTCTACAAACTCGAATATAGTGCTGGCCAGGCTCGAAGATCTGTTGATAAGCATCGGCGAACCGGCCCGCCTTATCAGGATTTACAAAAACAGCATCTCGAAAAATCCTGATGACCAGGTCACCAAGTTTCTGCTCGGAAAACTTTTCTACCGGCTCGAAATGGTCGATGACGCCTTTGAAACTCTGATTGGCATAGACACAGGGGGAGCGTCGTATCCGGAGCTGCACCACCTGCTCGGCAGTCTCTATATGAGGAAGAATCAGCCTGAAGAGGCCGTAAGGGAATTCAAAAAGGTGATAGACTTCAAAAAAACGCTGAGGCTTCCGTACTGCTGCAAAAACTGCAGGCAGACTTCAGAGGAATGGTCTGGAAGATGTCCGGCCTGCAAACACTGGAACACCTACAAGTTCGATCTTGACAGCACATGCAGGACGTGAACTCAGCAGGTGAAGGGTATGACATTAATAGAGCTGACGGAATTTCTGGACGAAGAGCTCGGTCTCTCGAAGTTTCCCGGGGATGAAAGCTCGAACGGACTACAGATTGAGGGAAGAGCGGACATAAGAAAAGTCGGGATAGCAGTCGACGCCTGCGCTCATGTCTTCAACTCGGCGGCGAAAAAAAATATAGACCTCCTCTTTGTGCATCATGGTATTATCTGGGGTGGTTTAAAAAATATCAGGGGTGTGATTAAAAGCAGAATAAAGACACTTCTGGAGTCGGACATCTCGCTTTACGCCTGCCATCTCCCCCTCGACCAGCACCCCGAATACGGCAACAATTCACAACTACTCAACCTGTTGTCCATAAAAAAAATTGGCGAGTTCGGCGAGTATCATGGCAAAAGAATCGGGTGCTGGGGGAAAACAGCAAGGGAAATGTCCCTGGCGGATTTTGTGTCAAGGATAGACGGAACACTCGGGACAGAGACTTCTTCGATAAGTTTCGGCAGGAAGGTAAGAAACGTAGGTGTTGTTTCCGGAGGCGGCTGGTTTGCGATTAACGAGGCCGAAAAATACGGCATAGACACTTTCCTTACAGGAGAGCCTTCACACAGCGCGTATACGCTTGCGGAAGAGATGAAGGTCAATCTTCTCTTCGCGGGCCACTATGCCACCGAAACTCCGGGTGTAAAGGCCGTTGGAGAGTTATTGAGGAAAAAATTCGGACTGGATATAGAGTTTATCGATCACCCTACCGGATTATAAGAGATCAACATTCGACAACCCCTTTAAAAACCCGCTTTATTATATCAAGCAGTTCGCCGTGAATATTCGTATTCCCGGCAACGACATTGCCGGTGGAAAGAAATTCCCGTCCGCCGCCAAAGTCCGTGATAACGCCCCCCGCTTCTTTTATGAGCAGGCTTCCGGAAGCCACATCCCAGGGGCTCAGGTTCAATTCAAAAAATCCGTCGCACCTTCCAGAGGCGACATAAGCCAGGTCAAGCGCGGCGGAGCCTGCACGCCTTATGTCGCTTACCGAGTTGAATATCTCTTTAAACGCCTCCAGATACTTATCCGTCAACTCCCTTTTTCTGAATGGAAAACCGGTTGCTATAAGGCTACGCCCGGGCAGATGATTTTCAGATACATGCAAACGCCTGTTATTCAAAAAAGCGCCGCAGCCTTTCACTGCATGGAACAATTCATCTCTTACCGGGTCAAAAACAACTCCAGCCATCATCTCAGCTCCATATTCGATTGCGATAGAGACGGAAAACATCGGGAATCCGTGTATATAATTCGTCGTGCCGTCAAGCGGGTCTATAATCCACCGATAATTATCGCTTCTTTCATCCCTGCGGGTCTCTTCCGCCAGAAAAGAATGCGTGGGGAATTTCTCCTCGACCGTCCTCATTATTGCCGCCTCTGACCACCTGTCCACCCTGGTGACGAAATCGGATGCCTGCTTTGTATCTATGTCTTCAGGAGACAACTGTCCCAGGTTCTTCATGATAATATCGCCTGCAAGCCTTGCGGCAGTCACAGCCGTATTTAAAATCCCGGCTGAAATACTGTTATTCATGGCTTATATGATAAAACATTGACGAATTTTTATCCGTACAAGTCCGGTCCGGCGCTTCGACCCACTGTTCACGCGACATTCAGGTATAATATTCAAGGTCGAGCAGCCTTCTCTTGATGTCCGCTCCTGCCGAATACCCTCCGATGGAACCGCCTGATTCTATTATTCTGTGGCAGGGAAATATAATAGGGATCGGATTTTTGCCGAGTGCCCTTCCCACGGCTCTGCAGGACAGGGGGGCGGCTATCATCTCCGCCAGCCACTTATATGTTCTCGTTTCACCGTATGGGACCTCCCCGAGTGCATTCCAGACCTTTTTCTCGAAGTCAGTCCCTTTAATGAAGCCGGTTTTGCAGGTAAATCCCCTCCTGCCTTTTTCGAAATATTCGGCCAGTTCTTTTTTCACAACGGATCCTTTTTCTGTCTGTTTTAAAAATATTCCCGAGGGTTTACGGAAAGACAGGCCGGTTAATACACCTGATACGAAAAAGATATATATGTCACCCAAAGGACTTTTAATGACATCGGCGTACTCATTATAGCCCGGCCTTGTCCGGTTCCTCATTCTCTCTTTCATAGATCTCAACTCTGTCGCCGCCCTTGTGAATAGCGACCGTCAAAGCCTTTTCGGCGCATGATATAAACTCCTCCGTGGTCTGGCCATCAAGAAATACAAGCCCGACGCTTGCGGTCAGCTTACCTTTTGGTTGGGTCTCTTCATGCAGGAAAGGATAATTTTTAATAATAGCATTAAACCTGTTGCTCAGCGAAAGCGCTGCCGTAATAACCGTATTTGGAAGAATTACGATAAAGGAGTCACCTCCATAGCGGACAACAATGTCCGAGCCACGCACATTTTTTCTGAGAAGTTCCGCAACCTTGCTCAAGACGATATTACCGTAATATTCTCCATGGTCGTAAATATATTTCCCGAAGAAGTCGATATCTATCAGCACAAGATTCAATGGCAGTTTATACCTGGTCGCCCTCTCCACCTCCTGAGCAAGCCTTATCTGGAAATATCTGTGGTTGAACAGCTCGGTCTGAGCATCAATGAGTCCCGCGCGTTTGGGATAAAGTATTTCGAGGTCCTTTATATGGTCGATCAACCCCTTTGTGTCAAATGCGTGTTTTCTCACAATACGTTCGATCTTGCCGACAAGTGACAACCTGTCTTCTACTGAAAGATCACGCTCCGTAAGTATAAAAATCGGTATATCCTCTGTCGATGGATTTTCTTTTAATTCCTTAACGGCATCGAACCCGAGCATGTCCGGGAGTGTAAAGTCCATAAGTATAAGGCCTGGACGCAGGGCGGCGGCAAGCTCGATCCCCCTTCTCCCTTCCATGGCGGTGTATATAAGAAATCCCTGGGGTTCGAATATCTCCCTGAAATAATTTGTGACCTTCTCCTCGGATTCGATTACAAGGACCGATGTCGGGACAACAGGCTTGCCCTTTGATATATTAATCTCCTCCAGTTTTGACAGGAGGAGGTCCTTGTCAAGGGGCTTCATGAGATAATCCGTTGCGCCGAGAGCAAAGGCAAGCTCTTTATTGTCTACAATCGAATGTATTATCACTGGAATATCCGAAGTCCGGGGGTCGGTCTTGAGTTCCTGCAACACCTCCCACCCATCTTTTTTAGATAGCATAACGTCGAGTGTGATCGCGAACGGCCTCATCTTTCCGGCCTTTTCCACGGCATCCTCTCCATTAAAGGCATGTGCAACTTTATAGCCTGCCTGGGTCAGATGATATGTGAGAATCTCGACGGTTGCCACATCATCCTCTACCGCAAGAATTAACGGGGCATTTTCCTTCATCCATGGAAAATTAAGGTTTACCGCCTCGACTTCCTCATGCGATGTTTCTTCTCCCTGAGATGTAACGGGCAATGTAAACACAAATGTACTCCCACTGCCGGGCTCGCTTTCGACAGTAATTTCACCTCCATGCAGTTGCACAAGTTTTCTGCATAAGGCCAGTCCCAGTCCGGCGCCGCCGGACTCCCTGGAGAGGGAGGCATCAACCTGCTCAAATTCATCGAAAATTCTTTCTCTGTCCTCGGGCCTGATCCCTAATCCGGTATCCCAGACTGAAAACTTCAGAAATTCATTTCCGGAATGCGGCCAGATAATGTTGCCTTTGCTATCATTCTCATGTCTAATTTGAATGCCCACTTTGCCGTTTTCATTGGTGAATTTTATCGCGTTTGAGAGCAGATTATATAAAATCTGTTTTATTTTCACCCTGTCGGCCGTTATCAGGTCCACGTCTTTTCCTTTTTGCATATCCATTGTGATGGATTTGTCGTCCGCCAGTGGATGCATTATACCAAGCACTTCCTCCAGCAGATCCTCCGCCCGGAATGTTTCATAAACCATCTCGTATTTGCCGGATTCTATCTTTGCGATATCGAGCATATTGTTAATAAGTTCAAGGAGATGCTTCCCGGCGGAATGAATATTCTTTATATATCGCTCCTGTGTTTCCGTCAGCGGACCGAATGTTTCGTCCGCCAGTATGTTCGAAAACCCTATTATCGAGTTAAGAGGGGTCCTCAGCTCATGGCTTATATTGGCTGTAAACTTACCTTTTCTCTGGTTCATCCTCTGCAGTTCTTTGTTCGTCCTCTGCAGTTCTTCCGTCCTCCGAAGAAGCTTGTTCTCCAGAGCGTTTCTTGCTTCAAGCTCTTCCGTTCCCATATAAAAAATAAAAACCGTTCCGGGATGAGAAGATACCCTGTCCTTCAGCATGGATGCATTGAGTTTGAAGCCGGTTTTACCGCCGTTGGAATTGATAACCGTGATATCATATCCCTTGATATAGGTCTGCGTCCCGATGGTTTCCATAAGCGAACCGGAGCTGTCCTCTATTATGGATGTCACGGGCCTTCCGGGCAGGTCATCCCTGGAATATCCCAGTATCCCGCTTGCGGCTTCATTGCATGATATAATGATACCGTCGGCGTCCGTAATCAGCACAGGCTCGTTACAGGTCTCGACCAAACCTGAAACTTTATATTCGTATTCTTCCAGTGTTTTTATTAGGGCGTATCTTTCTATTGCAAAGGCTATGATTCCGGTGGCCATGGTTAAAGATGTTTTATGCCTGAGGGAAAACCTCCGGGGCTTAAAGTCATAGAGATATAATATCCCTGCAGTTACACCGTTGATTAAAACCGGCAACGCCAGCACAGCCCTTATCTTTTCACTCAGGAGCGCTAGGCAGCCTGCTTTATCGGCCTTTAATGTGTCGACTATTTCCGCCGGCTCTTTCCCGTCAAGAACATGTCCGGTAAGCCCTCCGGGCAATACAAAACAGGTCTTGTCTTCCAGGAACCTCCTGCTGAGTCCTTTAGCCGCCAGCAGACTATAACCGCCATCTTTATATATCGCTATACAGCCGGCCGGTCCATCCGCGATATTCAGACTCTTCGCTAGCACCATTTCATAAAAGACCTCTTCAGCATCGACAGAGAACAGCCCTGAAGAAAGCTTATATAAGATTTTCAGGTCGGAGAGCGTCTTTATCGCCTCTATTTTTGACCGTTTCTGTTTTTCTATTATCTCCCACAGGAATCTGGCGCCGCTACCTTCGATCACCTCAACACCGCCTTTGAATGCCTGCCTGATCTCATTGCTCAACACAGGATCACCAGTTACATTAATAACCATTTCAGGGCCGGCGGAGATAAGCTCTTCAAGTTCGGTGAACACAGGGATATTCCATCGTCTGGCAAGAACAACGCCGGGGACGTCCTTCTTCTTTTCATAAATCCCGGCAATCCTGGTATTAGGGTCACCCCTCAGCAGGGAAATAAGGGCGCTGCTGCCGATACCGCCGCCGGCCAGGGCGATCTTATACATAATGATATCCCTTCATCGACATCTGATTCATCATCTTCAGGAATATACCTACCAGCTCGGGGTCCCACTGTCCCAGATAGCGCTCATTCCCGATAAGTTCCAATGTGCTCTCGATTGTCCTCCTGCCTCTATATGGCCGTATCGATATCATCGCATCGAATGCGTCAATAATGGAAAGGATTCTTGCCATCAAGGGAATCTCTTCCCCAGCCAGGTTATCAGGAAATCCAGACCCATCCCATCTTTCGTGATGAGACCTGATCGCAGGCAATATGCCATGCAGCGAAACAAGTGGCCGGCAGATATCCTCCCCGACCAGGGTATGCTTTTTGATCATTTTTACTTCTTCCGAAGTCAGCCGGCCCGGCTTACGCAGAATCCTTTCGCTAAGGCCGATTTTACCGATATCATGAAGCACTCCGGCCTTTTTCAGCAATTCCCGGTCTTTGCCTGAAAGTCCCAGAAATGAAGCGAACTCTGTTGCAAAATCCCCAACCCTGGTGGAATGCCCTTTTGTATAGGGGTCTCTCGCCTCCATGGCGACAACAAGGGTCAATATTATATTTTCTGAATGATCAAGCTCCTCGTAGAGGTCCTTCAGATTCAGGAGGGATTTTATCTTTGTTATTAATTCTGCTGGATCAAACGGCTTGCTTATAAAATCGTCAGCCCCGCATTCCAACCCCGTTATTCTGTTTTTGCTATCATTCAGTGCCGTAAGCAGAACGATCGGTAAATACTGCCGGGAGGTTAATTTTTTAAGCATCTTGCATAATTCAAAGCCGTTCATGCCCGGCATCATAACATCAATTATTGCGATATCAACAGGATAACTATTGTATATTTCCAGGGCGGAAGAGGCGGATGACGCCTTGCAGACGTTGTATCCGGCCTGCTGGAATATCGCCTCTATTAATTCCAGATTTGACGGCATATCGTCCACAGCCAGGATAAAAGGCATTTCTTCTTTAGACAGACTTAAGGAAGATCCCATGAAAAATTAAAACATCATACTCAAGAAAAGTCAAGAAAATTCTTTAAGAATAATATGTTATAGAAAAAGTCTGATAATATCCTTAAATAAATCCGTATATTACCGGTGTCTGGATGGCAACAACGGAATTGATTGAGAAAAAAGCTGAATTTTCAGCAGGTTCGTACAGTGGCGGATATACACGTCCTTTACTCATTAATTCTTTTGTGGGCCACCTTGCTCAAAAGGATTTTGGTTAATAAGAATTCCACCCTCGTCAAAGACAATAAAGCTCCCTCTGCCGAGGCTCACCCCTTGGATATCCATCCTACGGGAAAGCGTACAGCCCGCAATCCGCCTGTTCCGGCGTATCCAGACCCGCGTCCCCGCCAGACACGGCAGGCCATTAATAATTGCATCCCTGGAAATATTAAAGGCGGATGGTCTTCCGTTATCAAAGAAGCAGATATCAGCGCCTGATTTTAAGGGGAGGTCCTCAAATGTCGTATCACAGGCGGGATCACACTTAAAGAGGTTACCACTTTCATAAAACAGCACCATCGAACCGGCCCTGACGGGGATACCCATTATTTTCGTCTCGCTCGAAAGGGTACACATCAGAAGTTTTCCTTCACGGGAGAATTCCACCTCGCTTTCAGTCTTGCACGGGAGACTGTTTATCATGGTGTCACCGGAAATCTTGCAGCGCCAGAGCCTGCCGTATTCATTAAATCCAACGATTGATCCTGCCCTGAAAAGTATCCCCTGTATAACGGCATCCGTTAAAAGCCTGCATGACTTCAGTATTGAACTGTCTGGGAATTTTACTATCGTCTTTTCGATGCATGGTAAACTCAATGCAATTCTCTTACTTCCTGGGATATCCAGGACTCTTGTAAAATTCTTTAATCGAAGCATCTTTTACATCTTCGATCATATCCAGTTTTGCGGACTTAAGTCGTTCGACGGATACTTTTAGCTTCCCGGCCATCTCCTCCAGGGAAAGCTTTCTGTTAAAATGTTCTTCAGAGATCAGGACTTTAAGCATGTCCTCGATAATATTCTTCCTCAATGCATCGTCCTTCACCTGTATTACTTCGCAGGCCCTTTCATAATCAAGCCCCTGCGCCAGTCTCTCCCTTATTATCGCTTCCGCATTCCTGTATGCTTTATCTATTTCCGTTGTTGCCGCGAACGCATCGTCCGGCAGACCATCATACCAAGCATCTGTCATGGAACCCCCTTTCTTAAAATCCTATCAGTCTGTTAACCCTGAGAAAACTAACAATCAATAATATTCTCATTTTAATGATTGTATCCTATCATAAACCCGGGATGAAATGAACCGGATAAAGTGGAAAAAACCCTCTTTTCCATCGCGGTCCCGGCTTCTCCTCACATGCGGACGTACATAGGACAAAAGCTTTTCCCGTACACACGGCTTGACACAGACATTAAATACGATTAAAATGACCCTCTTGGATATATTTTAATGCTGGAGGTTGTTTTGTCTGAAAAAATTAGGGTAAAAAACCCTTTGGTCGAGATCGACGGCGATGAAATGGCAAGGATCATCTGGCATTTCATAAAAGAGAAACTGATAAAGCCATTCGTAGACGTGGATATACGCTATTACGACCTGTCCATAACTAACAGGGACCGAACAGACGATCAGATAACGGTTGACGCGGCTTACGCGATCAGGGAGGCCGGCGTGGGCGTGAAATGCGCAACGATAACTCCCAATGCCGCACGGGTTGAGGAATATAAACTCAAAAAACAGTGGAAGAGTCCGAACGGGACAATACGTTCGATCCTGGATGGGACCGTATTCAGAAAACCGATAATCATGAAAAACATACCTCCCATGGTTCGCAGATGGAAAAAACCGATTATTATCGGGCGCCACGCATATGGGGATATATACAAGAATGTCGAGCTTGTCGTGGATGGGCCCGGCAGGGCCGAACTCGTCTTCATTCCGGATGGGGGAGGAGAAAAAAGGGTCCTTAATATACACGAATTTAAGTGCCCGGGCGTTATCATGGGCATGCACAACACAGAGGATTCGGTAAGAAGTTTTGCAAAAGCGTGTATCAACTATGCCCTTGGCGAAAAGCAGGACCTCTGGTTTGGGGCCAAGGATACAATATCCAAAAAATACCATGGCTTTTTCAGGGACATATTTGCTGATGAGGCGGAAAAGGTCAAAGACAGATTTCAGGAAAACGGAATACATTACAGGTATTTCCTGATTGACGACGCAGTCGCGCAGGTGATGAAATCTGAAGGTGGAATGCTCTGGGCCTGCATGAATTATGATGGCGATGTCATGTCCGATATGGTGGCCACCGGATTTGGAAGCCTCGGCCTGATGGCGTCCGTGCTCGTCTCCCCAGACGGCAAATATGAGTTCGAGGCGGCCCACGGAACAGTCGTAAGGCACTACTACGAACATCTGAAAGGCAATCCCACATCAACAAACTCTATCGCATCAATATTTGCCTGGACGGGAGCACTCTCAAAAAGGGGGGACATCGACAACACCCCCGACGTTCTGAAATTTGCCGAAACACTAGAGAATGCCGTAATCAGCACGGTTGAGAGCGGCATAATGACGAAGGATTTAATGCTTATCGCAGACCCCCCGGTCGATAAATACGCCCTGACAGAGGAGTTCCTGGACGCAGTGGCCGGGAGGTTAAAGAAGGCGCTCTAAACTCTGCCTGAACTGTTACAAATTAACGGTATTGAGGAGATAGGGGCAGGCTTGAATATCTTAGATGCGAGCCTTAAGCACTTCCGTGACTAACAACCTTTAAAGCATCTTTTATGGCCGGCAACATACGCCTGACAGCTGCCCGGCCTTCATCAATCACTTCCGCCGCACGGTCAAACTCGAGAAGTCCGATGTGTCCCAGTCGCGGGGTCAGCATCACATCCGGAGGATCACCCGCCATTCGGCTCCTGGTTATGCGGTCCTGCATAATATTAATGGAGCTGGCAAGAACATCCAACAGTCCAGGTGCTCCAGAGTTATGATTTATCAGAGAGGTTGCCCGTTCCTTCAGACTTACGGAAAGCTTTTCGAGAAGCTTGCGCTCCGCGCTCTCTCCCCTGTCTTCTCCGGGGCTTTCGGGAATTTTTCTGAGATGCTTACCTACGATGTCTCCGTTCAGGTTCACGGCAATGACCACCTGTGCGCCCAGTGCACGGCAGAGTGAGACAGGGACAGGGTTAACCAGGCCGCCATCCACTAACCAGTTATCACCCGATTTTACAGGCATAAAAATACCGGGCAAAGCAATAGATGCCCGTACAGCGTTCCGGATCGAACCCTTTCTGAACCAGATTTCACTCCCGGAATTCAAATCAGTTGCAAGTGTCGCAAAACTCTTGGGCAGGTTTTCTATCTGTTCATCCGTAATATACTGACTCAGGGAATCCATCAAACGCCCGGCCTGAACAAACCCGCCTCCCACTACCAGCTTGATGTCCAGATATTTTACTATTTCCCGTATATGAAGACCCCTCACCCAGTCCTCAAGCATATCAATCCGGTTGCATACATAGACCGCCCCAACAAGTGAACCGATTGAAGTTCCGCATACAATTTGAGGCTCTATACCAGCCTCATGGAGTGCGCGTAGCACCCCGATATGTCCCCATCCACGGGCGGAACCACTGCCGAGCGCAAGGCCGACAAGCGGCTGTTTGGAATTGGCTGGTTTCTTAGTCATGGTTGCCGGATAGACAGCATGGTTTATATATTTTCATAATTGGCTGAGAACCGATATTTGAACATCTGAATGTATCTTTCAGTCAATCTGCTTGCAACTTCCAGGCTTCTAAGAATTTTATCAATCTATATATGACAAAATTACTTTATTAATCTAATTCTTTATCGGCATTACAGGCATATCTCCATTCTGTCACGGATGACCCTGTATGACTATCTGCCCTTTTCCTTAATGGTTTTACTCCCAGCGCTACCATGCTTCTGGTCCCTCGGCCCACTGGTCTTCTTCCCCTCTGCGCCATAGAACCTTTGTCCCCTTGCTTTGCCGCGTTTTTGATCTTCGCCTCTAAGGCCGGTACCCTTTTTTACGACAGGCACCGAGCGCCTCCGATAACTTTTGACGATCATCTCCTCTGTCAGCGGCATAACCGGTATCTTCTGCCTGATGAATTCCTCGATGTCGGACAGGGAATGGACGTAATCCTCGCAGGCAAGGCTTATCGCCCTGCCAATTGCACCGGCCCTGGCGGTCCTGCCGATCCGGTGCACATAATCCTCGGGGTCCTGCGGAAGGTCATAGTTAATCACATGCGTCACCCCGTCAATATGAATACCCCGGCTCGCCACGTCCGTGGCTGCAAGGATCGGCAACGTGCCGTCTTTGAAGTGCGCAAGGACCTTCATCCGCCTCTTCTGGTCAAGGCTTCCCGTGATAGCGGCGGTTGCGAACCCATTGGTATTCAGGAGGCGATCAATCCGCTCAGTTGCGGCCCTGGTGTTGCAGAAGATCAGGTAGCGGCCGTTTGGTTCACGCCTGAGGATTCCGAGAAGAAGGCCGAACTTCTCGGACATGCCGACATGATATATCTCCTGTTCTATCTGTTCCACAGTCACCTGATCGGGCGTCACACAAAACCTCTCCGGCATGTTCATATGTTCATAGCAGAGCTCAAGCACACGGTTTGACAGGGTAGCGGAAAAGAGCATGGACTGCCGCTTGTCATATGGAGACATTCTCCTGAGCAGAAACCGGAGGTCGCTGATAAAGCCCATGTCAAAAAGGCGATCGGCCTCGTCAATCACAAGAAATTGCGTCTTTCTCAGACTATAGACCTTCTGCTTGAGGTAATCGATCAATCGGCCGGGCGTGCCTATGAGCACGTCAACGCCCTTTGAGAGCTCCTCGCGCTGTTTATGATAGTCGATGCCGCCGAAGACAGGAAATATCTTGAAGCCAGCAGGACCACCCAGCAGTTTCGCCTCGGCGTCTATCTGCACCACAAGTTCCCGCGTCGGTGCGATAATAAGCACGCGGGGTGATGAGCCTTGAGCCTGAGGAGGCATTGTGAGCATACGCGAGAATACCGCGATCAGAAAAGCCGCTGTCTTGCCGGTTCCTGTCTGTGCCTGGGCCGCGATGTCCTTACCGCGCAACGCTACGGGCAGTGTCTGGTCCTGGACCGGAGTACACTCAGTAAATCCCGCGGCTTTGATTCCCTGGAGGACTTTTTCATGGATATTCAGTTCTTCGAATTTCACTGTTACTACTATACCTTATAATCCGTTTTTCATGCTCGTTTTACATGATCCCTTTTCTTTTTTGCGCACACGAACAACGGGCGCGGACCACGATTTAATTTTTCGCCGCACTCTCTCCGGCAAGATATCCCGTGCTCCAGCAGACCTGCAGGTTATACCCCCCTGTTGGCCCGTCCAGGTCCAGGATTTCGCCTGCAAAGTACAGATTTTTTATTATCCTTGACCGCATGGTTTTCGGATCAATCTCTTTTAAGCTTACACCACCGGTGGTGATTATAGCCTTATTGAACCCTGATAACCTTTTTATTGTTAAGGGGAATTCCTTCAAGAGCAATCTCAGTTTCTTGCGTTCATCCCTGGTTATCGCGTGGCCTTCCTTTCCGGGATCTATCCCGGCCAGCCCAAGAATTACGGGAATCATTTTTTTGGGAAGTAATCCGGAGAGAATATTTTTTATTGACTTATTATTATACTCTTCAAAATCCCGCAGGATTCTTTTATCCAGCATATTGAAGTCCATGGCCGGCTTGAAATCAATAAACAGATCCGTTCGTCCGTTGGCAAGTAATCTTCCTATTGATTTACTCATATCCAGGATTATCGGTCCGCTCAGGCCGGAACCGGTGAACAAGGCTTCTCCGAAGCGATCGTCCTGTTTTTTGTTATTCTGGTAAATAGAAATCCGGACGTTTTTCAGACTCAGTCCTTCCAGCTCCTTCACCCATTTCTCTTTTACTGTTATCGGCGTAAGCGCCGGCTCAGGTTTTATTATTGTATGTCCCATCTCTTTTGCCCAGATATAACCATCACCGGTAGACCCTGTCAGGGGATAGGAAAGACCGCCTGTACTGATGAGATAATTTTCTGCCTGAATCCCGCCATTATCAAGAATAATTTCTTCTATCATATTCCGGTTTTGAGATATCTTTTTAATCCTGCAATTGGGCAGCAGAGTAATATTGTTTTTTTTAATGAGTCCGAGAAAAAGATTCTGAACGTCTCTTGCTTTATCACTTTCCGGAAATATCCGGCCGCCCCGTTCAGTTTTTGTCTTCAATCCATGCTTATCGAAAAAATCCGTTATCTCCTCTATTCCAAAACGATAGAGAGCGGTCATGAGGAATTTTCCGTTCTTCCCGAAATTAGACGCGAATTTTCGAAGATCGGTCTCAGCGTTGGTTATATTGCACCTTTCCTTGCCCGTCATTAACAGCTTTATCCCCGGCATACGGTTTTTCTCTAAAAGAACAACCTTCGCCCCGCATTCAGATGCACGCAATGCGGCCATCATTCCGGCAGGCCCCGCACCGATTATTGCTAAATCATATTTTTCCGTCTGCATAGTTGATTTCAATTTATTTTATTCCCTGAGAATAATAACATGCAAAGTGCTGATTTGCACATGGGGGAAAAGTAGATTTAAACAATAAGTTGGCCGCAGGTTTTAGCCTGTGCGGTTGTCATTCCGTATTTGAACCGGATATCTTTTTCAGCAGGTGAACAGAACAGCAAAATTAACGATTTTACCGCTAGAAGTAAAACCAAGTCCTCAACTCTTATGATAGATTGCTGAATTCAAGGGGGCTGGCTCCATGATGGACAGTAAGGATTTCAACCTCTTCAGTAATTATACGGTAAATAATTCTGTAGTGAGCCAATATGATTTCTCTAATATCTTCACGATTTATTTCAGGGACAACTCTGCCTGATTTTGAAAAACGTTCAAGACGGTCTGTTACTTCAAATGCTCTAATGGCAAACAACTTTGCATATTGCAGGGAATCACGCGCAATAAAGAGACAGATAGAGTCCAGGTCATCTAATGCCTGATCCGTCCATGTTACCTTAACCATTTCCCCATTCTTTTTTTAGCTTCATCCTGAGATATTTTATGCCCTGAATCAGCCTGCTGAATACCGCGATCCACTTTATAAATGAGGAATAATTTTTCCATCGCATCTTCAATAGAGGCATTTTGTGGAAGCTCTTCAATTGCTTTAAGTAACTGTTCTTTTGCAATCATAATTTGATCCTCCAAATTGTGTTGATTAAAATATTATAGCACATAATACGGCACTCGCCATTGCTGGCATAGGAAAGCAATAACATGCAGAATTCCGAGTTTCTTATGGTGAATAGGTCAGGTAAGCCCCTGTCCAGTCAGGGGAGAGGGTT
>VAPF01023714.1_pt1 | contig 39107 bp, 33 predicted proteins | sample 3393931 | NCBI WGS metagenome assembly VAPF01 (sample SAMN08290437, study PRJNA428436) | hydrothermal vent metagenome | isolation source: Deep-sea hydrothermal vent chimney | place: Atlantic Ocean: South-mid Altantic Ridge | depth 2773 m m | reverse complement strand
TGTTGATCTGCCCAGTGTTATCGACATCCGCCAGCCATAACTCGGTGTTGTCCCAGGGCATATTGGGGTGGCGCCAGCATAACCAGCATAGTTTTCTCCCGTCTGGGCTGAGACGGGGATTGCTGTAAAAGTCATACCCCTGGCAAAGTATGCTGATCTCGCCGCTATTGATGTGGATGGAAGCAATAAAGTTTTTCGCTTCATTGTGCTGCTCAGAGCCTGGTTCTGCCTGTTTGTCCGGTATAATATGCTGTTCACATATAGCAATAATCCATTGATGTATTGCATCATAAGTCAGGTCGGCAAAGCGCAGGTGGGGGTTTTGGGTGATGCGCTGTATGGTCTGTGATTTGACGCGATAGATATCCTGATCGTTATCATTAACAAAATAGACTGAATTATCATCACCGATGCAGTAAACCCCGCCGCCGTATTCGTGTACACGAGAGCGTGCGCTGTAAGGGGCGGGTATAATATCGAATGTTTGTCCATTTATTGACGCTACAATTACGCATCGGCCCTGTTCGTTCGGGCGGCGTTCAAGGTAAAAGAGCTGATCGGCATTTAGCTGAATTTCATCCAGAGAAACTGCATCGGAAACGACCATCTGACTGTTAATTGGCGATAACCAGCTACCGCAGGGTGCCTGTTGTTTCTTCATTAGTTATAGGTAAAGAGTTTTATTTAATTGACTATACTTAAGCAAGGTTGCCTTAAATACGTAAATTATACAGTAATGAATAAAACATTATGATAAAACAAAGGGCAAAGGCATACTGCCACTATAAAATTAGCAGAGGGCTGGCGCGGTGTTGTTAACACTGGCAATATTACTGGTCAGTAGCGGTTTATTTTTGCTGGTGGTGGGTGTATTTGTCGCTCACCAGTATACGCTGCGTTCAAAATTACTAACGGCATTTCTTGTTATTGTTTTGACATCGCTTGGTGTGCTCGCATTGCTTGACGGCTATATTATGAGCGAAAATCTCAGGCAGGGAGCCAATAAATTACTATTGACCACAGCCAAAAGTTATGCGGAAAAGATTGATAATCTTAACCGCCAGAACAGTCAGTATATTGAAACAGAAGCTGCATTACCTGCGATCATTCATTTTATTACCCGCAAAGCTGCGCCACCCTTTAATCGTCAGGCTATACTGGAAATATTGCGTGCCTTTAAATCCCGTCAGGGATCCAATATCCTTTCCTATGCCATCTTAAATAAAAATGGTATTAATATTCTTGATACAGATGAGGAAAATATCGGTAAAAATGAAAGCAGGCAGGCGTATTATCAATTGGTTAAGGATAATAATAAAAGTTATCGTTCGTCTATCAAATTTCATCATGACGAACCGTATATGGTTTATAGCAGTAGCATCCGGGATCTTTCCGGTAAATTAATTGGTGTGTTGCGGGTAAAATACAGCACTCGGATTTTTGCCAGAATATTCGATCGAATACAACGCACAACCGGGCCGGGAGCTTTTGTTGAATTACTGGATGAAAACTACCTGCGGCTGGTTCATAGTCGGCGCAAAGATCTAAATTATACATTGGCTGTACCCATAGGCGAAAAAGTGAAGCAGCGACTTATTCACCAGCATCGATTACCAAAAGATGTTTCACAAAAAGATACTGAATCACCAGACTGGGTAGAAAAAGTGAAGCGAATATCTTTTGATGCACCTATTATTGAAAGTGAATATAGAGGGCTGGGTAATGCAAAATTTCTTTCTGCTGTGTATAAACTTGAGACGGAACCCTGGATAATTATTACTTCTCAACCGTTGTCAGCTATTATGGAGCCAGTGGCGGCACAGGAAAATAGCGCTATGGTGCTGGTTAGTATTATTGCGCTTATTGTGGTGATGATAGTATTGGCGACGACACATTTATTACTTGGTCCGGTAAAACGCTTAACCCAGGTGGTGAAACAGATTACAGAGGGGGACCTGGCAGCACAGGCAGAGGTAGAAGCGAATGATGAAGTAGGCGGACTAGCTAATGCCTTTAATGAAATGACACGAAGTGTGCAGAATCTGATTGTTGATCTGGAAGATGAAGTCAATAGCCATAAATTAACGCTGGATAATTTACGCAAGTTATCTCAGGCGATAGAGCAAAGCCCGGTGTCGGTAATGATTACGGACCTTGATGGCAATATTGAATATGTAAATCCTCAGTTGTGCTGTATTAGTGGTTACAGTGAGCGCGAGCTAATCGGTCAGAACCCGAGAATTCTAAACTCTGGTTATACCCCGGCAATACAGTTTAAAAAACTGTGGACAGCTATTATTTCAGGCCAGTCATGGACGGGTGAACTTTATAATAAAAAGAAAAACGGGGAGTTATTCTGGGAAAATGTAACCATCTCACCAATAAAAAATACAAATAATGAAAGCACACATTATCTTGCTATTAAGGAAGATATTTCTCTGCGAAAAGATTACGAAGAACGCCTGCTTTATCAGTCCAATTATGACAAATTAACCGATCTGCCTAACCGTACCCTGGCTTATGACCGCATCCAGCAGGCGATAGTAAATGCAATTCGTGAACACAGACACATCGCGTTGTTGTACATGGATTTTGACCATTTTAAAAATATTAATGATACGCTTGGACACGGGGCAGGAGATGAGTTTCTGAAATATATGGCGGGGCGGCTAAAAGCCTGTGTGCGTGATTTTGATACGGTTGCCCGTCTGGGTGGCGATGAGTTTTTGATTATGCTAATTGAGGTGGATGATCCTCAGGCTGATGGTAATTATTCATTTATTGATGTAGTAAAACATAAAACAAAAGAAATTTTACAGCGGGTATCACAACCCTGTATCGTTCATGGTATGGAATTTTCAGTAACGGCAAGTGCCGGTATTGCATTATTCCCAGAAGATGGTGATGATCCGCATATTCTTCTGCGTAATGCAGATACGGCGATGTACCGCAGTAAACGTAAGGGCCGGAATAACTACGTGGTATTTACCACCGAAATGAGTGACATTGTAATGAAGCGGGTTGAAATCGATAACAAGCTTCGTGGTGCGCTGGAAAATGGAGATTTCTATCTGAAGTATCAGGCATTGATAGATGCGCGAACGCAGAAAGTGGTGGGCGCTGAAGCATTAATTCGCTGGGAGGATGAAGCGCTTGGTGAAGTATCACCGGAAGAATTTGTGCCGTTGGCTGAGGAAAGTGGCTTAATTGTTGATATTGGTAACTGGGTACTGGATACGGTGTGCGCAGATATTAAAACGTGGCGTAGTAATAATAAAATAAATAATTTGTATGTTGCGGTCAATTTATCCACACGGCAGTTTCGTGGTAAAGGTATTGTTGAAAATATTGCTAATGTACTTGAACGCCATGAGTTATCAGGCGACTGTCTGGAGCTGGAAATTACCGAGCGTCTATTGATGAAAGATGTTCCGCACGTGATTGATATTCTCAACCGGTTCAAAACAATGGGGATTCGTTTATCCATTGATGATTTTGGTACCGGCTACTCATCACTTAGTTATTTAAAACGCTTTCCCTTCGATGTATTGAAAATTGATAAAGCTTTTATTGATGATATTGGCACTGACCCGGATGGTCAGGCGTTGTGTGATGCGATTGTTGCGATGGCACATAGCCTTGGGTTGGGTATTGTCGGTGAAGGGGTGGAAACACAGGAGCAGTTTGAGTTTCTGCGCCAGCGTGGCGCAGAAACTATTCAGGGATATTATTTCAGTAAACCAATGCTGGCTGATGAATTTATTCAGATGGCTCGTACCTTGCAGCCACTTACTAATTACCGTTCTCCTTAGTTGTTAGTGCGATAGTTTCGCCTGTTATACAGTAAAGCCAGCATTATAAATAATAGGGTGAGAGGAGCCATAGACCCTCCGCTACCTGTGTTTTTAGATTTAGCGGCGGGTGTCGATCCAGGTAGGCTCGAAAGTAGATTTCCACTTCCTCGATTATTCTGCACGGGGTTAACGTTAGCGCCGTTAATGTCAAAGTTAATTCGGATTGTCTGGCCGTTACTGACTGAAATAATGGCATCATTGCCTGGTGTATCTGCCTGATAACTAATCCCGATAACGGAGTTAATGGGTGGTTGAAATGATTTATCCGTCGGCCCGGTAGAATAGGGGCCGATACCCGAGCCGCCATTAAATTCAGAATTTATGGCATCGGCATGCAGCGTGTAATTTCCCGCAGGCACAAAGAGCTGATAGAAGCCGTTATTATTTTGCAGATAGTCTGATACCGTACTGACGGCTTCGCCGGTGTTTGTGTTTTCTGCCCAGATGTTTGCCCCAATAATAGCCTTACCTGCTGCATCGGTAAAAAAACCGTTAATTTCGCCGAATTTCTGATGAAAGTTCGCTGCCGGATAGAGGGTAGAAACCGCACTGATATCATCAATGTGTAAATCAGCACTGGTTCGGCAAATATACGGGTACATTACTGCATACTGTTGTGGTTGGGCGGTCAAACAGGCTGGCGGTGAACCCAGTAGTTTTTCATTATTACTAATATTGGTCTGGGTGTGATCAAGACCGATAAAATGACCGAGTTCGTGGGCAATTAATAATTTAAAATCCAGTGTGCTTAGACTAAGATCCCTACCGTTGAAAACAGCATATCCTTCGGTAAAATTGCTGGAACCGATTGTAACAATGGACGCAGCAAAACCAATGGTGTTCTTGCTTGCTCCGACACCAAAAAAAGCATCAATAATACTGCCGTCACTATCATATACCACCGGGTTGATACCATCGTTTCCCTTTAAGGCGCTGCTGCTGGTAAGGTTAGCCTGGGGTGCGGGTAATATGCTGGTAAAGTTGTTGATAGTAATATCCTGAGACAGATCAGCGCCCTGAACAAACCGGATTGTTGAAGTCGGCACGTTATTCCATAAAGCAAAGGCCTGCTGCAAAATTTTATTTGCCTGGGCATTACTGCGGCTGCCCAGTGGGCCAGGGTCCACATTTAATACAATTACCGGGTTGGCATAACGCACCGGGGTATGCCCGTTTGGACCTTCAATAACCAGCGGTCCACCAGCAAAGGTGTTGCTGGTATATAAAATTAACAGAATGAATAGCCAGAATCCGGATTTACCATAGCAGTGCATATATTTTGCCTTATTGATCCTGTTTTAATTATCAGGTGTTAATTACTTTTGATTAGTAGCTATTTAAGAAACCTGGCCCGAACGGTCTGTATAAAATCATCCAGACGAGCTTGCGCAGGGTGGTTTGGGTTAGTTGCCAGCGGCATGCTGATTACCGGTGGTGTGCTAGTTGAGCGTGGTGAGTTAATAGCAAGGGAACGGCTTTGTTGTGATGGTATTTGTGCCTGTTTTGTGTTGCTGTAGGAAGACGGTGAATAGTCCCGGCCATTTGAAATAATCTTTTCACCATTGATGGTGGCTACCGCAAAACTTCCCTGGTAGAGTCCCAGTGGGCTACAGAAGCCAAGTTGAGAAACCGCAGGTAAAAATACCACATATTCCCCGTTTTTCTTAAAAACTGGTACGCCATAAACGCGGAGGTAATAATTGGCTCCCGGTAATCTGCCGCCCAGTTGTTTGATTGTGTATTTCCCTGTTACCTGGCCTTTGATGGACTGAATAATTTGAAAATCGGTATAGGTGACAATCTGTCCGCTGCGTTTATCTTTTTCAACACGGTTTGCCAGTACTTTGGCATAAAAAATAATGTTTGCCTGTTGTGAGATCTGTGTAAGGCTAAGTGGTAGTACGCTGCTCGCATATCCCTTGCAGGTAAAGCTGAGGAGAATGGACATAACGAGAACACGAGTGAATGATTGTCGTACAAAGAAGTGATAAAGTGAATGCATAATAAAAACAGGGCAGGGTTGGATAATTGCCAGGTACATGGGGTAGTCTGGAAAAATAGTAGTAGATGTTATATTCACCGATTTTATCAATAAGTATCCTTTTTATCCATCCCCTTAGGCTGTGTAAAATATGGCCGAGTCTCTGAAATGAAGGATTCTCTGTGGTAGTTTGCTGCAAAGTAGTTTATTGGTCATAATCAGGTTTTTATTGTGGTTTTGTAGCCTGTGTTGCCGTGTTAAAATAATAAAGGTGAAATTACCTTTTAACCCGTTTTTTTAGAGTAAAGCATGAATTCATTGACACCAGAACAGAAACTGATTCGAACCCAGACAGTTATGCATGCGGTAGATGAATGGGGACTGAATGGTGAGCAAATCCTTGCTTTACTGGATTTTCCCGAAACTGAGCGTTCGCGTCATCTACAAAAATATCGTAGAGATACGGCGTTTCCTGATGATGAAAAAATTAATTGCCGGGTCACTTTTTTATTGGGTATTATTGATGCTTTACGTACCACTTATCCCCGAAATGTACGTATGGGTGCGCACTGGATGGCCGTCGCGCATGTGCGGCTACAAAATCGCTGCCCATTGCAGACAATGCTGGAAGATGGTGAAAACGGGCTGGTTGCTGTGTTGTCAGAGCTGGATTGTGCCTATGCCTGGGAATTAAGTGGTTCAAAAATTTCCTGAGTAGCTTTTTTACTTTACGGTCATTTCCGTCAAGCTTTATTTATCATGCTCTATCTGGCATGGCTTTGTTCTTTGACAAGCTCGTAGGCCTTACGAATCTCCTGTGTTTTTTTAGTCGCCAGTTCAATCATTTCATCCGGCAAACCCCTGGATACCAGTTTATCCGGGTGATGTTGGCTCATTAAACGGCGGTAGGCTTTCTTTACTTCAGTCATACTGGTGTTTTTGTTTACACCAAGAATTTCATAAGCCTGTGTTACGGACAGCGAATTGCTGGCAGTGGCTCGCGAGCCACTGGCAAGCGTAAATAGATGATCAATTTCGTGGGTGGAAAACCCCAGCGTTTGACCAATAATGTACAGTAACTGTTTTTCCTTCGGGTCTACTTTTCCATCAGCCAGTGCGGTGCCAATCTGGATTTCGATAAACATCTGAATCAGATTGCGACGACGCAGGCATTCTTTTTTAAACTGTAACAAAATGTCGTGCAGCGGAAAATCGTCGACCTTACCCTGTTCGAATAATTTAATGGCCGCCTTACGTTGTTGGGCGTTAAGCTGCATTTGCGCCATCAGGTTCTCTACTGCGCCGATCTCCTGTTTGCTAACATGGCCATCGACCTTGGCAATATGCCCCATAACAGAAAAAGTGGCAGTGAAGAAGGCAGCCTGCACCCGTTCCTGTTCACCGGGGCTGAACAATGAATTTCTATCAATATGATCGCCCAGTGAAATACCACGGTCAAAATTGCCACCCAGTGCGGCGCCTAGAATTGCACCCAGGGGTCCGCCAAACATCCACCCGAGCGCTCCGCCTATTACCGTTCCCCACCATGCCATAATGAAATTTTTATATGATTGTTAAGAATGGCGTAAGTTTACCACTGAATATCGGGGGTGAGGATTTCCATCTGACAAAATCGCAGGTTTTTTGTTACATTCCTAGAATTATTGGTTATAATACACCCATGAAAAAATTTGATGTTAGTTTCCCTCTGGATCGTAGTAATGTGGTTGAAATGCTTCAACACTACCGTATTTCTCCTACCCGTCAACGTGTAGAAATCGCCGAGTTCCTGTTTCAGGCACCCCAGCACCTGTCAGCAGATAAAATTCTCGATGGTGTTAAGGCGGCGGGCAATCGTGTTTCCCGGGCCACGGTTTATAACACGATGGGACTGTTTGCTCAGAAAGGCGTTGTGCGTGAAGTCCTGGTTGATCGTGAGCGTGTATTTTACGACACAAATACAAGTAATCATCACCACTTATATAATGTTGATACGGGCGAGCTAAGTGATATTTACGATATTGACATTGGCATTGGCATGGTGAGTGACACTGCAATACCCGATGGTATGAGTGTTATTAATACTGATGTGGTTGTCAAAGTATCATCCCGTTCCGCCGCCTGAGTCCAGGTGTTCGGCCTGGAATTAAATGTTACCTGTCAAAGTCCAGTGGTATGTGTGTTTATTGCTGGATATGGGCTTGTGGTTGTGTATCGGTATTAGTGTAAATCCTGTCTGAGTGAGTCCGCAATATTATCCGGTAGTTGGTCAATACGGTGAGAATAATTTTCATGCACAACACCAGCTGAAATTGTTGCTCCAGCTTTGGCGGCCGTCACCATTTCAGGGTTGAGTTCAAAACGTAGAAAATGAACGGCTGAGGTTTTTTCCTGTGTATCTCTTTCCAGATCTTCATCCGCAATCGCAAAAACACGCTCAAAATCATCAATTTTTATCCATACCTGTGTTTCAATACCGATAAGCCGTGTCAGCATATACTGGCGCTGTTCGATATCGGTATACTGGATCATCATGGTGACTTTCCAGTTATTCCCGTCAGGAATAAGCGGGTTGTATGCGGCCAGTTCTTCCTCAATGGCTTCCACCTCGAAGATTTTTTCGGCTTTTAGCATCTCCTGAACCTGATATTGCATAATCAGCCTGTCTTCAAACAGTAACAACAGGTGCTCCCCCAGTTCGATACGACGATTCTCTTTATGGACAATAAGTTTTCTGCGGAAGTCATCGCGTATTTCTGCATATTTTTCCAGACTATAGAGGTCGTCACGTGTTAATTTATTATTTATTGTCGTCATGTTTTCCTGTACCGAATGCGGGAGAAAATTTTACAGACCATAGGCCATGCGTATCAGTGAGATCGGGTGTACCGGTTTACTACCATCAGCCAGCCCGGCTTCAATGTGATGGCCGGCCATCGCACAGTCACTGGTATAGAAATCGGCCTTTGCCTGTTTAACTTTATTAACCACTGGTCGGCAGATTTTCATCGCCGTGTGGTGAAATTCACTTTTGAAAGTGTAAGTACCATCGTGGCCGGAGCAGCGCTCAACAGGCAGAACCTCTGTATCCTGAATCAGGTTTAGTACATCACGGGTTTTCATGCCGATCTTCTGTACCCGTTGGTGACAGGCAACGTGATAAGCAATCTTACCCAGTGATCGTTTAAATTCGGTATTGAGTTTACCATCTTTGTGACGAAGCATCAGATATTCAAATGGATCAAACATGGCGCGCATAACTTTCTGTACTGATTGATCCTGCGGGAACATCAGTGGGAGTTCCTGTTTGAACATAAGCGTACAGGATGGCACCGGGGTAATAATATCCCAGCCATCATCGACCAGTCGGGACAATATGGCAATGTTGTGATCTTTTAGCTGACGTACCCGATCAAGATCACCGAGTTCAAGTTTAGGCATACCGCAGCAATGGGTGTCGTGTACCAGTAGTACCGGGATATTATTATGCTCGAAGACGCGAATCAGGTCTTCGCCAATTTCCGGTTCATTATAGTTAGCGTAACAGGTAGTAAATAAAGCAACCTTACCACTGGTTGTTTTAGTCGGTTCTATGGTAACGCTGGCCGGTTCGCGTTGGCTATCACGTTTCATTAATGTACGTGACTGGTAAGGCGGTAATAATGCATCAGGGTGAATGCCCAGGGTTTTGTCCATGATTTTGCGTGTCAGACTATTTTTATTTATGGCGTTAACTGTCTGGGTAATAACCGGAATGCTGGCAAATTGCCCTAATATATCGGTTGAGGTGATAAGTTTGTCGCGTATTTTTGTTTTCCCGTTTTTATATTTTACCGCTTTGGCGCGCAGCATCAGGTGAGGGAAATCCACATTCCATTCATGGGGCGGGACATAGGGACATTTGGTGAGGTAACACAGATCACACAGATAACAGTCATCGATGACCGTCCAGTAGTCGGTTTTCTTCACACCATCAACTTCCATGGTATCTGATTCGTCAATCAGGTCAAACAGTGTAGGGAAGGCACCGCATAGACTGACACAGCGACGGCAACCGTGGCAGATATCAAAAACTCGTTCAAGTTCATTAAACAGTTGCTCCTCATCCCAGAATGCATCTGTCTCCTGACCTAAAGGATGCCGGGTCGGGGCCTCTAAATTGCCTTCACGCATAATTTATTCTCCTGCCGATTTTTAACAGCCATTAGCAGTGATGATATCAATATATTTAATCTGTTGTGCAATAAAAAGGGCCGATACAGGGTTGTCTCCTGTGTCGGCCCCTTGACGTTGGAAATAACCCGTTTTATTCCATAGCGTCCAGGGCTTTCTGAAAACGGTTGGCATGAGAGCGTTCTGCTTTTGCCAGAGTTTCAAACCAGTCGGCAATTTCATCAAAACTTTCATCGCGTGCGGTTTTCGCCATACCGGGATACATATCGGTATACTCGTGAGTTTCACCGGCAATGGCTGATTTTAAATTATCGCTCGTTCCTCCGATGGGCAGGCCGGTAGCCGGATCACCGGTTTCTTCCAGGTACTCCAGGTGGCCATGAGCATGACCCGTTTCCCCTTCTGCGGTTGAGCGAAATACCGTTGAGATATCATTATAGCCTTCTACATCAGCCTTGGCTGCAAAGTAGAGGTAGCGGCGATTAGCCTGTGATTCACCCGCAAAGGCATCTTTGAGGTTCTGTTCGGTTTTACTGTCTTTTAATCCCATGATTTTCTCCAGATTTAAGATGGTTCTAAAAAAGGTGTGTGAGTGTACACCTAAAAATTAACTTGGAATAAGTCTAAGTTAAATCTTTTATTCTGTCAAGTACACATTGTATTTATTTTCTGAATTAAAGGTGTTTTGGTTACGACAATCCCTTATTATTCGGGTTCACAAAATTTTCAGAATTTTAAGAGGATAATCATGATCCGTGAAGTAGAAGTTGCCATTATTGGTGCTGGCAGTGCCGGTTTGTTTGCCCTGTCGCAGGTAAAACGTAAAACCGAAAATTATGTATTAATTAATGGTGGTGAGCTGGGAACTACCTGTGCACGGGTAGGCTGTATGCCATCAAAAGTACTGATTCAGATAGCAGAAGATTTTCATCGCCGTACACTCTTTACGCGCGAAGGGATTGAAGGCGGAGAAAAACTTTCGGTTGATATTCCTGCAAGCATGGAACATGTACAGGATATGCGCGATATGTTTGTAGAGCGCACACTTGGAGTAACCGATGCACTGGATGATAGCCATTTTATTGATGGCTATGCAACATTTGTCTCGATAGATACGCTTGAAGTGAATGGCGAGCAGATCCGGGCAAAAAAAATAGTGATTGCGACCGGTTCCGCTCCTGTTATTCCGGCAATTTGGCAGAATTTTGCTGATGATATAGTGACCACCGATGATTTTTTTGAGATGGAGAGTCTGCCGGCATCCATGGCAGTAATCGGACTGGGGTCTATCGGTCTGGAAATCGGTCAGTCATTACATCGTCTGGGTGTCGAGGTGGTAGGCATCGATCAGCTTAAACATATTGCGCGGCTGGATGATGCTATGGTGAATCAGCAGGCGATTACAATTATTGGTAAGGGCTTTCCGTTATGGCTGGGCGTTGGTGCAACATTGGAAAAAGTGGATGGTGGTATTCGTGTTAGTGCCGGTGAGCAGTCGGTCGTGGTGGAAAAAATCCTTGCCAGCCTGGGACGTCGCCCCAATCTGGAATCTCTGAATCTGGCCGCAATCGGTATGCCGCTGGATGAACGGGGCATTCCTGTCTATAACCCGTTGACAATGCAGGTGGGTGATTTACCAATATTTATTGCCGGTGATGTAAATGCTGACCGCCCCCTGTTGCATGAAGCCGGACATGAGGGCCGAGTAGCAGGATATAATGCGGTCTATGATGGTGTGCAGGCATTTAAACGCAAAACACCATTGGCCATCACTTTTTGTGACCCGAATATAGCCAGTGTAGGCGCTACTTTATCAAGTCTGAATGAAGCGGAGATAGCCATAGGTGAAATTGCTTTTGCACCGGTCGGTCGGGCCTTGATTCTTGGCAATAACCGTGGTTTGCTGCGGCTTTATGTACGCAAAGTGGATGGCCTGTTACTGGGGGCAAGTATGTGTTGTGTGCGGGGTGAACATCTGGCGCATTTATTGACCTGGTCAATCGAGCAGGGTCTGACGGTATTTGATATGCTGAAAATGCCATTTTATCATCCGGTAATTGAAGAGGCATTGCAGGCTGCCCTGTATAACGTATTATCAAAGCTGGATATTAAACAGGACGTAGCCGAGCTGGAAAAAATTAATTAAATCTCTTTAGGGGTAATTCCCCGCAGCTTGCTGCAACGCTGTACCGCGTAAAGTTATAAGAAAGTTTCTGTTTTAATACCTCGTCCGCTTGCGGCGGAGTGGTTTACTTGCTTAATGATTACGCCGCTGCTGGATCAAATTTTCATGCAGTGGTAGTGCATTAGATGCGAGTTGATTGTAGGCAAACTTACTACCGGTGTCGCTCCATAGTTCCATTGCTGCGATTGCCTGCATAACCGGGGTGTTGTACTGGCGGATTGTCTGTAACAGATCCATCAGTACAATAAAAGTTTCTTCAAGCTGATGATACAGTTCTGCTACACCCTGCTGGGCACAATCGCTTAAATGGTGGTAGGCACTACGACCAAGATTCACATAATAACTGACCCGTACCAGTTTTTTTGCTGCTCGTTTGGGATAGAGTCCCGAAACCAGCAGGCACTGGTCGCCGACATCGCGTAATTGTTTCTGCTTCATTTTGTTGGGCAGGTCGTGTGTTTGCAGGTAGTCCAGTGCCAGTGCACGGGTGTTTAAATCCTGCTTTTTCATAAAACGCATCAGAGTAAAAACCAGATAACTCTGCATGGCTTCATCCAGATGGCAACCATAATCGGCTTCGGCAGCACAAACCAGTTCATGCCATTGAGCGAGCTCCGAAGATGCCAGTATTAGCTTTTTGCTCATATCATTCGCCTCAGCTATGAAGATTTGATTATTTTTTGAGCATTTTATTTATTTATAGCTTGTTTTTAAGGTTTATTCATAATACTTATAGATAATAACGACAGTTAGCGTCATATCCTTAAATTTTATTTTGGCAGAAATGTAAGGATAATTTCTGGGGAATGCTCTATCTACAGGTGGCTCATAGGGTATACTTTGCGTTTTGAATCAGGCAGAACTTACTGCTATAAATATCAACGGATTCAGGCTAAATGGCTTACGATGTATCAACATTTCAGGGGCTGATCTTTGCGGTTCAGGACTATTGGCAAAAACAGGGGTGTGCGGTATTGCAACCACTTGATATGGAAGTGGGAGCCGGAACGTTTCATCCAGCAACATTTCTACGGGCGATAGGTCCTGAGCCCTGGCGCGCGGCGTATGTACAGCCCTGCCGTCGTCCAACGGATGGTCGCTATGGAGAAAACCCCAATCGTCTGCAACATTATTATCAGTTTCAGGTGGTCTTAAAACCCTCTCCTGATAATATCCAGGATTTATATCTGGGCTCACTGGAAGCGCTGGGTTTTAATCTGCTGGAACACGATGTACGTTTTGTTGAAGATAACTGGGAATCGCCGACACTGGGTGCCTGGGGACTGGGCTGGGAGGTTTGGTTAAATGGCATGGAAGTGACACAGTTTACCTATTTTCAGCAGGTAGGCGGTCTGGAATGTCGACCGGTAAGCGGTGAAATCACCTATGGACTGGAGCGTCTGGCGATGTATCTGCAGGAAAAGGAAAGTGTGTTTGATCTGGTCTGGGCACGTGGACCACAGGGTATTGTGACCTACGGGGATATCTTTCATCAGAATGAAGTGGAAATGTCGGCCTATAATTTTGAGCAGGCGGATACGGCAATCCTGTTCAGGGGGTTCGATGATTGCGAAGCGCAAAGCAGACGTCTGATTGAGCAGGGGTTGCCATTACCAGCGTATGAACAGGTGTTAAAAGCTTCACACATGTTTAATCTGCTTGATGCCCGCCATGCTATTTCGGTGACAGAGCGTCAGCGGTTTATTCTGCGGGTGCGAGCCTTATCACGTGCTGTGGCACAGGCCTATTATGATTCACGTGAAGCCCTCGGTTTTCCCATTGGAAAAACCGACAGAAATCTGGAAAATAACGGTTAATAATTGTGTCTGAACAGAAAGCTAAAGTAAAAAATGATCTACTCATTGAAATCGGTACCGAAGAGTTGCCACCGAAGGCCCTTCGGCGCCTGTCTGCCGCCTTTACTGATGGTGTCGTTGCAGGTCTGAAAAAAGCCGGTTTTGAGGTTAGCGAGTTTGACTCGTTTGCTACACCGCGCCGACTGGCTGTATTGATAAAAAATATTGCGGATAGCCAGCCCGAACGTAATATTGAGCGCAAGGGACCGGCATTAAAGGCCGCCTTTGATGAAGCGGGTAATCCAACTAAAGCAGCACAGGGTTTTGCCCGCTCCTGCGGTGTTGAGGTAGACCAACTACAGCAGCGGGAGACCGACAAAGGCACCTGGCTGATGTTTAGTGCTGTAGAAAAAGGCCAGCCTCTGTCTGCGCTCATCGCCGATATTGTCACGCGGTCACTGGCCGGTCTGCCAATCCCAAAGCGGATGCGCTGGGGGGATAAAACGGTGGAGTTTGTACGTCCGGTACACTGGATTGTACTGATGTTTGGCAGTGAAGTAATTGAGGCAGAAATTTTTGGTATTAACAGTTCCAGATGCACACACGGGCATCGCTTTCACACGCATGAACCGGTAACACTTGATCACGCAGCGGCTTATCAGGAAGCACTGCGCACAAAGGGATATGTGCTAGCAGACTTTGAACAGCGCCAGCAGTTTATTAAACAGCAGGTACTTGAAAATGCAGAGAAACTGGGTGGAACAGCCGTTATTGACAGCGATTTACTTGAGGAGGTGACGGCTTTAAATGAATGGCCGGTTGCCGTGGCAGGTAAATTTGAAGCAGCTTTTTTATCGGTACCGGCACAAGCACTAATAAAAACCATGCAGGATAATCAGAAATATTTTCCGCTAGTGGATGGTGATGGCAGGCTAAAAAATAACTTTATTACCATTAGCAATATTGCAAGTCTGACACCGGAAAAAGTCAGGGCAGGAAATGAGCGTGTTATTCGTCCGCGTCTGGCCGATGCCCGGTTTTTCTGGGAACAGGATCAGAAACAGCCGCTGGAAGCCTTTGCGGCATCACTGGAAAATGTGGTGTTTCAGAAAAAGCTGGGTACTATTGCCGACAAAACCCGGCGCGTTAGCACCCTGGCGGAAAAAATTGCCACCATGCTGGAAGCGAATGTTGCTTATGCTAAACGGGCTGCCGTATTAAGCAAATGCGACTTAATGACCGAAATGGTTGGTGAGTTTGCTTCGCTACAGGGGGTGATGGGAAAACGTTATGCTGAGGTTGGTGGTGAACCAGAGGAAGTTGCCATTGCTATAGATGAACAATATAAACCACGCGGTGCCAGTGATAATACGGCCGCCACAGCAACCGGGCAGATTCTTTCAATTAGTGACAAACTGGATACCCTGGTGGGTATTTTTGCCATTGGGCAGAAACCAACCGGGGTAAAAGACCCGTATGCCCTGCGGCGTGCATCACTGGGTATTTTACGTACGATTATTGAGCGTGGTCTGGATCTGGATCTCGTCATAATAATTCATCAAGCCGCCATGTTACTGGCTGATAAGGTGGATGCCTCAAAAGTTGAGAAGGATGTATTCGACTATATGATTGACCGCCTGCGAGCGTATTATCTCGACCGTGACGTGCCGCTGGATGTATTTGAGGCGGTGGTTGCATTGAAACCTGTACGGCCGCTTGATTTTGATCGACGCATAAAAGCAGTAACCCTGTTTCGGGCATTACCTGAAGCGGTCAGTCTGGCTGCGGCAAATAAGCGTGTGGGAAATATACTGAAAAAATCGGTGCTGGAAAAAACAGTGATTTCCAGTGTGAAGGGAGTAGATGAAGCGCTGCTTGAGGAGAAAGCGGAAAAAGCCCTTTATGCGCAGTTAAAAATACTGGAAGAAAAGGTAACTGCATTGTTTGATGCAGGTGATTATGCCTCAGCTTTAAAACAGTTATCGGTATTGCGTGAACCGGTAGATAACTTTTTCGATACAGTTATGGTAATCGTTGAAGAGGAGAAAATCAGGAAAAACCGTATTGCCCTGTTAAATAGTATGCATACACTGTTCCTGCGTGTTGCCGATCTTTCCCGCCTGCATCAGACCTGAGGGTAATGATGGCTATGCAAAGTAATCTTATTATTCTGGATCGTGACGGTGTTATTAACCATGATTCTGATGCCTATATTAAAAGTCCAGATGAGTGGACGCCGATTGATGGTAGCCTTGCAGCCATCGCACGTCTGAATCATGCGGGTTATATTGTTACGATTGCCAGCAATCAGTCAGGTATTGGGCGGGGTTATTTTAGTCTTGAATCATTAACCGCTATGCACATAAAAATGGATGATCTTCTGGAACGGGAGGGCGGGCGTATTGATGCGGTTTTTTTCTGCCCGCATAAACCGGATGATGGTTGTCACTGTCGTAAACCAAAACCAGCAATGTTGCTGGAAATCGGCCAGCGATTTAATGTTTCACTCAGTAATATTTTTTTTATTGGTGATACGGTGGGTGATATGAAGGCAGCGTACGCCTCAGAGGCAAACCCCCTGCTTGTACGAACTGGAAAAGGGGAAAAAGCGGAGATGATTCTAAAAGCCGAATGCAATGTGGACGTACCGGTTTATGACGATCTATCGAGTGCGGTGGATGCCATTCTTGACGGTAGTATCTACACGGGAAAAAAATAAGCAAGTGTCTGAAAAAGTGCATAAAAAAATCCCCGGCTACTTCCAGCTATATCTTCGTTCTATTCTTTTCTGGCTGGGATTTCTGCTGACGACAACTATTTTTGGTTTACTTGTTACCGTGTTATTTTTTACCCCATCTTCTTTTCGTTTATGGATTGCAAAATTATGGGCTGTTTCTAATCTGTGGTTATTAAAAGTTATCTGTAATCTGGATTATGTTGTTGAAGGTAAAGAGTATGTCGGTCAGCAAAATGCAATCGTATTGTGCAAGCATCAATCTACCTGGGAAACAATGGGTCTGCATACCATGATTCCATACGGCCGATGGGTTTTTAAACGTGAGTTAATGTTTGTTCCGATATTTGGCTGGGCGTTAGCTCTGTCTGATCCAATATCCATTAATCGCGGGTCAGGTAGAAAAGCGGTTAATCAACTGGTGAGTAAAGGCATAAAAAAATTGCAACAGGGTAAATGGATAATCATGTTTCCGGAGGGAACCAGAACCGCACCCGGAGTGGAGCGAAAATATAAAATCGGTGGTGCACTGCTAGCTGAAAGGAGTGGTTATCCGGTGTTGCCCGTTGCGCATAATGCTGGTGAGTTCTGGCCCCGACATAGCTTTATTAAATGGCCGGGCACGATTAGTGTTCGTATTGGTCCTTTAATTGATTCGAAAAATAAAAAAGCAGAGCAGATACTGACAGAAGCACATGACTGGATAGAAATGGCTATGCGGCAGATCAATGACCCTTCACACTGGAACAGGAAGTGATTTCTATTTCTGCAGGTAGTAAGCCGTAGCCGACGTGCCTTACTTAAGTAGAACATCTGTTGTGGAGGATGATTTTGGTACGGCGTGATAGCGGTTAATCCATAAGCGTAACTTATTAATATCCATGGGTTTTGCTATCCAGAAGCCCTGACCATAATCACAACCCATTTGCCGGAGTCGGTTCCATATTTCCTCGCTTTCGATCCCTTCCGCGACAACAGACAGCCCCAGACCGTGTGCCATCTGTATTGCCGCATTGGTGATGGCAGCATCGTTTTCACATTGATTGATATCACTGATAAACAATTTATCAATTTTTAATTCTTTCAATGGCATAGATTTCAATTTTGACAGGGATGAATAGCCGGTGCCAAAGTCGTCAATGGAAAATGCCATCCCCTGATTATGTAATAATTCGATTGTTTCCTGCGCTGTTGGTAAGTTTGACATCATTGCCGACTCGGTTATTTCAAGCATGATTGACTCGGGTTTGATGGCATATTTTTTAAGACAGGCATTAATTTCAACGGGAAGTTTCGGGTTAATCAGACAATATGGTGAAATATTAATAGAAATACTTTCTATGGTATGCTGGCTAAGTGCTGCGGCGCAATCATGTAATGCCACTTCCATGACCCTTGATGTCAGTTTATGAATATTGCCCGTTTCCTCGGCGAGTGGAATGAATGTATCGGGTGAAAGCATACCGCGGTGCGGGTGATACCACCTTGCCAGTGTTTCAATATGCAGTGATTTCGTCCGCATATTAATGATGGGTTGGTAATATACGTTGATCTGGCCTTTTTTCAGCGCTTCACGTAAATCACTGGCCAGTTGTAGACGTTCTACCGATGAGTCAGTCAACTCGGGGCTATAAGTGCTGATCCCCAGCTTTTGAGATTTGGCGCTATACATTGCAGCTTCAGCAAGCTGTATTAGTTGGTTGCTATCGTCAGTATGTGTAGGTAAGGAAGCTATGCCAATAGTACAGTCCAGGCTTATTTTTTTCTCTCCAATAAGAATGGACTGTGAAATAATCTGCCGAATCATCTGTGCGGTGATCCATGACTGTGGAAGTTCGGTATTAGGCAGGGCAATAATAAATTTATCATCACTATATCGGACAACCAGTTCGCTGGAAGTGGCACCGCTAAGTCTGCCTAAACGTTTTGCCACCTCCTGTAGAACGAGGTCACCAAATTTATGCCCCAGACTTTTATTGATTTCCTTAAAATCATCAATATTTACAACCAGTAGCACCAGTTTCTGTGACTGTTTATCGAAAATATTCTGGTATTCCTTCAGGTATTCGATAATAAATGTTCGATTAGGCAATCTGGTAAGCTGGTCGTGATAGGACTGATATTCAATAGTGGCCAGATGTTTCTTACGTTCAGTAATATCACGTGCAATAGCAATAACCATGTCACCGTTTTCAACATCAACACGTGAAAGATTGATCTCAATCCAGCGTTGTTTTCCCCGTGATGGGCTAATTTGCATTTCCAGCGAAGTGGCATGGCCCTGTAATGTGCTATAAAAAAGTTTAGTGAATTTGGTATTATTGAGTTTTTTTCCTAGAAGCTGTGTAAACGGTATACGTTTGTTGTGCAGAGTGAGTTCCTGTTCTGTCTGACCAAGCCAATGTTCTGTGGTTTTATTGCAGGTAAGAAACTTCATTTCATCACACAGTACAAAAATAGCATCCTGAGTGCTATTAAAGTAGGCACGCATGAGCTCAGAATAGAACTGGGCATCATCTGTTAATGGTGATTTATCTGACATGGTGATCCTGATAATAAGTGGCTGTCGGGGATGTGTCTATATCCACCGTCTGGTCATAGCCTGCCTTATTTATTATAGTCAGGATTCGGTACAATACTACGCTCGGAAAAAGAAAACAGCGGTGTAGTTTTATTTACTGCCCTATAACCATTTAAATTGTAATGTTATTGTGGTTGCTGAAATGTAGAGTGGTGCTAATACGTGGAATTTTATGCTGAAGTCAGAAAAGTAACCTTGAAGAATAAGCAACTGGTCAGGCTGCTATCTATCGCAAGGTTGCCCGAGCTGTGCCGCTCTATCAATACGGTGATTGCCGATCATGTTGATAACGGCATTATTTACTGCGTCTGGGGGGAATTTATAGTTCATCGGGAGGAGCTTGAATATGGCGTACGTTTTTCACTACCACATTGTCCCAATGCGCTGGCATGGACAGTTACGCTTGATGAGAGTAGCAGGCAGATTACCATTCATTGTACGATCAATAAGAAACAGCATGATGTCGACTTTATCCATTCTATCGAACAGTTTGTCGGTGACTGGAAAGAAGGTCTGTGTGATATGAAAATTGTCTGAAGTGGTATCATTCGGCGCAGAGTTTATACGGATAAAATAAGTCCATTTATTTATAGCAACTAGTATCTCTCCTGTCTATACTTGTCTCTGTGTACCGAAGATTACCGTGGCGCACCTGGAAAGATGGAGCCTGGTACTGAAAAAGGATAAAACATGGCAGATACTGAAAAAAAACTGAGAAAGCTTTATGAGCTAAGCCTGCTGTTGTCAGGTGACCCCGGTGAAATTATTCAGCAGATTGCTGCCATGATTGCAGAGTTCTTTACTGTTCGTGTTGTGATCCTTAGCGAAATAAAAGATCAGAAACTGTATTTTCTATGTGTACATATTGATGGTGTATTACAGACGGATCTGGGTCATGTACCACTGGCCGTTACTCCCCGTGCGGTGGTAAAAAAGGGAAAACAGGAACGGTTTTTTAATCAGCTTGCAGATCTTTTTCCACAGGTTAATTTTCTTAAACAGAAAAAAGTATTTTTCTATTATGGTGCTCCCACTATGGATAGTGCCGGCAAGGTTATCTCGACTATTTGTCTGCTGGATGAAAAACACCATAAACTCAATCAGCAAAGTGTAGATCTACTGCGTATTTTTGGACAACGCATTGCGCTGGAACTTGAGCGTAAGTCATCCCTTATCAGACAGTCGGAAACTGAACAGGCACTGCAAAATAGTCAGAGCCAGCGATATAATCTGAGCAATATTTCTCCTGTGGGTATATTTCGTACCGATAGCAAAGGGCAGTGTATTTATGTTAATGATCGGTGGTGTCAGTATTCAGGCTTAACTCTGGAGCAAGCATCGAGTAACGGCTGGATAAATGCTGTTCATCCAGATGATCGTTCCTCTGTTCTGGAAACCTGGACGAATGCGGTGAGGCAGCGAAGTGATTTCAAGCTGGAATACCGGTTTTTAAATTCTCAAAATAAAGTCACCTGGATGATGGGCAGGGCTACGACGGAAAAAGACGATAGCGGTAAAATTACCGGTTATATCGGTGTGGTAACAGATATAACCGACAGAAAAAATCAGGAGCTGGAAAATGAAAATATACGCCTGAAGCTAATGGAGGCACAGAGTATTGCCCATCTTGGATTCTTTGAATATGAGCTTGATACCGGTAATACCTACTGGTCGGAAGAAACCTATCGACTACTTGGTACAACTCCGCAACGGACCCGTCCGGGGTTTGATTCATTTATCAGCTTTGTGCATCCGCGTGATGTACCGATAGTTAGAGAGGCCAGGGAAGAACTCCAGCATGGTGGTCTTTATGATATTGACTATCGTATTATCAAACCTGACGGCAGTGAAAGTATTTTACATAGTGAAGCAAAGCTACATATTGATATAAAAAATAAACGAAGCAAGGTTATCGGTACTGTCCAGGATATATCGGAACGTAAATATGTTGAAAATGCATTAAATATACTGTCCGGATTTTCTGCTCAGGATAATATGGATTCATTTTTTAAAGATATGGTGTATAACCTTGCGCGTGCTTATAACACCCGCTATGCCTTCCTGGGATTATTTGCTGAGGGTTGTGAAGACAAGATTGCATTGCAGGCAATATGGATGGGAGATGGTTTTGGCAAGAACTTTGAATATTCACTGGAAAATACGCCCTGCGCGGATGTTCTTAACGGTCGCATGGAAATTGTAGCGGAAAATGCTGCGCGGCTTTACCCTAAAGACGAGGTTCTTGCCAGGATGGAAATAGATAGTTATTACGGCGCACCATTGATAACGCCTTCCGGTAAGAAAATTGGCCTGATTGCGGTAATGAGTACAAAACCTCTGCATATGGGGTATTGGGCAAAGTCTATACTTAAACTGTTTGCACAGCGACTTGCCTCACATATTGAATACCGTTGTCATGAAAAAGAGATAAAAGCATCCCAGAAAAAACTTTCATCCATACTGGAAAATATGCAGGATGTATATTATCGGGCGGATTGTGATGGTTTATTGACGATGGTTTCCCCGTCAGCCAGTGCGGTTCTTGGATATGAGGTTGATGATATTATTGGTATGCAACTCATTGATCTATATGTTAATTTAGAAGATCGCAGCAAATTATTACAGGCTTTGAATGACAATAATGGCAAGGTATATAATTTTACAGCGGCACTCCACCATAAAGATGGCCATAATGTATGGATGTCGGCAAATGTGCAATATTATTATGATGAACAGGGTGGGGTTCTTGGTACAGAAGGGGTCGCGCGTGATATAACCCAACTGTATCTTGATAACCTGCAAATGCGAAAAATGTCCCGTGCGCTGGAACAAACGGCAGATATGGTGATGATAACCGACAAGGAAGGTATTATCGAATATGTTAACCCTATGTTCGAAAAAACGACGGGTTACTGTAAGCAGGAAATAATTGGCAGGAAACCGAGTATTCTAAATTCAGGCCATCATGATAGAGTATTTTATAAAAAAATGTGGGCTACCGTACTTGCTGGTAAGGTCTTTACTGAGGTACTGGTCAACAAAAAACGTGATGACAGTGTTTTCTATCAGGATGAAACCATTACCCCGTTAAAAAATGAAAAGGGCGAAATTACCCATTTTATTGCAACGGGACGCGATATCAGTAGACGGATGGAAAATGAAAAACGTCTGCAACATATTGCCCACCATGATGCTCTGACTGGCTTACCCAACCGTGTGCTGTTTATGGATCGGATCAAGCGTTCGTTGGCGCATGCTCGGCGTAGTCATGAACGTATCGCGATTTTGTTTTTTGATCTTGATCGCTTTAAAAATATTAATGATACATTAGGGCATATTATTGGAGACAAGCTGTTAATTGAAATTGCCCGCCGATTGAAAAAATCAATTCGTGAAGATGACAGTATTGCCCGCCTGGGTGGTGATGAGTTTGCAGTATTGGTCGATAAAATCGGTTCGGAAAATGATATTACACAAGTTGCCCAGAAAACGCTCACCTGCCTTGAAAAACCCGCCATAATTGATGGTCACAGCCTCTATACAACTGCCAGCATTGGTATCAGTCTTTTCCCAGATGATGGTGAAGATACCGGTTCGTTGCTAAAAAATGCGGATATTGCTATGTACCGCGCCAAGGATATGGGCAAGAATAATTACCAGTTTTATTCAAAAGATATGAGTGCGCGAGCGATACAGCGCCTGGTAATGGAAGATAGCCTGCGTACTGCGCTGGAAAAAAATGAGTTTATTCTTTATTATCAGCCACAGGTTGATACGCGGAGCCATAGGATAACGGGTGTTGAGGTGTTGCTGCGCTGGCAGCATCCCGAGCATGGCCTGATCTTACCTGCCGAATTTATTCCTGTGCTGGAGGAAACCGGCCTTATTATTGATGTGGGTGACTGGGTACTGGAAAGAGCCTGTTCACAGTTAAAAGACTGGATACAGTCGGGTTATACCGATATCATTGTATCTATCAATATATCTGTTCGTCAATTTCATAAGCAGAATTTTTATCATCGGATAGTTAGTCTGGTTGAACAATACAAAATTTCTGCAAAACAGCTTGAGCTGGAAATAACAGAAGATATTCTAATGGATAAACAGAAAACGACCATTGAAAATATTAGCAGGCTAGGTAGTTATGGGTTCAGAATAGCCATTGATGACTTCGGTACGGGTCATTCATCTTTAAGTTATTTACAGCGATTTGGTATAAACACCCTGAAAATAGATCGGTCTTTTATCAAAGATATTATTAAAAGCCCCGATGATATGGTAATTACATCGGCAATTATCGCAATGGCTCATAGTCTTAAACTGAATATTGTCGCAGAAGGGGTTGAAACTCAACAACAGCTGGATTTTCTGCACAAGCATGCCTGTCAGCTAATACAGGGGTATTTTTTTAGTCCTCCAATAACCATTGAGGCTATGACGCAACTACTGGAAGAAACGTTGATTGTTTCATAATCAATATGTCCCAGTAACTATTTGTCCGTGTGTGAAAATTTCATATATTGAACAGATTTTTTGCGTTCTGTGTTGTTTGCTGTGCAATGTGTTCGATATCTTCCTTTCTTATTTTTGCGATGGCTTGCAGCGTGGTTGTTAAATAAGCTGGCTCATTGCGTCCATTTCTGTGTGACTGGTCCGGTTGATCTGGAGCATCTGTTTCCAGTAATAATGCGGTTAAAGGAATTCTACTGACGACAGAACGTAACTTGCTGGCACGTTCGTAAGTGATGATGCCACCGATACTGAGGTAAAACCCCATATCAATCAACTGAACTGCCTGCTCGGGGCTGCCTGAATAGCTGTGTATCATGCCGCCCAGAGCTGGATATTGTTTCAGCGTTTTAATAATAACTTCCGTGGCATGAACGCAGTGGATGACAACAGGCAGCGCCATTTTCTGCGCGATAGAAAGTTGGCTTTCAAAAATATTTTGCTGTAATAATCTGTCTGCCTGTCCAGGGCGAAAATCCAGACCACATTCACCAACGGCGACACAGTCACTTTCAGCCAGCATTTTTTCAAGTTCAGTCAGATCCTGCTGTGTATGTTGGCTTATCCAGTACGGATGCAGGCCATAGCAGGCATAAAGGTCTGTTTGTGGCTGACAAAGCTGTTTTATTCGCGGCCAGAATTTTTTTTGTGTTGCGGGGATAATGATTTTTTCAACATGGCTGGCGTGGGCGCGAGCGATTATTTTCTGCCGGTCACTATCAAAACAGTCAAAATCCAGATGGCAATGGGTATCAATCAGTGGAGTTATCATACCGATAAATATAATACATAAAAAAAGGCCGGTTGATACCCCAGCCTTTTTTTGTGTTTGCTCAGGTCTTTCCTAGCCTTTTTCCGCAATCATCTGGTGAATAATCGGGGTGAGAAGTAGTTCCATTGCAAAACCCATTTTACCCCCGGGGATCACAATGGTGTTGCGCCGTGACATAAACGAGTTGGGTATCATACTAAGCAGATAAGGGAAGTTGGTGTCAAATTTATACATGTTTCTAAAACGAATCACCACAAAGCTTTCATCCGGTGTGGGAATATCACGGGCAATAAATGGATTAGAGGTGTCAACGGTGGCGATACGCTGAAAGTTGATATCCGTACGTGAAAACTGCGGGGTAATATAATGAACATAATCATCCATACGGCGCAGAATGGTATCAACGATGACCTCTTCAGGGTAACCACGTTCAGCATTATCGCGGTGAATTTTTTGGATCCACTCCAAGTTTACAGAAGGAACCACACCCACCAGTAAGTCTACATGAGAAGCAACATTTGCTGTTTTTGTAACGACACCACCATGCAGGCCCTCATAGAACAGAATATCAGTCTGTGTCGGCACATCTTCCCATGGTGTAAACTGACCGGGATGAAGACCGGGGTAAACGGCGGCCTCTTCCTCGCTATGTAAATACAGACGTTTTTTACCCATGCCGGTTTCTGCATAGCTTTTGAACAAAGTCTCCAGTTTTTCAAATTCATTCGCTTCTTCACCGAAGTGGCTGAAGTTTTTGTTACCTTTTTCCTCTTCCTCTGCCATCACTTTTTTCATGGCAGCGCGGTCGTAGCGATGGAAACTGTCCCCCTCAATAATAGCCGGGTTGATGTTTTCACGAATAAAAATATGTTCAAAAGCATGTTTAACGGTAGATGTGCCTGCACCTGATGAACCGGTTACAGCAACGATAGGGTGTTTTTTAGACATTAGAAGTCCTCCTGAGTATAAATTCTGTCTGGTTTGCGTGCGACTCGGGTTTGATTACCTCCTTTACGCCCACATTCTGTTTAAGTGTTAAAAATTCGCACGTATTGTATCGTGTTCTGAACTATCGTGCAGATTCCTTTATATGCCATCTGTGTAATTTGCCATTTTTCGGTATACCAGTACCGTGCAATTTTATCAGTATGCTGCGGGTAGTTTGTTGAGATTAATCAATGGGAAGGCAATCTTATAGCATCTATTTACCGTTCCCCTTAGTGCTATGGATCTGTTTGGTATAGGTAATATCCCAGACACCGTGACCAAGCTTTTTACCACGGCGTTCAAATCTGGTTTCGGTGCGTGCACCACGGTCACCAGCATAGTTACCTTCGCCCTCAGGGTTATGCAAGCCCGGTGTATCATCCAGTACAGACAACATTTGCTGTGCGTAGTTATGCCAGTCTGTTGCTATATGCAGACGGCCACCGCAGGTGAGTTTGTCATGTACCAGATGGGCAAATTCCGGTTGTACCAGACGGCGTTTATGGTGACGTCTTTTATGCCAGGGGTCAGGGAAGAATATCTGTATACGGGCAAGACTGTTATCATTTATCTGATGTTTTAATACCTCTACCGCATCGTGGCGGATAATTCGGATATTGGTCAGTTCGTGTTCAATAATACGATGCAGTAAATGGCCGATGCCAGGGCCATGAACTTCGATACCAATAAAATCCATTTGGGGAAATTGTATCGCCTGTTGTAATAAAGATTCCCCGTTACCAAAACCGATTTCCAGCGTTATTTCAGATTTTCGTCCAAAAAGTCGGGTGAAATCCAGTTTCTGATGCTGATATTCAATACCGAATGCCTGCCAGTGTTTAGCAAGGGCATTTTTCTGTGCTGCCGTATAGCGTCCCTGGCGCAGGATAAAACTTCGAATACGACGTTGAGGGACGGGCGGTTGTATGTTGCTCAAGTACAGGTACCCGTGCGGATAGCGGTATAGATTGTGGTAATGTTAGAAAAACAGGCCGTCTAATGGCGAAGATGCTGAGGCAAAACGTTTTTTGGGCATGCGTCCGGCAAAGTAAGCTTCACGTCCGGCCTGCGTTGCCCTGCTCATGGCTGAAGCCATTAATACCGGGTTTTTTGCTGCTGCGATGGCAGTGTTCATGAGGATGCCATCGCAGCCCAGTTCCATCGCAATCGCTGCATCAGAGGCCGTGCCCACGCCAGCGTCCACTAATACCGGAATACTGGCATTTTCGATAATGGTCAGTATATTGTAGGGATTGCGGATGCCCAGCCCGGAGCCGATGGGGGCAGCCAGCGGCATCACGGCAACGCAGCCAATGGTTTCCAGCTCACGGGCGATTAATGGGTCATCATTGGTATAAACCATTACCTCAAAGCCATCTTTAACCAGAATTTCTGCCGCTTTTATGGTTTCTATTACATTCGGGAATAGAGTTTTCTCATCTGCAAGCACTTCCAGTTTTACCAGCTTATGGCCATCTAATAGTTCCCTTGCCAGTTGGCAGGTACGCACGGCATCATCGATATTGTAGCAGCCTGCCGTGTTGGGCAGCAGTGTGTATTTATCTATCGGTAATACGTCTAGCAGATTTGGTTCATCGGGGTGCTGGCCGATATTTGTACGACGAATGGCTATGGTGATAATTTCGGCGCCACTGGCTTCCAGCGCGGCCACTGTTTCCTGGTTGTCCTTATATTTACCAGTACCAACCAGCAGGCGTGAGCAATAATCCCTGCCAGCAATAGTCAATGGTGTGTCTATAGTTAATGCGTTGTGGTCACTGGTGTCTGGTGTTGCAGAAGAATGGCTCGTCATAATGCTAATATAATACAATGTCAGGGAAAAGGTAAATTTTACCTGATTTTCTGAATATATGTCACAGCATAATGATGCAAATTATTCACTGTTGCTACGTAATTACTATGGGATCTCTGGTTTTCTCGGTAATTAACCCGAACATTTCATGGTAATACAGGATTTTTCCAAAAAACTGTATAGCGCTGTTGGGTGTATAGCGTATTTCTCTAATATACTATAGGATTAGTATGTATGATTAGTAGCATGACCTTATATTAAAAAATAAGCGTTATCATGAAATATTCGGATTAACCACCGCCAATTGCCTGAACAATTTCTACCCGGTCATTATCCTGTAGCGGATGACTGGCATAGGTGCTTGCAGGTACAATCTGCTGGTTAATTTCAACCGCCAGTCGTTTATTGCGCAGTTCAAGCTGATGCACCAGCATTGCTACCGTTGTTGCTGTTTCAAAGCGGAGTGTCTCACCATTAAGGATAATCGTTATCATGGTGCTTATTCTACCTGTTCCTGATGGTGGATGTAATATGACAAAATAGTCGGTGTTCGGCATTTTTTTAAAATTGTGCTATAAATATTGGACAATTAGAGTCAATTTGCTGGCTGTGATATAGACAGGCTGTTTATCCGGTACTCATTTCACAAAAGTTATAAAAAGATTTAAATGGTAACTCTATGATTATACGTTGGATTTTGTCCATAATTTTTTTCGTCCTAGTTAGTTCCCCAGTGTATGCATTAAATAACCCCTTTGAAAAGAAGGAAGTTATTGATATTGGTAGCGATGTGAGCTGGAATATTAAAGATGATTCTGCTGTTAAAACAGCGAAAGGTAAAGAAGGGCGATATTTTCAGTTAATTTATAATAAAACACAGTTACAGTTGGTTATTACCAAAGATGCTGCCGGTCAGCATGCCATACATTTTTCTCAGATGGCGGTAGTGGATATGCGTATTGATGGCGAGCAACAGCCGTTATTCAGATGGTGTCTACTCCATCAGGAAAGACAAAACCGTTTTTTACAGCAGGGGCTGGAGGTAAAAGATGATATCTGCCTGATAAGTGGAGATCAGGGTATGTTTACTATCAATCTGGATAAGGCAATGCTGGCGGCCCTGGAACGGGGCAGACATCTCGTCCTGCTGATAAGACCCTATCGTACAATGATAAAACTTAATTATGACCTGTCTGACTTTAAGACAATGACAACTACATTGTTACGCGAATCCACGCACGTGATGAAAAAAGCTGTTGTTCCAATACCTGTCGCTGCAACAGTAAAACCCGTAAAAATACAGAAGAAGTGCTGGGCTGGACCACCAGCTAAATACACAAAAATTAAAGCAGTTGAATATAGTTGTGGTGATGTAGTTGCTAAAAAGGAAGCAAGAAGCAGTATCTCCCAACTGGTTAGCGATGAACGTGCAAAGCAGGATAAGTTGAAAATATTGCAGGAAAGAAAAAAACAGGAGCTGGAAGCTCAGCGTAAAAAAGAAAATGTATTACGTAAGCACGAACAGCAACGTCAGAGTGAAGCGGAAGCTGCCGCTATTGCCGCCAGTAAAGTTAAACAATCCGAGATTGGTAATGAAATTACGGCAAAAATGGTTGGATTATGCAAAAAACTCTGGGATAAAGGTGAACATCGCTGTTACTGTCAGAAATATATTAAATTTGCACCGGCAAATATCAGGGCGTTACCAACCTGTGAGTAAGGGTTTTTGTTAAACGGGTGATATAGTGGGGCTTCTTTACGGTTCTTTTTCTGCTAATGTCAGCTTGCTGAAGTCAGCGATAGGTGCGGCAGATTTTTCTTTCGGGTGCTCAATAATATCCACACCGGTATCGGCCATGGTAATGGAGCTGAAGTCAGCGATTTTCTGCGGTATGATCGGCATCGGGTTCTCGATAATATCCACACCGGGTGGTGCCAGAGATACACCAGAGGCTGGTGTGGTCGTAGCGGTATCATTCTGCGCTATATGATCCGTATTGCCACTGTTTGCCGAGGTTTTGACGTGGTTATGGTCTGTATTATCGACAGCGCCCTCCTGCTTCACTACCAGACCGGCATTTTCCAGTACGGTAATATATTTTTCAGCGGTTAGCGTATCGACGTTTGCCTTGATAACTTTACGCCCACCACTGAAATACGGTTTTATCCGATCAATATCCGTATGAAACAGCTTTGCCATGTTTTCTATGGCGGTATCCCGGTCTTTTCCTGTCTGTACAATGCCAAAAAAGACAATATTAAACAGTGGCTCACTCATTATACGGATTCCTGCTGGTTAATCACAGTAAGAAGTGTAGTTGAAAACAGTGAGATACAGTAATGAATGTGCAAAACATATTTTGCTGTATGAGGTTTGTCGGTAAATATTATTTTATGTATCAGTGGTCTGGTCGTCGGTCTGGTCATCATTTCTGACAACGTTAAACTGTACCGTCTGAGAGGTTTTGGGTTCGTCTGTGTAGCGTGGACGTTTATCCATGCCAGCGCCGCCAGCCGCGTCAATAATCTCCTTTTCGCGCGCTGTAATAAGCATAAAGCAGTGTTTGAGGTCTTCTATTGTGCCCGGTCTTAGTACGTGAGGCCGATTTGGCGGCGGAGTGGTATCTTTGACTACATTAGAAAGGACCCTGCGGATAGTGGCAAGGATTTCGTGTTCTTTTGAATGATATTCTGTACTCATAATGTGGTGTTTTCGAGCCCGTAAGGCGGTAGTATAATCACACAGTTCAGTGCTGAGGGTAAGGTTGTTCCTCTATTTGGTAAGTGCTGGTCGTTTTATTAACCGACAACAACTCGAAGAGAAGGTTGTATTATGCCATATTATGTTTACAAAATGACCTCACCAGAAGGAATGGAACTGGTTAAGAATCTTGAGTTGATCAACCAGTTCGAGAAATTTCGTGAGGCTAAAATATTTGCCAATGCGCAGCGTGCGGCACAGGCAGAAGATGATGCCGCTGTAATCAAGGTTATGTTTGCAGATAATCAGTTACTGGCAGAAGAGCAGTTACTGGCACATCGGGAAAAACCGATTGTTATGGAACACGAGAAATAATGGTACGTAATCGAGATAAATACGCAATAAAGGGGCAGAAATGTTAAGCAATAATAAAATTGTACGGGCGCGCTCAACCGAGGAGTATGTCGATATGATCGAGCAGGCAATTGATGATACCTTTGACTTAAAGCAGGCCATTGAATTTGACTACGACGATATGTCGTCCGCAATGGAATTTGTCGATCAGCTTGATGCACAGTTAAAAACGCTGTATGAGTCCATGAAAGACGGTAGTTATCAGTTCGCTACAGGAGAACTACCGTTTGTTGCAATTATTGAGAAACAGCATGAAGCGATGCTGCCATTTAAATATTTGCTTAAACGTATTAATGAGACCCATATGAAGGGGCTGCAGATTGAGGAAGACTGATGCCAGTCAGCGACTTCCCGGGTTGCTTTGTTTACTTCAGTCTGGAAATTGAGCCAGTGTGGTCAGTGTGTCAGCCTTGCTGACCCAGCCGTATGGTGTATTACGGGTTCTATCATGTATCTGCATCCGATATTTTTTAAAATCTGCACAATGTTCAAAATGGAGAAAAGGATTGCCCTCACATTGCTCCCGTAGCGTTGAAATGGGTGATTGTGGCGCGTAGTTGTGCCCTGGGTGCACAATGGTATTTGCCGGTAAGCTGGTCCTGATTTTATTCAGGGTATGAAACATCTGCTCCGGGTCACCACCAGCCAGATCACAGCGTCCGCAGCCAAAAACAAACAGAGTGTCGCCAGCAATCAGGTCATTGCCGATATAAAAACAGGCCGAGCCGGGTGTGTGTCCCGGGGTATGCAGAACCTGAATACTGCTATCGCCCAGCCTGATTGTGTCACCACCGTGGTGCAGGCTGGGTTTACTAAGCTCGGTTCCCCAGAAACGTGCTTCCTCATCAAGTAGGTGAAGTTGTGCATCGGTGGCGTTCAGGGTTTGTTCCAGACCGTTAATATGGTCATAATGGCTATGCGTGAGGAGAATATCGGTAATTTTAATATTTTTCTGTGTGGCGAGCTGCAAAACTTCCTCTACCTCCCAGGCCGGATCAACGATTGCTGCGCGGTTACTGGCATGGTCATGTAACAGATATACAAAATTCTCCATGGGGCCGAGTTCCAGTGCATGAATACTGTATGGGGCTGAGTTCATGATTGCTCCTGTAAGCGTTGTCTAATACGTACCATTATACCCGTATTTATATTATTGCCCACGATCGCCTGCACGGTCGTAATGATGTCACGGGGGTTAACCCAGCATATAAACATGGTTATAATAACGGGTGAAGAAAAATAATAACAGCTTAATAGAAAGTTTCGAACCTTGTCTGATTGCACCAGATTTTTTCAATCCGACAGTTTTATGATATGGCTTCTGTCCTGTCAGCAGCTCTTCAGAAATGTAAATATGGAAAATACTGAATTTCTAAAATCACTATCCCTATGTTTACCCCCATCCGTAACTATCTAGCAGAATACCCCGATTTATGTATTTTCAAGGAACCTCTTATTCCTGTATGAATCAATATGTAGCATTAGTAAAAGTAACCAATGGCTGATACTAACGGGGTGGATGAAAAGGATACTTATTGTTCAAGACCGTCAGCCGCAGGGATGCGGGTGTCGAGCTTACATGGAGGTATTTACAGCGTGTATTGAACAATAAGTATCCTTTTCATCCGTTCCAGTAATAATTATGTCTGATTAGATGTAATTTCGTAAAGGGCTTCTACAATAAAAACAAATAAGAAGTATAAATAAAATAAAAAAGGCAGGTCAATGGTAGATAAAACCCAGCTCGGTATGCAGGCATTGTGGGGCAGTTCTTCACTCTATGGTGAAAGTGCGCCCTGGCTGGAAGCTATGTACGAAACCTATCTCAGTCAGCCTGATTTACTGGATGCGCAATGGCGAAACTATTTTGATGCGTTGCCACAGGTAAAAAAATCCAACGGTAGTCCACCGGAAGAAATTGAAGTTTCACAGCGGAAAATACATGATTATTTTCTGCGTTATTCTCTTGAAAAAAACAGGCTGTGCCGTAATGGTCGTGCAGGGGTTGAGCATGAACGTAAACAGGTGCAGGTACTGCAACTGATTAACGCTTACCGTTTTCGTGGTCACCAGATAGCCAATACTAACCCTCTGCGTGATCGTCGGGTGAGCAAAGTTGCTGATCTTGCTCTGGATTATCATGGGCTCAGTAAAGATGATTTTGATTTACATTTTGACACCGGTTCCCTTGCCGGTTCGCAAACGCAGACACTCAGAGAGATTTATGACATATTGCATGAAACCTACTGTGGTTCTGTCGGCATTGAATACATGCATATCACTGAAACCAGTGAGAAACGCTGGTTACAGCAGCATCTTGAACTATCACGAGGACGGGCGAATTTAACCGATGCAGAAAAAATTAATATCCTACAGCAATTGACCGATGCTGAAGGACTGGAAAAATATCTGCATACGAAATATGTCGGGCAGAAACGTTTTTCACTGGAAGGGGGCGAGTCCTTAATTCCATTACTTGATGAACTGGTTCAGTTTTCCGGTTCACAGGGAATAAAAGAAATGGTTATCGGTATGGCACACCGGGGGCGGTTGAATGTGCTGGTAAACATTATGGGGAAAACACCTGTTGAACTGTTTCAGGAATTTGAAGGAACCAAGGAAATTTCTGAATTAACCGGTGATGTGAAATATCATCTGGGTTTTTCCTCAAATATGGATACTACCGGTGGTCCGGTACATCTTGCGCTGGCCTTTAATCCATCACATCTTGAAATTGTTGCCCCAGTGGTTGAAGGTTCCGTACGTGCCAGACAATGGCGCCGTGGTGACCGTTCAGGTGATGAGGTAGTACCGGTTCAGATTCATGGTGATGCAGCATTTTCCGGTCAGGGTGTGGTAATGGAAACCATTCAGATGTCGCAGTCACGAGGTTATTCTACCCACGGCAGTGTGCATATTATTGTGAATAATCAAATTGGATTTACCACCAGTGCATTAGTGGATGCCCGCTCGACTTATTATTGTACCGATATTGCAAAAATGGTAGGGGCACCTATTTTTCATGTTAACGGAGATGACCCTGAAGCTGTGGTAATGGTAACGCGTATTGCTATGGTGTACAGAAACACATTCAAAAAAGATGTAGTAATTGATATGGTTTGCTATCGTCGTCATGGTCATAATGAAGCAGATGAACCGGCGGCAACGCAACCAATGATGTATAAAAAAATCCGTGCGCTGAAAACGACCATGACCTTGTATGCGGAAAAAATTGTGGCGGAAAAAGTACTGACTCAGCAGCAGTGCGATGCTATGAAAAAAAGTGTACGTCAGATTCTTGAAGCGGGAGATTGTGTGGTACCCCATAAATTACCAGAGGAAAAAAGTGATCAATCGACCCATGTAGACTGGCGACCCTTTACGGTTCAATCTATTCTGGATAGTGCAGATACAAAAATAAATATGCAACAGCTGCGTGAAACAGGTGAGGCAATGACGGTGGTGCCGGATGGATTCACGCTGCATCCACGTGTAGTGAAAATTATTGAAGACAGAAAAAAAATGCTGGCGGGTGCTTTGCCGGTCGACTGGGGCTGTGCAGAAAATCTCGCCTACGGGGCACTTGTTAGTGAGGGTTATTCTGTTCGTTTATCCGGACAGGATAGTGGGCGAGGCACTTTTTTTCACCGCCATGCAGTCCTGCATGACCAGAACGATGGCACAGCCTATACCCCTTTACGCAGACTTGGTTCAACACACAGCAATTTTCGCGTTTTTGATTCATTGTTGTCAGAAAACGCCGTACTTGCCTTTGAATATGGATTTTCCACCACCGAACCAAAAACACTGGTATTGTGGGAAGCGCAGTTTGGTGATTTTTCTAATGGTGCACAGGTAGTCATAGACCAGTTTATCTCGTCTGGTGAACATAAATGGGGGCGTGTCAGTGGCCTGGTGATGTTGTTGCCGCATGGTTTTGAAGGCCAGGGAGCAGAGCACTCATCGGCAAGACTGGAGCGTTATTTACAGATGTGTTCGGTGCATAATATGCAGGTATGTGTGCCGAGTACGCCAGCACAGTTATTTCATCTGTTACGGCGACAGATGATACGTAACTGTCGTAAACCGCTGATTGTGATGACGCCAAAAAGTTTATTACGTCATAAATTATGTATCAGTACACTGGAAGATTTAACCCGCGGTGAATTTCAGTGGATGTTACCTGAAATAGATAATATTGAGCCAGCGAAGGTAGAGCGTGTTATTGTCTGTTATGGCAAAATCTACTATGAGTTACTGGAGGCCAGGCGTTTAAATCGTATCGATAATATCGCATTGTTACGTATTGAACAGTTGTATCCTCTTCCCGGTGATCAGCTTGATGCTTTGCTGAGACAATATAAGAAAACAAATAATCTGATCTGGTGTCAGGAAGAGCCAAAAAATCAGGGGGGGTGGGATTTTTGCAAGTTACGAATACCCGCATTTATTCATTCACGCTGGCAATTAAGTTATATTGGACGAGAACCTTCTTCTGTACCTGCGGTGGGGTCTGCGCGGCTACATTCTAAGCAGCAGCATGAATTAATTAATCAGGCACTCAATATAAAAGAAAATTAAATCATGAGTGTGTAAGGAAAAATCCAGTATGAGTATTGAAATAAAAGTACCTGAATTACCTGAATCTATTGTTGATGCAGTCATTGCCAACTGGTATAAATCGGTTGGAGAACGTATTGCCCAGGATGAAAATCTGGTTGATCTTGAAACAGATAAAGTTGTTCTTGAAGTTCCGTCAATTAATGCGGGCATTGTCAGGGAAATTTATTATCAGACTGGCGATACCGTAAAAGCAGGCGATTTATTAGCGGTTATTGATGATAGCAATGATGCAGTATCAACACCAATAAATGAAATTATGAAAGAGACACAGTCAGTCGGAGTGGCCGCCTCTGCGACGAGCCCATCGGTGCGAAAACTAATAGCAGAATTTAATTTACAACCAGAACAGATTCATGGGACAGGTAAAAATGGTCGTATTCTAAAACAGGATGTAGAAACCTGTATCTCTACCCGGAAAGCGCAACAGCAGAATGAGAAAAAGAGAGAGGAACAACCCCGTAGTGATAAAGATACAGCAGTAATAAGTGGGCAGTCTGTTTCTTCCTCCGAGACTATTTTTTCAGAAACCTCTGAAAAAGGTGATCGTCTGCAACGCCGTGTACCGATGACGAGACTGCGTGCTACGATTGCCAGACGTCTGGTTCAGGCGCAGCAAAATGCAGCCATTCTAACTACCTTTAATGAAGTGAATATGCAGCCGGTTATGGCACTTCGCAGTCGTTATAAAGAGTCCTTTGAAAAGCGCTTTAATGTACGTCTGGGCTTCATGTCCTTTTTTGTGCAGGCCTGTGTCGAAGCATTAAAGCGTTTTCCAGAAATCAATGCCTCCGTTGATGATAATGATGTGGTGTATCATGGATTTTATGATATTGGCGTTGCCGTGTCCGGGCCGAATGGACTGGTGGTACCGGTAATTCGTGATGCCGACCTGCTGGGTATTGCGCAGATAGAGCAGGCAATACTGGATTTTGCCAGCCGAGCAAAAAATAATGCGCTGAATATTGAAGAAATAACCGGCGGTACTTTTACTATTTCTAATGGGGGTGTATTTGGCTCAATGCTATCTACCCCCATTTTGAATCCACCACAAAGCGCTATACTGGGTATGCACAATATTTTACAACGGGCTATGGTTGTCGATGGCGAAATTGTTGCGCTTCCCATGATGTATCTTGCGCTATCCTATGACCACCGACTGATTGATGGCAGCAGCGCGGTACAGTTTCTGGTAACGGTTAAACAGTTACTGGAGGATCCTTCACGAATATTACTTGGTTTATAAGGGTAAGGTTATTATTGTGGCCACAAAAAAAGAAAAAATACAAACAGAACAGTTTGATGTGATTGTTATTGGTGCCGGGCCGGGAGGGTATGTTGCGGCTATCCGTTGTGCGCAACTGGGTTTAAAAACGGCCTGTGTTGATGAATGGTTAAATCATCAGGGGCAGCCATCCCTGGGGGGAACCTGTTTAAATGTTGGCTGTATTCCATCAAAAGTATTACTTGAATCATCTCTTTTATATCACCAGGCGCAGCATGCGTTTGTGCATCATGGTATCAAGGTCGGTAAAACGGGTCTTGATCTGCCCGTCATGCAAGCCCGCAAGGACACCATCGTAAAGGAATTAACACAGGGCGTTGCTGCGTTGTTGAAGGCAAATAATATTAGTATTTATTCCGGGCGAGGCAAGATACAGGCATCAGATCAGGCAGGGCAGTACCACGTATTGGTAAACAATAGAAAAACAAAAAAAACCACGACAACACTCAGCGCGAAAAATATTATTATCGCTACCGGTTCTTCTCCAGTGCGGTTACAGCAGGCTCAATTAACCGATAATTATATTCTTGATTCTGCGGGTGCACTTGAGTTGAAAAAAGTACCGGAAAAACTGGGTATTATTGGTGCTGGTGCAATTGGACTTGAGCTGGGTAGTATCTGGCAACGCCTCGGCGCTAAAGTTATTCTGCTGGAGGCAATGGCAGACCTGCTACCCGTCGTTGATACGACAGTTAGTCGTCAGGCATTAAGCAGTTATGCACAGCAGGGTCTGGATATACGACTGAATGCGCGCCTGATTGATGCGGAAGTAAAAAATAAAAAGGTTAGTGTTCGTTATGAAGCCAGGGGTAAGGAACAGAAAGAAATAGTGGATAAGCTGGTGGTTGCCGTTGGGCGTAAACCAAATAGTGAGCGGGTAATAGACAAAGAATTTGATATGGAAATCAATGAACGCAGTTATATTCTGGTAAATGAACATTGTGAAACCAGTGTGCCGGGTGTTTATGCCATTGGTGATGTTGTTGGTGGTATCATGCTTGCACATAAGGCCTCTGAAGAAGGGGTGATGGTTGCAGAGCGTATTGCAGGTGAAAAGACGGAGGTGAACTATGCCCTGATCCCCTCAGTCATTTACACGCATCCTGAAATTGCCTGGGTGGGGAAAACAGAACAGTATTGCAAAAATGAGGGTATTAATTATAAGGTCGGTCGCTTTCCTTTTACAGCCAGTGGGCGGGCACGTGCAAATGGCGATACTGAAGGTCTGGTAAAAATACTTAGTGATGCAGAAACCGACCAGATTTTAGGCGTGCATATAATGGCATTACAGGCCTCGGAAATCATCGCGCAGGCAGTCATTGCTATGGAAATGCAGGCAACGGTAGAAGATATTGCTTTAACCATATTTGCCCATCCAACCCTGTCCGAAGCTTTCCATGAGGCAGCATTATCAGTGCATGGCCGTGCAATACATATAAATTAATTAAGGGTATATATAAAAAATATGAACTTACATGAATATCAGGCCAAGCAGGTATTTTCCAGTTATGGAATGCCAGTACCAGGGTCTCAGGTGGTAACTACTGTTGAGGAAATTGATAACGCTTTAATACAGTTAGAGGGGACTCGTTTTGTAGTAAAGGCGCAGGTACACGCTGGTGGCCGTGGTAAAGCTGGCGGCGTTAAACTTCTGGATAATGCTGAAGATATTCACCTGGCAGTTAAAACCATGCTTGGTTCAAACCTGGTGACCTACCAGACCGATGACAAAGGTCAGCCAGTTAATAAGGTATTGATTGAAGAAGTCAGCACTATTCAACGTGAACTTTATCTCGGCGCAGTGGTTGATCGTTCCTCACGCCGCGTGGTGATTATGGCTTCAACCGAAGGTGGTATGGAAATTGAAAAGGTTGCCGCCAATAGTCCGGAAAAGATTCTTAAAATCAGTATTAACCCGGTAACGGGTCTGCAACCATTTCAGACGCGTGAACTGGCCTTTGGCCTGCGTTTGCAGGGCGATGAAATTAAACAGTTTATAAAACTACTTTCCGGTTTTGCAAAAATGGTTGTTGAAAAAGATTTAAGTCTGGTGGAAATTAACCCGCTGGTGGTAACTGAGAAATCACAGCTTATTTGTCTGGATGGAAAAATTAATATTGATGATAACGCTCTCTACCGCCAGCAGGACTTACTGGCTATGCGCGATGTCTCGCAGGAAGATGAAAGAGAGAATCGCGCCAAACAATGGGAGTTAAATTACATTTCTCTTGATGGAGATATTGGCTGTATGGTCAATGGTGCCGGGCTGGCGATGGCGACGATGGATTTAATTAAACTTTGTGGGGGAGAGCCGGCAAATTTTCTTGATGTGGGTGGTGGTGCCACCAGGGAACGTGTAACAGAAGCATTTAAAATTATTCTTTCAGACAGTAATGTCAAAGGCATACTGGTAAATATTTTCGGCGGCATTGTGCGTTGTGATTTAATTGCTGAAGGAATTATCGGTGCAGTGGAAGAGGTGCATGTAAATGTGCCGGTAGTGGTGAGGCTGGAAGGTAATAATGCCGAGATTGGTAGTCAGTTGTTGTCGAAAAGTGGCGTAAATATTATCGCGGCGAATGATTTAACAGACGCAGCTAAAAAAATTATCGCCGAAGTAAAAAAATAAAAGAATATTTTATCTGTGGATGTAAAGTGTTATGAGCGTATTAATAAACAAAGACACAAAGGTGATTTGCCAG
>VAPF01049501.1_pt1 | contig 39367 bp, 40 predicted proteins | sample 3393931 | NCBI WGS metagenome assembly VAPF01 (sample SAMN08290437, study PRJNA428436) | hydrothermal vent metagenome | isolation source: Deep-sea hydrothermal vent chimney | place: Atlantic Ocean: South-mid Altantic Ridge | depth 2773 m m | reverse complement strand
CTGGTTGACCAGTTGCCCGATACGCAGCCGCTGACACCATTTGCCAAACTTGGCATTATCCCCGCCATGGGTTGTCCGCAGACCTGTCGGCATTGCATGTTTATCTTTCGCCCGCTGATGAAAAATACCGATGATCCGGCGCAGTTGTTTGAAATGATCGACGCTTTGACCACCTCGGTTCTGTTTACCGGCGGTGATCTGACAAAACATCTGCAACATTTTTATGCCGCGATAGCAAGCATGCAACACGTCACCACCTTTGCGATTTTGCTAAATGGTGATTTTGCCGACAGCCGTGAAATCACAAAAAGTGTGATGGAAAAAATGGCGGCAGCGATTCGTCGTCGTCCGCTTACCTGGGCGAAAGCCAAAGTGATGTTGCAGATTAGTTTTGATGAGTTTCATCAGGAAGTGGTGGTCGACCGTAAAGGTGAGTTAAGTGAACGCATCCCGGTCACCAAGATCGCGAACATCGTCGAAGCCGCGCCGAAGTTTAATGATGAGATTCAACTGTGTTTGTTGCACAAACAGGGGCATCTGAATTTTTCCATGGAGCTGTTTCAGAAGGGCGTGTTTGCCCGACTGGTAAAAGAGCTGGGGCGGCGTGGTCATCAGGTGCAGGTGTTGTCGTCTGCGCCGTCGGCGCGTCTGAAACGCAATCCGTTAAATCCCGAGAAGCCGGCACCGTTGATCAAAGATGCAACCTTTGTACTGACTAAATATCCCGACGCACATCTGTTGCTGACCAGTACCACCATCGACGCTTATGGTCGTGCCAATATGATGGAGCTGCACGAAGCGGTGAATGAGCGCGATCTGTTGCAGCAGATGCTGGCCGGCAAAGGGACGGGTGGTGAGGCTTTTGATAAAGATTTAATGTTCTGGTTTAACGGCTGGGCGACTCTGTTTTCTGCGGTGCATGTCTGTTTGGGAAATGTTTTTGAAGATGGCATGGAAACCATCCGAAAGCGCCAGCAGAAAGATCCCCTGAGCAACGCGTTAAATGATTTTGATTTGCGCCTGCTTGATTATTACCGAGAACGGCACGATGACCTCGATGAGATTATCGAACGTTCCACCAGTCCGCACCATCTGTTTCACAGCATCACCGAAGAAGGTGCCATGCGTTTGCATATGACGAGGCGTTTGATTGCTGACGACGGTCTCTGATTAATTATCAGAAGTGATACTGCAAATAAACCGAATTAAAATTACTGCCGCCTTTGATGCGTCCAAACGCTGAGGATGTTTCAAAGATAGAAGAACGGTGATGTATGCTAACACCAAAGTACAAATCACGCAGCTGTTTTGCACGGAATAGATCGCCGATGCTGAAATCCACGGTGGCATCAATGTAGTTCATCAGGTTGCTGGAGCGATAACCTTTTCTGTCCATTTCTCTTTGTTCCAGATCGCTGACATTGTCGATATAAGAAAGACCTTCTGCCAGACCGATACGCCAGTGAATCGGCCAGCTGATATTAAAGTAGGCTTTTATTCCCAGGGCATATTCATTGCTTGATTCACCGGCATAGCTGATGGTGCAGTCGCTGGTGCCGTCACAGGCATTGTTACCAAGGCCGACGAACTCTGGTGAATTTATTCCCTGGCCGGGATACAGCGTCTGCTGGATGGTGTCAGCACTATGGTGATAGATGTAACCGGTGGTAATGTAGACATCGATCATTTCAAAACCGAACAGACTGTCGGCAATTGGGTGGCCGTAAAATATCGACGTAATCTGGTTGTCCTGTTCGTCCGATTCCCAGTCAAAAGCCAGGATATCGCCGAAGTTTGATGGCGTGCCCCAGCCGTGGGCAACGCGGATATAAGGTTTGGCTTTTAACGAAGAAGCTTTTGCCCGGCTCTTGTCGTTAAAGAAAGCAATGCCGACATAGACTTCGCCATAGCTTCCGTTCTCAACAAATTGTGAGTCGCGGGCGGTTCTGTCCAGCGCGGTGAACTGGGCGCGGCCTAACAGATAAAAATTACTGGCGACGTGGTAGCGGATTTCACTGCCTACGCTCAGGTCGACACCGGCACCGATTCGGTTGTCGATGGTTTGCGTCAGGTTAACTGGCGGGGTAAAACCATCGAGGCCGTAGTAGCGGGAGTTAAAGCGGGCACTTTTGTAACGCAGGTTTGCATAGGGAATAATATCCCATGAACCGGAATCCCAGCGATAGCGGCTGCTTGCGGTGCCATAGTAGCGACCATCTGGATCAGTCATCAGTTCAGCCGAACCGATCATGCCATTATTGTGGCGGCGTTCCAGTTGTATGCCGACATCCAGCGCGTTGCCTCTGATCAGGTTCTGGTATTCCGCCGGGATGTCGAAGAAACGGTAGCGGCCGATCAGGTTAACTTGCCAGCGCTCCTGTTTATAAAGTTTGGCACCGCCGGTCAGGCCGCGCATAAAAAAGGTATCGCCGTCATAAAACATCAGCGGGATAAAGTCGGCGACCTGTTCTTCTTTTGTGGCGAAAGGGATTTTTGCGATACGAAAACCTACCGCGATGCCCCAGTCCTTTTCCGGTATTTCGTATGCATAAGCCGAAAATGAAAACGCAAGAAGAACAAGGAGAAGTACGGTTTTTTTCATTTTTAATCCTGTTGTTTAGCGAGAAAATCCGTTTCCCAGTTCCAGGCAGTTTGCACGATATCTTTCAATTCGGTGAATCCCGGTTGCCAGTTTAACTGTTGTTTGGCTAAAGTGGCATCGGCAACCAGCACTGCCGGGTCGCCGGCACGTCGTGGCTCGATACTGACTTTAAAATCATTGCCGGAAATTTCTTTGGCAACATCGATGACCTGCTTCACCGAAAAGCCTTTGCCGTTGCCGAGGTTGTAACGCGCACTCTGATCTTCTTTCATCATTTTTTTCAGCGCCAGTAAATGCGCGTGGCACAGGTCGTTGATGTGGATGTAGTCACGCACGCAGGTGCCATCGTCGGTTTCGTAATCATCGCCGAATACTTTAATATCTTCACGGCGACCGGAAGCGGCTTGCAGAATGAGCGGGATTAGATGGGTTTCTGGTACGTGGCGTTCGCCTAACTCACCATCCGGGTCGGCACCGGCAGCGTTAAAATAACGCAGACAGGTCGAGCGTAAGTTGTAGGCGGCATCGTAATCATCCAGCACCTGTTCGATCATTAGTTTGGAATGACCGTAAGGGTTGATCGGTTGTTTGATGTGTTTTTCGTCGATTGGGGTGTATTCCGGTTCACCGAAGATGGCGGCGGTTGATGAGAAAATGAAATTTTTTACATCAAAACGCAACATGGCATCGAGCAGCGTCAAGGTGTTTGTCACATTGTTGTGATAGTACATGGATGGTTTGGTCATGGATTCGCCGACCTGGATGAAACCGGCAAAGTGCATGACGGCATCGATATCGCTCGCGTTAAAAATGCTGTCGAGTACGGCATCATCCCCCAGGTCTCCTTCGACAAACTCGCCATATTTTACCGCGTCACGATAACCGTAGCTGAGATTGTCCAGGGTGATGACATCATTACCGGCCTTTGCCAGTTTTTTTACCATGTGAGAGCCGATATAACCAGCGCCGCCTACAACAAGTATCTTCATGATTATAAATTCTTCTAATTCCTGATAAGCGTGTATTTTACTTCGATTAGAAAATTTTCGCCTGCTATTTGTTTGCCTGTAATAGTCGGTTTGTGGTGTGCTGGGCGGATTCGTTAAAGTTTTCAGTAACCAGCTTTCATAGCGTATTATGTGGGTTTTTATAGATGATAAAAACATGGTGAAAAACGACGATGTAAAACCGGAAAAAGCCTTTGGCCTGTGGAGCGCTGTCTCTCTGGGTATTGGTTCGATGGTTGGCGCAGGTATTTTTATCGTTATCGGTGAAGCGGGCGTGATTGCTGGCAATCTGGTCACAGTATCATTTTTTATTGGTGGCATCATTGCCTTGTTGTGTGGTTATTCGCTGAGCAAACTTTCCATCTGTTACCCCAGTCGTGGCGGTATTATCGAATATCTAGTGCAGGCTTATGGTGAAGGTTATTTTTCTGGCTCACTGGGTGTACTGTTTTATTTTGCGCAATTGGTAACGTTGGCGGCGGTGGCAAAATCATTTGGTACGTATGCGGCCACTTATATGGCCGATGGTATTACCCCTCTTTATGCAAACCTGTTTGCGGTGGCGATTGTTTTGCTGTTTGTCGGCATCAATCTTGTTGGTGCGGCGATGGTTGCCCGAGCGGAGAATGTTATTGTTCTCATCAAAATTTCTGCGCTGGTCATCTTTACTGCCGCTGCGTTATTTTATATCCAGCCATCGAATCTGGCGTTTGCTAAAGCGCCTGAATTTATCAATGTGTTTTATGCACTGGGGCTGACGTTTTTTGCTTTTCAGGGATTCAGCGTTATTACCAATAGCATTGAAGACATGCAAAATCCGGAATACACCATGCTTCGTTCCATGTTTGTCGCGATTGGTTTGGTGATGTTTCTTTATATTGCGGTGTCTGTTGCTGTATTTGGTAATCTGTCGCTGGGCGCTATTATTCAGGGCAAGGACTTTGCCCTGGCAGAAGCTGCAAAACCGGCTTTTGGTGACTGGGGTTTTAAAATCATGGCCGCAACAGCACTATTGGCGACTGCCTCGGCAATCAATGCCACACTTTATGCCGTGACGCAGATTAGTTACACGCTGGCCAGAGAGGGTAACCTGCCTGCCGCCTATGATCGAAATATTTTTCATAACACAGAAGGCCTGATTATTTCTGCGCTGTTGATTGTGCCAGTGATTGTGTTTTTTAATCTGGCACAGATTGCCAGCATTGCAGCTATTGCAGTGTTACTTATTCAGGGGTTTACACACAGTGGGCATCTGCTGAAAAGAAATGAAACGGGTGGCAACCTGTGGTGGATTCTGGCAGCGGTCGCTGGTTCGTTTGGTGCGGCTGGTTTTGCTGTTGTGTATGCCTCTAATTCATTGCCATATATTGTTTATTATATTGCTGGTATTTTTTTTCTGGCTTTTATCTTTGAAGTTTTGTTGCGTTTGTTCAGTGACAGAAAAATAGAAAAGCAGATTGTCATGGAATTAAAAGATATAGAAAAACGTGTGTTGGAAAAAATAAAAATTTAAGTCGTTGCTTTGCCTGATGTGTAAAGCGGACTGTTGCAGGAGACAAAGTCGTGGAAGAGAAATTATCCGAGCCAGATGCAAACTCGATGGCACTGGATCGAACTGTGCTGGCGAATGAGCGAACCTTTCAGGCGTGGATTCGAACCGGTCTGGCGGCCCTGGTCTCAGGCCTGGGTGTGGCCAAGTTTTTGCAGGATACGATGCCGTTGCCGGTGTTATTAATCGTGGTATCGATTCTTGTCCTGTTCAGCACGCTGGCATTTTTATTGTCTGCCTGGCGCTACAGCCACCTGCATCTGCGTATCGTGCATCTGGACATTGATACCACGCCGATGTGGCTGGTGAAGAGCATCAGTATTGTGCTGGCGACTTGTTCGGTCATCGCGCTCGGCGGCATACTGATCGCGCTCAGTTATTGATGTTTTACGCTGGCGTATCGAGATACTGCGACCAGTCGCAGCTGTTATCGCCAAACACAAAAAAGAACGGGTTTAACAAGCTATCTTTGGTGTTGTATTCCAGTGGGCTCATGTCGGTTTTGGTGATGTAACCACCAGCTTCTATTACGATGCAATGCGCGGCAGCGGTGTCCCATTCCGAGGTCAGCCCCAGACGTGGGTACAGGTCGGCGCGGCCTTCGGCGACCAGGCAGAATTTTAACGAGCTGCCCATGCTCAGAGTTTCCAGTTCGCCACCGTTTTCAGTAGCCAGTTTTGTCATGTATTGCTGCATCATCTCTGAGCCGTGTGAGCGACTGCCAGCGACAGTAAGTTGCCCGCCATCGAGTTTTTTCACAGAAATTTTTCTGGCTTCAGCTTTTTGTTCGACTTTGTAGCAGCCGCCGTTTTGCCAGGCGTAATAATCGACATCTAGTACCGGCACATTGATCACACCGATAATGCTTTTGTGCTGGTGGATGAGTGCAATATTGACGGTGAATTCGCCGTTGCGTTTGATGAATTCGCGGGTGCCATCCAGTGGATCGACCAGCCAGTAAGTCTCCCAGCTAGCGCGTTCTTCGAACGGCAGTTTGGCAGATTCTTCGGACAGGATAGGGATATCGGGGGTTAGTTCAGTCAGGCGTTGCAGGATCAGGTTGTGTGAGGCCAGGTCGGCATCGGTCAGTGGCGATTTATCCTCTTTTTCCTCGACATTAAAACCTGCATCGTAAATCGTTAAGATGGCATCGCCGGCATCACGGGCGATGTTGACGCATTCCAGGCAGAGTTGTTTTAAATTGTCGGTACTTAAATCCATAGTGTGATTCATAATAATATTCTTTCGTGGTTATTTTTTAATGCGGGCATTGTACAATATATGTATGAGTATAGACCTAGATAACAGTAAAACTTCGGATAAAACCCTGCCCTGGGATAATATTGAAACGGTGTTGCTGGATATGGATGGCACGCTGCTTGACCTGCATTTTGATAACCATTTCTGGCTCAGTCACGTCCCCCGATGTTATGCCGAGAAGCATGCGCTATCGGATGAAGAAGCGCATCGGCGTCTGATGTGCCGATATACCGAGGTTCGAGGCAGTCTCGACTGGTATTGTGTCGATTTCTGGACACGTGAACTGTCGCTGGATATCGAGCAATTGAAACATGATACCGCCGAAAAAATTTCGATACGCCCGGATGTGGTCGATTTTCTTTGCTGGTTGAATGAAAATCACAAACGGGTGGTGCTGGTCACGAATGCGCACCCAGCGAGTTTGAATCTGAAAATGGATAAAACGAATCTGCATGTGCATTTTGACAAAATCATCAATGCGCATGAGATGGGACTGGCCAAAGAAAACGATGGTTTCTGGGAAAAACTGCAACAGCTTGAGCCATATAAAAAACAGCACACCATGCTGATTGACGACAATCTGGAAGTGCTGGATAGCGCGCATGCTTATGGTATCGAATACTGTCTGGGCATTCAGCAGCCTGACAGTCAGGGCGAAATTATCAGCAGTGAGAATTATGTGGTGATCGACGCATTTAAGGACATCCTGCCTTAAGGGCACAAGCAATTAATAGAGGTGCCCTTAAGTTAGTTATTGCAAGGGATTAAATCGAAAGTTATGATGGCACCATGAAAAATATTCTCATAACAGGATTTCTGATGTCTGCGCTGGTTTGTGTGACAGCGGTTGACGCGCAGTTATATAAAGGTGTTGATGCAGAAGGTAACGTGGTTTATTCGGATAAGCCATTTACTAGTGCTGAAAAATTTACCCCGCCGCCGATATCAGTGATGGATGCGGCGAAAGCAAAAGTCGAAAAAAAAACAGCAGAGGAAAAGAAACCAGCTGAGTTTAAATACATCAGCTTCGACATCATTTCGCCGAAGAATAATCAAACCATTCGAAATGAATCGGATGTGGCGGTTTCATTAAAAATAAAACCCGGATTAAATAGCGATGAGAATCACCGTATCTGGATGCTGGTGAATGGCAAGCCGGTAATAAAAAATTCACAGAACCTGTCGTTTAAAGTTGGTCGCCTGGAGCGTGGCGCTAACGAACTTCAGGCACAGATCAGAGACAAATCAGGAAAGATAATCGTGCGCACCCGAACTTCGATTGTTTTTGTACACCAGACATCGGCGTATTGATAAGCACCTATTAAATAGCCGCCAAAAATTTTGTTTGATTTCTGTTGTCACCACATAAGAGAAAAATTAACCTAAAAGTACAATTAGGTATACTGTCCCCATAAATGGATACCATTGCCAAATTCCGGAATTCTTTCGGACGCAGGATGTTGTTAAACATCACTATGTGTATGATTAAAAATGATAGTTTGATTTATTTTTTGTGATCTGCATACTGTAACTTCCCGTTTAACTAATTACTTATTTTGACACTGAATCCACTAAAACTTTCCCCCTTTATGCAAGTGATGGCGAGCCTTATTCTTGGGGTCGTCTTTGGTCTTTTCTTTGGTGAAATCATGGGGAAGATAAATATTGTTGGTGAAATTTATATCCAGTTATTACAGATGACAGTGATTCCATACATTCTGGTATCACTCATTAGTGGTTTAGGTCGTCTTGATATGTCGGTGGCAAAAAAGATAGGCGTCAAGGGTGGCGGTCTTGTTCTATTTCTTTGGCTGTTGAGCATGCTGACGTTGTTGTTTATGCCGTTAGCTTATCCGTCATGGACATCGGCTTCTTTTTTTAGCAGTGGTCTTATTAGTGCGCAACAAGCGCCCGATTTATTAAGCCTCTATATCCCTTCTAACCCATTTTATTCCATGGCAAATACGCTGGTGCCTGCCATTGTGATGTTCAGTATTTTTCTTGGTGTAGCTATGATTGGTGTCGAGAATAAAAAGCAGTTTATTCTGTCATTACAGAATGTTGCCGATGCACTGATGAATATTGCATCAGCGGTAGCAAAAATCGCACCCATTGGTATTTTTGCATTATCGGCAGCTGCTGCTGGAACGCTCGACATTGTTGAATTGAATCGATTACAGATTTTTCTATGGGGCTATTTTGCGCTTTGGCTAATCTTTGTTATTTTCACTTTGCCTATGTTAGTTGCATGGGCAACACCTTTTACCTATGCCGAGGTCATTCGTGAAGCAAGACTAGCCATGATTACCGCTTTTGCGACGGGTACGGTTCTGGTCGTGTTACCTATTATTGCTGAACGTACAAAATATCTGTTGCACAAACGGGCGATGACCAGTGAAGAGAGTCTTGCCGCTATTGATGTACTGGTTCCGACAACTTACAGTTTTCCCAGTGTTGGCACTTTGATGGGGATTAGTTTTATTCTGTTTTCTGCATGGTTCACCGGGTCAGAATTAAGTCCGGCACAGTATCCCGTCTTTACCATGATGGGCATTCTTACTTCCTTTGGTAGTCTGACGGTAGCGTTACCTTTCATGCTGGACTATTTCAAACTACCCAGTGACATGTTTCAATTGTATTTACTAGGCAGTGTTTTTACTATGCGTATGGCAACGGCTATTGCTGCCATGCATGGCATCGTTATTTGTCTATTAGGTGCCACCGCAATCGTCGGCAAGCTCAGCTGGCGAAAACTCTATCAAATAGCAGCGCTAAGTTTATTAATCAGTGGTGTGTTGATGTTTTTATTGGGTAAATTGTTAACCTATAGCATTCCTTATCAGTACACAGGTTATAAACAGCTGGTTGAACAAGAGTTGGTGTCAGAAACCGTTGCAGTACAAATGCAGGAAACCATTGAGCCTTTGTCGAATATCGATATCAAACGTGATCGGCGTGATGTTATTCTTGAGCGTGGAACGTTACGTGTGGCTTATTTGAAAAATCGATTACCCTATGCCTTTCGAAATAATATCGGTAATGTTGTTGGTTATGATATGGCGATGATCCATAGTCTGGCGAAAGACCTTGGCGTTACCCTGGAAATAATACGCTTAGACTGGCCGCAAATTAACGATGCGTTGGACAGCGGCACAATTGATATTGTTGTCGGCGGCATAAGCCTGAGTGTGCAACGTGCACTGAAATATACTTTCAGTAACAGTTACATGGACGAAACACTTGGTTTGATTGTTGCAGATTATGATCGAAATAAATTTTCCGACTACGCGGAAATTTTGAATTTACCGTCACTAAAAATTGCCGCAACGTCATACCGTTTCAAAGAAGGCTCTGGGCAGAATGCCTTTCCTGGTGCCAATATTATCGAAATACGCAATCCGCGTGATTTTTTCAAAGGAAAATATCCTGAAATCAAGGCTATGTTGTATACCGCAGAATCAGCATCTGCATGGACTCTGATTTATCCAGAATGGACAGTCGTGGTACCCAAAGGGCTGAATATTAAAAATCCCATCGCGTATATTTTGCCGCAATCTAAAATGCGTTGGCAAAAGTTTATCAATACCTGGTTGGTATATCAGGCAAACTCCAGTTTGTCAGATAATGCGTATCAGTTCTGGATATTGGGGAAGTCAAAGCATAATAGAGTACCAAGGTGGTCATTTGCTCACGACGTTTTGGGGTGGAATTTTAATAAAGTTGAATAAGGACGCCCCAACATTTCTGGTGAGATATGATTATATCGTCATAATAAAAACCGGTTTAAAAAAATATAAAGAAATAATTAACTTAATGCTCTGAGACTATCGAGTATGAGCTAAATTCGTTGGCAGGTTTTTAACTGCCACACACTATCTTTTATCCCACGATTTAAAACGTTTTTTGCAGTATTTTAATAGATCAAAATAATTTTCAAAATACAGATCAAAGCCATCTTCTGATGGTGCGTCAAATTCACAGTAATCGTTGGTGTGTTCACGGCAGATGTCAGGGCGTTCTTCATAGATGCCGCAGCCACCGTTTACCTGTAGATGCTGGCAATGGCCATCGACTAGTAGAGTCCAGCCGTCATCGTCTTTGTATATTTTTATGTTGTTGTGTGAAACTTGCCACAGTAGCTGACGAAAGTCTTCTTTCGAGCGTGGCGTGTCCATGTGTTGCGTAACGTAGGTGCAGCAGATTGAACCTGTGCAGAAGGAACATTTGTTTTCGCTGGTGATCTTGATGCCATTTATTTTTTTAGTCATAACTATATTTTCGGGTTTACATTATTTGGTTTAGTGAGCCGGATTTTTTCAGAAGGTATTCACCACCTGGCTGCTTTTGTGCGAAGAAGCCAAGGCTCTGCCTGATATTGTTGCTGGCTGATGCTGTCGGTAACAGTTTTATGTCAACAGTGTAATTTGTTTCCGGTAGCAGTTCTGCGCTGCCAGTTATTTTTATATCACCTCCCTGATTTATTATTTTCGCCTGGAGTTGTTGTTGCGGTGATTCGCTGAGTATGATTGATATATTGCCCAGTGACGCGGTCTCGGCCACAGTAACGCTGGCGTTATCCCATTTTATCTCGCCACTGGCCAGTGGCAGTTCGCCCGGTTTCCATTGTGCGTGTTCGATGTTGACTGAGATGATGCCATCCAGTTGTGCCAGAGGAATGTTGGCGAGTTTTGCAATTTCCTGCGCGGTAATTTTTGCAGATAACTGGTTGACGAAATAACGGCCGGTAAATGATGAGCCGAGTTCTGCTGATATATTATTTTTTAGATAATGGCTATCAATATTGATAGCCAGTTTTCCGGTAAATAATTTCCATGGCTGGAAAGACCACGCTGTTTTTTTAAACTGCATGTTGTTTGCGGTGATGATATAGGCTTTGCCGTTCCACAAAGTGCCGCTAACTCCCTGTATGTTGACCGGGCTGTTATCGCTTATCAATTCGGTGACAGGTTTGGCCGGAATGGTAATGATCAGCAGTGCTAGGTACGAAAAAATGGCGGTTAAAATATAATATTTTTTTTTCATGTGTATGGAGAAGGGCGCTTGAATATCAGGGGGAAACTTAAGGGCGTTCAAAGCTCAGGCGTACATTAGTTCGCCCAGGTTTGCTGCCACGCTCGATATTTGCGCTGACGACCTGTATGCCGTTATGTGTTGCCAGTGTATTTAACCAGACCAGTATCTGGTTGAATGATGCTTCGTTTAAGGTGACTCTGGCACCATTGTTACCGGAGGATTCAATCTTTCTGACTGACGATTTTAAACCAGCGTTGTTGATGCTTTGTTCGATGACCAATGTGATCGGTTTGTTTCTGTCACGTACAACACCGCGATTACCAGCGGCGCGTAAGGTTTTTACTTCGGTTGCGGCTTGCTGCATCCAGAATAAAATTTCTTTTTGTACCTGCTGTTTCTGTTGTTCGGTTTTTAGTCCATCGTGTAGTGGTTCCCAGACGATGAGATAAAACAGGGTGACAACTATGAGCAGTGCGGTGCCTGAAACCATCCAGCGTTCTTTTTGTGGTAGAGAATTGAACCACTGTTTGAGTTGTTCGAGTTGCTCTATTGGCTGTGCCATTAGCTGCGGCCTTCTATGCGTAGGTTGCCTTTCACTTTATTTTTTTCCGAAGATGATGAGGTGATTTCGGATTTTATGTTTTTGTTGCTGTTTAAGTTTTTATTCAGGTTTTCGATTGCCTGCAGGTTACTGCTTTCGAGTCCAATGTTCATACGATTGTTTCGAAAGGTCAAAGACTGCAGTGTGATATCTTTTTTGTTCTGGCTAAGTTTGCCGAATGATTCGGCGAGCAGGTAGATCAGGCCTTTATTGCCGCTGCCCGCGTTGCCTTTTAACTCTTCCAGTTTTTGTTCCATCTGCACACGCGGGTTAATGATCTTTCGGCTTTTCGGGAATGCCTTTTTATATATTTTTTCAATCTCAGCTTTGCTAGCGATGTTTTTCTGTTTTAGCTGTGCGTGTTGAAAGCCGATTAGCCCCAGGTTTATTACCAGCCAGATTGCAGCCAGTGAGGCTGCCAGTCGCCAATGTTGCCAGTAACCCGATGATTTTCGTTTGGCTTTGAAGGTGTGTTGTAACAGGTTGAGTGGTAGCGCCTGTTTGTAATGGCCGCAAAAAACAACCAGTGGGTGCGTGTTATACACGATGCTGTTTATTTCGATGTCGTTTTCATCAAATATGTTTTCGGCTTTGAATGTGTCAAAGGCGCTTGCGTTTTCCTGCTCGCTGAATAGCAGGATTTTGTCAGGGCGTGTTTGTGTTTCATCCTGAAGTTTCTTTGTTAAAACATAGGGTAGCAGGTCGTGTGATATCAGCAGGCCATTGTTTATATCGGTCTGTAGATAGTCGTTGTTTTTATGATTCAGGCAGACCCATTGTGTACTGTCTGCGGCGAGGCATAAAACATCGGGGATGATTTTTTCGACATTGATGTGAGCATCCTGAAAAACCTGCACGATGTTTTTCAGAGTGTCTTTATTGATGCCGACTACTGAGGTTGCGTTATCGTGTTTGTTTTTGGCGACAACAAAATGAAAGTTATCGATGTCATCGGCGATAAATTCTTCAATTGCGTAAGGTACTGCTTTCAGTAGTTTCTGTATGTTTTGCGTTGGCAGTTGCAGTTGATTGATGTGCAGACACTGGCTGTTCAATAAAACGACAACAGGAAAATCGGCAGCGACTGCGGCAAGTTCGGCCAGTGAACCGGTGGTTATTTTTTCGGTTAATTCACCGTCAGCATTACAGAATGACCAGGTGGCCTGCTGCGCGTCGTTTATGTTGTAATGGATGAGTAGTGTTTCACTCATGGTGGAATCCCGCTATTTTATGGCTCAATTTTTATGACTCGCTTTTCTGGCTTTATTGTTACAGTGTTCGTTGAGTGCGAGAAATGATTTTCGTCTTACCGGAAGCGTCTCTGTAGATAACGCTGTACATGACCTTGTTTGCCTTACCGATTATTGCCTGTGTTCGAAGTAAAAAATAATTACTGCTGGTCGATAGTTTTGTTGTGTCCTTTATTATAGTGCCTAGTTTGGCAAATTTGGTGAATTCTTTGATGTCAGTAAACGGCTCGGTGGCACGTTTATCGATAATATCGGCTGCCAGACTTTCGCTCATATTTGCTGACAAAGATTGTAGCACTTCAGCACTGGCCGTGTTTACGTTGATCGAGCTATCACCGTTTATTGTATACGCGCAGAGATACGGTTTGACCAGTGCGTAGATTTTGCTGTCCTCAAAACCCCTGATCAATCGTAGTTCGCTGATACTTTGTAACGGCGCGTTGGCTGTGCGATAAGGCGATTCAAGGTTGAGATAATAACCGTCTTCAGCGCCATTAGGGTTGGTGGTTTCCAGGTCGCTGTCTATCCAGTCGATCATTGCCTGCGTTAGATCAGTTTTTATGCCCAGATTGTTAAATAGCTGGGATAGCCGTTTTTTTGTTGTGGCGTCGATGGCACCGTTATTAACCAGGGCGTTTACATTGATGCAGGCGTGCAGGTCGGTTATCGTTCCCTGAATAGAACCACCGTCGACCGGCAGTGGCGGCAGTTGAATGGCCCAGCTTTCATCGAGTGAATCATAGCTGCTGTCTTTTTTGTCCTGACGCAAAATTCGCTGTGACCATTCTTCTGCCGCCAGTAAATAAAACTGTGCCTGGTCCTGTGCGATGAGGTTGGCGGTGCGACGTACATCCAGTTGCAGGCGAGTACTGATGGTGATGCTGACAGTGGTTGCGATGGTGACAATCAGCAACGCGGTGATAATGGCGACACCACGTTGTCGTTTAAGCGCGGGCGACTGTAGTTTTTTTGAGGCAGATAAAAACATGGTGCAGACGGATTAAATCATCGCGTACAGGCGACGAATTTCTCCCCAGTCATTTAGCTGTAAAATAATTTCGATGGCAATAAGTTCTTCGGCAGTGCCACCGTTGGTACCTGCGGTGGAATTGAGTGGCGGCCATTGTTCCTGCCATTTGCCGTTCTGATCAAGGAAGCGAATGGTTACTTCGTCGAGCCTGTCGATAAGCATGGTTTTTTTCGCTTCTATGCCCGGTGCTCTGTCTAGCTGTGACCACTGTAGCCGGATCAGCTTTTCATCATCAAACTGATAAGCGACGCGCAACAGGGTGCTGCGCAATAAATTGGCCGGGTTGACGCGTCCACCACGGGTGAATTCGACTAAATAATCGATGTTGTTGCCGGCGCTTATGGCCGGTTGCAGGTTACCGTATTCATCGCGGATGGTGCGTGGTACCAGTTGTGAGAAGTCACGGCTAATCACCGAGATGCTCTGTTGTACCTGTTGTAGTCGTTTCAGTGCGCGTTCGGATGACTTGCTGTTTTCCATTACATTGGCCAGGCCGCCGTAAGCCATGATCGCCATAATGGCGAAAATGATACTGGCGATGAGCAATTCCAGTAAGGTGAAACCTCTTTGTTTTGTTGCTGAAAAAGCCATGTGTTTAGCGGTTGGCATAACCGGTGAGTAAGCTCAGGTTTTTTTTACGATCCTTATCCTGGTATACGGTAAAGGTGACCTCGCGGGCGTCTTTGTCTTCGGTGTTTTTGGTGGTGCGTGTCCAGAACCATTCTTTGTTGGCCATTTCGGTTGAGCCGTTTTTGTCGCCCGCTGCAGGAAATTGTTTTGCGATACGGATTTGTGTCAGTTCGTTAACAGCAACCCAGTGTGCCAGTGTTTTGAGTTTTAAATAACCGGCGCTGCTGGCCTGCGAGCCAGACGTGCTGAGTAACGCCCCCAGTGAAATAGCGATGATGGTCAGCGCCACCATGACTTCGATCAGGGTAAAACCTTTGTTGTTTTTATGTCTCATTATTTTTAAAGGTCACTGATTTCGGTTTTGAGCGAGCCATCAAAAAAACCTCTGACAAGATAGCTGGTCTTGATACCCGGAATATAAAACCGCATATCAAACTCGGGTGTGATTTCACCGCTGGATAACAGATAGATTTGTGGTTTGATTTTTTTTTGGTTGTCTTCTTCTTCATCATCAGCGCCAAGTTCTGCGCCGATGTTTAGATCCAGTTTTTGTTCTGACAAGGCATCGCTGGCCGGGTCGATGACAATCTCGGTATCCTCCAGGCGCACTTCTATTTCCATATCCAGCGGTAGCTCGCGTTGCCGTAGAATTTTATCGCCGCTTATCGGTTGCCACTGGTTTTTATTGAAGCGAAGAAAACGGTAACCATCACGAAAAATTTCGATGCCATATTCTTCGCCGCGCAAAATCGATTCTTCCAGCGCAAGTTGCACCAGGCGATCCATTCTTTGCGCCTCTTTTTTGATGATATCTTCGGGTGAGTCGCTGCGAATGGCGAGCGTGGTGTAGGTAAATAGGATGGCGACGATGACAACAACAACGAGCAGTTCCAGCAGGGTGAATCCGTGCTGTCGACTGCGTTGCTCGACGGATGTTTTTGGCCTGTAGAAATTTGCCTGCATGTTTATCGGCAAACCCGGTCAGTGTTTAGTAGACAGCGTTGCGTGGTTTAATCCTGGTCCCATGAGCCGATGTCTTTGTTCGGGCCGTCACCGCCGGGTGCGCCGTCGGCACCGAGTGAATAGATGTCGGTCTCACTGTGTTCGCCGGGGTTGAGATAGAGGTACTCGTTACCCCAGGGATCTTTGCTCAGTTTTTTGATGTAGCCGCCCTGTTTCCAGTTTGCCGGTTCCGGTGCAGAGGTGGGTTGTGATACCAGTGCTTCCAGTCCCTGGTCGGTGGTCGGGTAAACATAGTTATCCAGGCGGTAGATGTCCAGCGCGCTGCCGATTGCCTGAATATCATTTTTTGCTTTGGCGACGCGGGCTTTATCCGGGTTATCCATGATGCGCGGCACCACAACGCTGGCCAGGATGCCGATGATGACGACCACGACCATGATCTCGATTAAGGTGAAACCGGACTGTTTGCCTTTACTTTTAAAAGCGCTGATTTTTGACTGATAAAACACGTAACACTCCAAATGTGTGCAAATGACTGTATTGCACGGGTTAATTTCTTTAAACTGCGGGATTGTTCCAGAAATCCGAATACGCAGAATAATAACAAATGCCAGGCTAACTGCCTATGACAATGACCACTTCCAAGTTATTAAAGTTTCGTTACAGGTATCACGCCAGTCATATTTTATGGCTGCTGCTGTTTGTGGTTTCGTTTGTTTTGCAGATCAACTGGGTGGATGACTGGCGATTTAATCGGCAACTGGTTGAGCAGGGGCAGTTCTGGTTGTTGTTCAGCGGTCACATCGTGCATCTCAACTGGTCGCACTGGGCGTTGAACATGGCTGGTCTGGGCATTGTGGCTTTTTTCTTCAGTCCGCATGCCAGTGTCAGGCAATGGCTGGCGGTGTTATTTGTGTCGGCCTGCGTCATCAACATCGGCCTGTGGTGGTGGATGCCGGAGATTCGCTCTTACGTGGGGTTGTCGGGTGTGTTGCATGGCCTGTTTTTATACGGTGCGCTACGCGAGATTCGTTTTTATCCCGTCAGCGGTTATGTCTTGACCGCGGTACTGATTGCAAAACTGACCTGGGAATTTTTTAACGGTGCGCTGCCCGGTTCGGAAGACATGACCGGTGGCCGGGTGCTGACAGAGGCGCATCTGTTAGGGGCGATTGGTGGGATTTTGGTGTGGTTGTTTGAGTGCTTAGGTAACCGATTATTTCGTAGGTCGGGCACTGCCCGCCGTTAACTATTTGCGTTGCTCTGTTGGGCAGTGCTCGACCTGCCCTGGTACTGTTGTTCTAAGCTGCGATAACACCTGTTAGTGAAATATTTTTTACTGATTGCATCTTTACAGTCCACAAATTACACTGCACTTAATACATTGAAAACATACTAGATTTAAATGCCTGAAACCATCCCGGATGATTCTGTAGGAATTGTCGAAACGCAAATTATTCACTTTTCGCAAGCGCTGACGCTGGAATGCGAGAAAACGCTGAGCGAATACGATATCGCCTATGAGACTTATGGTGAGTTAAATGCCGATGCCAGCAATGCCATTTTAATCTGCCATGCCTTGTCGGGTGATCAACATGCCGCCGGCTATAACAGCATGGACGATAAAAAAGCCGGTTGGTGGGATAGTGCTATCGGGCCGGGAAAAGTAATTGATAGCGAGCAATTTTTTGTGGTTTGCCTGAATAATTTGGGGGGCTGCAAAGGTTCCACCGGACCCAATACCATTAACCCTGAAACCGGCAAATACTGGGGGCCAGACTTCCCCATTGTGACAGTGAAAGACTGGACGCTGTGCCAGTACCGCTTCATGCTTGCACTGGGCATCAAACACTGGTGTGCTGTAGTTGGCGGTAGCCTGGGTGGCATGCAGGTGTTGCAGTGGACCATCGATTATCCTGCGCTGATTAAACACGCCATCGTTATTGCTGCAGCGCCCAAGCTGTCGGCGCAGAACATCGCGTTTAACGAAGTTGCACGGCAGTCGATCATGTCCGACCCGGATTTCTGCGAAGGTCATTATCTGGAAAAAAAGACCATACCGCGTCGCGGCCTGATGCTGGCGAGGATGCTGGGTCATATTACGTATTTATCCGATGATGCGATGCGCGATAAATTTGGTCGTGAGCTGCGCGAAGGCAAGCTCAACTTTGGTTTTGATGTGGATTTTCAGGTGGAAAGTTACCTGCGATACCAGGGGCGTTCATTCGTTGATCGTTTCGATGCCAACACCTATTTGTTGATGACCAAAGCACTGGATTATTTTGATCCAGCCAGTGAATACGATGACAATCTGGCGCTGGCATTAAAGCAGACGGATGCGCATTTTCTGGTTATCTCCTTTACTTCCGACTGGCGTTTTGCGCCAGAGCGTTCGCAGGAAATCGTCAAAGCATTGTTGCAGGCCGAAAAACAATTGAGTTATATCGAGATCGATGCCAACCAGGGGCATGATGCCTTTTTAATTCCGATACCACATTATATGAACGTGTTTGCTTCACACATGAAAATCATTGCGGGTGAGCTGTCATGACGACGTTTAATGGTGACGGCCTGCGCGCTGATCTTTCCATCATCGCCGACTGGATCAAAGCGGAAAGCAAAGTGCTGGATCTGGGTTGCGGTGACGGTACTTTGCTGGCGTATCTACGTGACCAGCGTGATGTGCTGGGTTATGGTATGGAAATCAGCCCGTTTAATGTTGAAGACTGTGTTGATCGAAACGTCAATGTTATTCAGGCGGATCTCAACAATGGTTTGAAAGCTTATTTTGGCGACAACAGTTTTGATTATGTCATCATGAGTCAGACTTTGCAGGCAACCGAAAAGCCGGATGAGCTGATCGAAGAAATGCTGCGCGTTGGCCGTGAAGGCATCGTCACTTTTCCAAATATGGCACACTGGAGTGCACGCCTGCAGCTGGGTTTGAAAGGCATTATGCCAGTAACAAAAAACCTTCCTAATCAATGGTTTAATACGCCAAACGTGCATTTGTGCACGCTCAGCGATTTTGAGGTGCTGTGTAAAAAACACGGCATTGAAATATTGCAGCGCACGGTGGTAGATCACAGTCATCGCCGGGGCAACTGGCTGATGAACCGGTTTCCCAATCTGTTAGGCGAGATTGCGATTTATCGTTTTTGCCGTAATCGCTAGGGTGTCGTTGCTGCTTATATATGTGACGGTTATGTTAAAAATCAGCGATTTCGCGTGATTAGTCAGCATCTAAGAGCATACACTGCTAGAATTCGGGATACTTCTACATTTTAAGAAAATGTCTCGAATAAATGCCTAACACACTGATAACACAACTAAACAACCCGCTTGTGTTACAACAAATAAACCAGCGGCTGGCAGCGGTAGTGAGTCTGTTGCTGGTTGTTGCCTGTGCCTGGCTACTGGTGGAAATCACCTGGATGTTTTTTCCGCAGGATGATCAGGCATTGACCGCCGTACAACAAAAAACACAGCCGCACCTCAATAAACAGAATCAGCAAAATAGTTTTAATAAACTGACTTCGGCGAATGTCTTCGGCGTCAGCGACAAGGCAGTTGTTCAGAAACAGACCAATGTCCCCGAGACCCGTTTAAATCTTACCCTCAAAGGTGTGCTGGCTGCGATACCGATGAAAATGGCCAGCGCCATCATCGCGCAGGGCAAAAATGGTAAAGAAGATATCTATGGCATCGGTGATAAATTACCCGGTGGCGTTGTCATAAAAGAGATTTATCCAGAGCATGTGGTGCTGGAACGTGGTGGTCGGCTGGAGACTCTGAAGTTACAGAAAATCAGCGGTATTGGAAATATTAGATCATCGGGCAGCTCTTACGCAAGCCGTCGCAATGGTGGTCGCTATGCACAGGGTTCTCCCGAAGCTGCGTTAAAGCAGATAAGAACGAATATTTTAAGAAATCCTACCTCGTTTGGCGATTATGCGCTGCCGGTTGTGGTTAAGAGAAATGGCAAACAAATCGGTTATCGTTTACAACCGCAGGCCAAAGGCCAGTTGTTAGCGGAGTTAGGTATAGAAAAAAACGATGTAATTACACAGATCAATGGCATAAATCTGGACAAACCACAAAATGGTATCAGCGCATTACGTAAATTAAGTACAGCGAAAAATTTAAGCATAGTGGTCAAACGCAATGGCGTAGAAATTCCACTTAACATTTCGTTGCAATAGGTTATATCAGGAAATTTTATGAACATCGCTCAACTACCAGTACAACATGTGTCGCACCAGCTTCGAGCCAGGTTTCAGACCTTGTTGTTATCTGTGTTTTTAATGTTATGCATTTCAACACAGGCTATCGCGGATGAAATAACGCTCAACCTTAAAGATGCAGACATCCGCGCCCTGATTAGTACGGTTTCCAAATTCACTGGTAAAAATTTTATTATTGATCCGCGGGTAAAAGCCAAGGTCACCGTCATCTCGGCAAACACTTTAACGCCGGAAGCGGTGTATGAAGTTTTTCTTTCGGTATTGCAGGTACATGGTTACGCGGCGGTGCCGACAGGTTCTGTTATAAAAATTGTGCCTGAAGTGAATGCCAAGCAGGGGCCGCTGCCTCTGGCTGGCAAAACAGATACATTTTCTGACGATGAACTGATTACCAAAATCATTCGCCTGAATCATGTGCCAGCCTCGCAGTTAGTGCCGATACTGCGGCCACTGGTACCGCAGCAGGGACATCTGGCTGCCTATAATCCAACCAATACCCTGATCATTACCGACCATGCTGGAAACATCCACCGACTGATGAAGATTATTGCCGGCGTTGATCGCCCGGATAGTGACGAGCTGGAAATTATTCCGTTGAAACACGCATCGGCTTCCGAGTTAGTCCGTATCTTAAATTCACTGAATGCGGGTGGCGTGAAAGATGCGTCGAAAAAAATGAAGTTGGCAGCGGATGATCGAACCAACAGCATCCTGGTGACTGGTGATCGTTCTTCACGGTTACGAATTCGCACGACTATTTCCTATCTTGATACACCACTGGAAGATGGTAGTGGAAATACACATGTTATTTACCTGAAATATGCCAAAGCAGAAAATCTGGTGAAGATTCTGACCGGCCTGAAAGATCAGAACAAAAGAACTAAAACTGCGAAAAATAAAGTGGCATCTGCAAGAGTGACCTCGGGTAGTGTGGTTAGTCAGAATGCCATCATTCAGTCGGATGATGAAACCAATGCGCTGATTATTACCGCCGACCCGAACACGATTAAAAATTTAAAAGCGGTGATTCGCCAGTTAGACATCCGTCGTGCACAGGTTTTGATTGAAGCGATTATTGCCGAGATAACCACGAACAACACCAGGGAGTTCGGCGTTGGTCTGGCGGTCGATGGTGCGCAACGTAGCAGCGGTGCATTGCCAGTTGGCCTGAGTAATCTGGCTGGCATCGGTGATCTACTGGTCGCGGCGGGCGGTGGCACACCGCCAACGGCCTTACCTAATGCTCTGTCGCTGGGCATTGGCGGGGTCACTGGTTCGGGCGTGCGTTATGGCATGTTATTGCGTGCGCTGCAATCAGATACCAATACCAATATCCTGTCTACGCCGAACATCGTTACGCTGGATAATGAAGAAGCAGAATTAATCGTTGGTCAGAATATCCCTTTCATTACCGGTAGTTTTACCGGTGGTGGCAGCACCAATCCCAATAATCCCTTCCAGACAATTGAACGGCAGGATGTCGGTTTGTTGCTGAAAGTGACGCCGCAGATTAATGAAGGTGATACGGTCAAACTGGTGCTGGAACAGGAAACCTCCAGCGTTATTCCCGCATCACTGGAGCAGGGACTCGCCGGCCTTTCTACCAGAAAACGTTCGATCAAAACCAGTGTGCTGGTTGATGATGGCGGCATTCTGATTCTTGGTGGTCTGATCTCGGAAGAAGTGAGCGACACAGAAACTAAAGTCCCCTTGCTGGGTGACATTCCGATCATCGGCTTTTTGTTCCGCTCGGAAAATACCACCAAAACCAAAGCAAATCTGATGGTTTTTTTACGGCCAACGATCATTCGCGATCATAGAGATGCGGCTTTTGTTACCAACGAAAAATACAATTATCTTCGCGGTATAGAAAGCGGTGCATACAATGAGGAAGACGGTAGCTTTGGTCTGCTGAATGATGCAGCGCCAAAATTACCGCCAATGGAAAATATTAATCGTTCGAAACAGACTACTGAAAAATCAAAAGTAGAAACTGAGAAAAGTATTGACTGGAACTGGGATGGCGAAGAAGATGATGATGGCTTCATTTAACACCAGTGAAGTTGTTGCTGATGTTGCTGAGAAACTGCCGGAGGCTGGCCAGCTACAGGAAGTACTCGAGGCTGAACCGCCGTTAACCGCGCTGATCCTGCCGTATGCATTTGCCAAACGTCACGGTGTGTTGATCGGACAGATTGAAAATGAAACGGTGAATGTTTTACATCGTGATTCTCCAGACCCTGTCACCCTCGCCGAAATCAGTCGCGTCACCCGTCGAAAAATAACTTTAAGCCAGATAACTGAAGAGCAGTTTGGTGCCTTGCTGGCGCAGACCTATGAGCAGGCCAGCGACCAGGCGATGGCAATGATGGAAGGCGTCGGTGAAGAGCTGAACCTGGACGAACTGGCGCAGACGCTGGAACCAGAAGATCTGATGGAATCGGATGATGATGCGCCGATCATCCGCCTGATTAATGCCTTGCTGAGCGAGGCCATCAAAGTAAATGCTTCGGACATACATGTCGAACCATTCGAAAACCATCTGCGAGTGCGCTTTCGTGTTGACGGCATGTTGCGCGAAATTTTGCAGCCACCGGGTAATATCGCGCCGCTGGTTATATCACGCATCAAGGTAATGGCGAAACTCGACATCGCTGAAAAACGTTTACCACAAGATGGCCGTATCTCGTTGCGGGTTGCTGGTCGTGGTGTCGATGTGCGTGTTTCTACGTTGCCGTCCGGTCACGGCGAGCGGGTGGTGATGCGTCTGCTCGACAAACAGGCGGGGCGTCTCGATCTTGAACAACTGGGTATGTCGCGAAAAATTCATGACAGCTTTAACGATATGCTGCATAAACCACACGGCATCATCCTGGTGACCGGGCCAACCGGCTCCGGTAAAACCACAACGCTGTATGCGGGTTTGAGCATCCTGAACGTGAAGTCACGAAATATTTTGACGGTGGAAGATCCGATTGAATATTTCATCGATGGCATCGGCCAGACGCAGGTGAACGCAAAAGTTGATATGACTTTCGCCCGCGGCCTGCGTTCGATCTTGCGTCAGGACCCTGATGTGGTGATGATCGGTGAAATTCGCGATCTTGAAACCGCTTCGATTGCGGTGCAGGCCAGTCTGACCGGCCACCTGGTTTTATCAACCTTGCACACCAACAGTGCGATTGGCGCGATAACCCGTCTGCGTGATATGGGGGTGGAACCTTTTCTACTGGCCTCCAGTCTGATTGGCGTGATGGCGCAACGACTGGTACGAGACCTGTGCACGCACTGTAAAAAACCGCACGAGATTACCGCAAAAGAACGCGAGTGGCTGGAGATGGAAGACGACGACCACACAGTAATCTATAGCGCGGACGGTTGTGCCGAGTGTAACCATATGGGTTATATTGGTCGCAGTGGTTTATATGAATTTATTCCCATCGATCATAAATTGCAGAACATGATCCACGAAGGTGAGGGCGAACAGGTGATGGAAGAATATGCACGCACCATCACACCAAGCCTGGGGCAGGATGGCAAACGCATGATCCTGCAGGGCAAGACATCGTTGGAAGAAGTCTTGCGTGTCAGCCGGGACGACTAAAAAGCAGTGAATAACTAATAGTGAATAGTTAATAGTGAAAAACAAACAGCAACAATCTGTAAGAAGAGTGGCAGTCATTACTATTCACTATTCACTGTTCACTATTCACTGATCCTACGATGGCTGCTTTCGACTATATTGCGCTAGACGCAAAAGGCAAAGAAAAAAAAGGTGTCATCGAAGGTGACACGGCGCGTCAGGTTCGCCAGATGTTGCGTGACAAAGGCCTGACCACACTGGAGATTACCGAGAGCCGAAAAAAAGCGCAGTCCAGCGATAACAAAACAAAAAACGTTCCGAGTTTTTTACAGCGCGGCATTAGTTCGACTGAGCTGGCATTGATCACCCGGCAACTGGCCACTCTGATTCAGGCCGCTTTACCACTGGATGAAACTCTGTCAGCAGTGGCTAACCAGACCGATAAACCACGTATAAAAAGCATGTTATATGCAATTCGCTCGCGTGTGCTTGAAGGCCATTCGCTGGCAGTAGGTCTCGGCGATTACCCAAAAGTTTTTCCTGAACTGTATCGCGCCACGGTTGACGCTGGTGAGCAGTCAGGTCACCTCGATACCGTGCTGGAGCGTCTGGCGGATTACACCGAAAGTCGTCAGGAAATTCAGGGCAAGGTGAGGCAGGCATTGATCTACCCGGCTTTTCTTTCGTTGTTCGCTATTGCTATTGTTATTTTTATGATGACCAGCATCGTGCCGCAGGTGGTGTCTGTGTTTGAAGATACCGGCCAGGAACTGCCGGGTTTGACTATTTCGCTGATTGCGATGAGTGACTTCGTGGTTGATTACGGCATGTTTATGCTGGTCATCATTATTGCTGCTTTTATTGGTTTTCAGATACTGTTGACCAAGCCGGCTTTTGTCATGAAATACCACATGTTTTTATTCCACCTGCCGATTATTCAGCGACTGGTGCGTGGCTTGAACGCTGCGCTGTTCACTCGCACCTTCAGCATTCTGACCGGCAGTGGCGTCACGGTTCTGGAAGCGATGAATATTTCAGCAAAAGTGGTGGCGAATCTGCCGATGCGAGAAGCTATTCTGCAGGCGACCGACCGGGTACGTGAAGGCACCGGCATTAAAAATGCGCTGGAACACAGCAAGTTGTTTCCACCAATGACCCTGCAGTTGATTGCCAGCGGCGAAAACAGCGGCAAACTGGAAGAGATGCTGGAACGTGCGTCCGCGCAGTTAGAGCGCGAGCAGGTAACACTGATTGCTTACATCGTTGGCATTTTAGAGCCGGTGATCATTTTAGCGATGGGGCTGATGGTGTTAATGATTGTGTTGGGCATTTTGCTGCCGATCTTTGATCTGAACTCGTTAGTGAAGTGATTTTTTGTTTTTTTCCGCAAATGCACGCAAATAAAAACAGAAACATTTATCTTTTGTAGGGCGGGCACTGTCCGCCATTCAGTCGGTATTTAAGTCACACTCTGTCGGGCAGTGCCCGACCTACATTGATACGCAGCTTTAAATGCATTTTTGATTAGCGTTTATTTGCACCCCAAGGGCATTTGTCGCTTTGCTCGGGCACGTGCATTTGCGGAAAATGTTTATGTTCTTTTTATAACAATTGAAACAACGACAACACCAGCCGTTTAATAAACATCAAACCAATCAAACCGACCATGGTAGACAGGTCGATGCCGCCAATCGGTGGTACGAATTTTTGTATCGGGCTCAACACAGGAAAAGTCAGATTCCGTAACAGGCTGCTGACCGGGTGGTAGGGATCAGGGTTTATCCAGCTTAAAATAGCCTGAATAAACAGCGCAATAATAAAAATGTCAAAGGTGAGTGAGGTCAGGTCATACAAAGCTTTGATCAGAATCTGCGGGGCACTGAATGAGATACCGGCGATGCCAAATAAGATCACCAGTTTTATGAGGATTAATGCCAGCACCAGCGCCAGCGTGGCGGTGTCCACTTTTTTGAAACTGGGAATAAAACGCCGGGCGACACCAACCAACGGCTGCGTGGCTTTGACGATAAACTGCGAGACCGGGTTGTAGAAATCAGCGCCGACCTGCTGCAATATAAAACGCAGCAACATGATCGCGATATAAATACTGAAAAGGGTATCGATCAAAAAGATAAAAGGATTTTCCGGACTCATTTGTGTTGCCTGTGTGTGATTATTATATTCATTATTATTGGGGCGTTTTATTCTGATCCAAGTTCATCGGCCAGTGAAATAGAACGATCATTTGCTGCTTTCAGCGCAGCAGAAACAATTTTTTCATAACCGGCTGATTGAAAGCTCAAAATTGCCTGCTCCGTGGTGCCGCCCTTTGAGGTAACCATTTGTCGCAGTTCGGCGGGCGAAAATTCACTTTCCATTGCCATGCGCGCAGCGCCTAAGGCCGTTTGCAATACCAGCTGTTGTGCGGTCTCGTCGCTTAAGCCAAGTTCTTCGCCCGCCTGTTGCATGGCTTCCATCATCAGAAAAAAATAGGCCGGGCCACTGCCGGAAACGGCGGTGACGGCATTTAGCTGTTCCTCGTTATCAACCCAGATAACCAAACCTACGGCCTGCATGATGGTTTCTGCCTGCTGCTTTTGCTCGTTGCTGACACGTTCGTTAGCAAATAAACCGGAGGCACCGCATTGTACCAGTGCTGGTGTGTTTGGCATGCAGCGAACGATGCACTGGCCGTCGTTCAACCAGCGATTGATGTCGATGCTTTTGATGCCTGCGGCGATAGAGATAAACAGCTGGCCACTCTGTGAATTATTGTCAAGTTGCTGACAGACCTGTTTGAGTAATTGTGGTTTGACGGCCAGTACCACGATTTCGTTCGACAAGATGGTCTTGTTGTCGGCGGTGGTATTTATATCAAAGCGTGTTTCTAATGCCTGACGCTGTTGTTCAGCAGGCTCGGCGACCGTTATATCGGAGGCAGTTGTGCCTGCATTAATCAGTCCGCCAATGAGGCTGGCTGCCATATTGCCGCCGCCAATAAATCCAATCGTGGGCATTTGTATTTCACATGCTGGTTATTAAAATCGCGAGAATTTTACCATACTGACCGGGTTTTTCCGGATTTGGAAAATAACACAAATATATTGTCGAAATACTGACGAAATACAGAAAGTGGGCGGATTTTTAGCTATAAACAGGAGAGTCATAATTAAGAATAGAATTATTTATATCAGGGGAATTTGATGGATATCGCTCAGTTACTTGCTTTTAGCGTAAAAAATGGTGCATCGGATTTACATTTATCTGCAGGTTTGCCTCCAATGATCCGTGTTGACGGTGACGTGCGCCGCATTAATGTTGATCCCATGGATCACGAGAGTGTTCATGGCATGGTGTACGACATCATGAATGACAAGCAGCGCAAGACTTTTGAAGAATACTGGGAGACGGACTTTTCGTTTGAGATTCCCGGCCTGGCGCGTTTTCGTGTTAATGCGTTTAATCATAACCGCGGTGCCGGTGCAGTATTTCGTACCATTCCATCAAAGATTCTGACCCTGGAAGAATTAGGCGCACCGAAAATCTTTGAAGAAATATCGGACACGCCGCGTGGCATCGTACTGGTGACCGGGCCGACCGGCTCAGGCAAATCGACCACACTCGCCGGCATGGTGAACTACGTTAACGAAAATCATTATGGTCATATTCTTACCATCGAAGACCCGATTGAATTTGTACATGAAAGTAAAAAATCACTGATCAACCAGCGTGAGGTACACCGCGATACCCTGGGATTTAGTGAGGCGCTGCGTTCTGCCCTGCGTGAAGACCCCGATGTGATCCTGGTTGGTGAGATGCGTGACCTCGAAACCATTCGACTGGCATTGTCAGCGGCTGAAACCGGTCATCTGGTTTTCGGCACCCTGCACACCAGTTCAGCGGCAAAAACGGTCGACCGTATCGTTGATGTGTTCCCGGCAGCGGAAAAAGAAATGGTGCGTGCCATGTTGTCCGAATCATTACGCTCAGTCATCTCGCAAACCCTGCTGAAGAAAATTGGTGGTGGTCGTATTGCCGCACATGAAATCATGATCGGCACTTCTGCGATTAAAAACCTGATTCGGGAAAACAAAATTGCACAGATGTTCTCTGCGATTCAAACCGGCCAGTCAATAGGCATGCAGACACTCGATCAAAACCTGCAGGAATTACTGGCGCGTGGATTAATCAGTAAAGATGAAGCGCGCAAAAAAGCCGCGAATAAAGATCTTTTTTAGTGTCGGCTAATAACCCGTACAACACCAACAAACAAAGTAACGAGGTGATCTAAGTGGATCGCGAAAAGGCAATAAAATACATGCATGATCTTTTGCGCATGATGGTGCAGAAGAATGGCTCCGACCTGTTTATTACAGCCGGTGCGGTGCCATCGATAAAAGTGGACGGTGAGATGACGCCATTATCAAATCAGGCATTAAGTCCGCAACATACCCAGGTACTGGTCGGTTCTATTATGAACGACAAGCAACGTGCGGAGTTCGAAGAGCAGCAGGAGTGTAACTTTGCTATCAGTCTGCCCGGTGTTTCACGTTTTCGTGTCAACGCTTTTACTCAACGCGGTTCGGTTGGTATTGTGCTGCGTGTTATTCGTTCAGAGATCCCGCTGTTTGAGGATCTGAATCTGCCGCCAATATTAAAAGATATTTCCCTGACAAAACGTGGCCTGGTGATTTTTGTGGGGGCGACCGGTTCGGGTAAGTCAACTTCGCTGGCTGCGATGGTGGGGTATCGTAATCAAAATAGCCATGGTCATATCATTACTATTGAAGACCCGATCGAATTTATTCACAACCATAAAAACTGCATCGTCACGCAGCGCGAAGTCGGCGTTGACACAGACAGTTATGAAATCGCGTTGAAAAATACTTTGCGTCAGGCACCAGATGTTATTCTGATCGGTGAGATTCGTGATCGTGAAACCATGGAGCACGCAATTGCGTTTGCCGAAACCGGCCACCTGTGTTTATCAACCCTTCACGCCAACAGTACCAATCAGGCACTGGATCGTATTATTAACTTTTTCCCGGAAGATCGGCGTCAGCAGTTATTGATGGACTTGTCATTAAATTTAAAAAGTTTGATTTCACAACGATTGATTCCTACCATATCAGGCAATGGTCGCGTGGCGGCTATTGAGATCATGCTTAATTCGCCGTTGATGTCTGACCTGATATTCAAGGGTAGTGTGCACGACATCAAAGAGTTGATCGCCAAGTCGAACGAGCTAGGTATGCTCACCTTCGATCAGGCTTTATTTGATCTGTATGAATCAGGGAGGATTAAATATGAAGATGCGCTGAGAAATGCGGACTCTGTTAACGATCTGCGTTTGCGCATCAAACTGGAAGGTAAAGATTCAAGCCACACTGATTTGATGGAAGGGCTGGATAATATATCGATGCAGGACAATGAAGATAAGTCACGTATTCGTTGATAGAACTGAAGAAAAAAATAAAATACTCACAGGAAAGACGTGCAGGTACGCATGTTAGGTAGGATAAGCAGATGAATTTGCAACCATATTTAAAACTGATGTCTGAGCAGCAGGCCTCGGATATGTATTTCACCACGGGTGCACCAGTGAGTGTGCGTATTGACGGTTCTATGCGTCCGGTTGGAAAAAGCATGCTCAATCCGGGCATGACAAAAAAACTGGCTTATGATCTGCTAACACCGATACAGATCAACGATTTTGAAAAAAACCTGGAATTAAATCTGGGTGTTTCGTATACCGACCTGGGTCGTTTCCGTATCAATATTTATATGCAACGTGGTGAAGTTTCCATGGTTATCCGTTACATTAGGGCCGACATCCCGTCACTGGATGAGCTTGCTCTGCCCGAGATTTACAAGACCATGATCATGCGCAAAAAAGGTCTGGTGCTGGTTGTCGGTGCCACCGGCATGGGTAAGTCTACTTCGTTGGCGTCGATGCTGGATTATCGCAACATGACCGATACCGGCCATATTCTGACCATTGAAGATCCGATTGAGTTTATGTTTCGGCATAAAAAATGTATTGTCGGTCAGCGTGAAGTTGGTCTCGATACGTTATCGTTTGATAACGCCCTGCGTGAAGCAATGCGTGAAGCGCCCGACGTGATCATGATCGGTGAAGCGCGTGATAGAGAAACAATGGAGTCTGCCCTGCGTTATGCGGATACGGGGCATTTATGTTTGACCACATTACATGCGACCAATGCCAATCAGACGCTGGATCGTATGCTGCACTTTTTTCCCAGTGATGCACACAATCAGGTGCTGATGGATTTATCATTAAATTTAAACTGTATCCTGGCGCAGCGACTGGTCAAAACAGAAGATGGTGGCCGTGTGGTTGCTGTCGAGGTATTGGTGAATACGCCGTATATCAGTAAGCTGATACGTGACGGCAACTTTCATGAGATAAAAGAGATCATGGAAAAAGGACATGAGACCGGAATGAAAACGTTTGATCAGTCTTTGTTTGAATTATTCAAGGAGCGCAAGATTGATCTCAAGGCTGCATTAGCCAACGCCGATTCCAGCAGTAACCTTGAGTGGAAAATTAATTTTGGTGGTGGCACCAAAGAACTGCAGGGTAAAACAGAAAAACATGAACCGCTGCAGTTTCCCAGCAGCCCGGCAGATTTGAACAAGTAGTTTTTATCGTTTAGTTATTGTTCTGATTGTTGAATAACAGCTTACCATCGATGATGGTATGTTTTACTTTCCCAAGAAAATTCCAGCCCAGGAACGGCGTGTTTTTGCCGTGGCTGTTGATGACTTCGGTTGTTAATTGCCAGTCTTCATTTTCATCAAAGATACAGATGTCTGCTTTTACGCCGATGGATAATGTGCCGGCATCAAGGCCTAAGATATTTGCCGGTGCCTGTGTGATTTTATCGACCACTTCGCTGAGACTTAAGCTTGTTTGCTGTGTCAGGCGCAGGCACAGTGGCAGCAACGTTTCTAATGCCGAGATGCCCGCTTCGGTGCTGGCGAAAGGTGCCTGTTTGGCATCGATATTGTGTGGCTGATGATCGGAGCAGATGGCATCGATAGTATTATTCGCAACGGCGGCACGCAGTGCTTCCATGTCGCGCTGTGTACGCAGCGGCGGTATTACGTGGCAGGCGCTGTTAAAACTGCTGATGTCCTGTTCGGTCAGGTGCAGTTGATGCGCGTTGACGTCGGCGGTAATCGGCAGTTGTTCGTTTTTTGCGCGTGCAATCATTTCTGCGCCCTGGGCGCTGGATAAACGTCCGAAGTGTGCGCTGACGCCGGTTTCGGCGACTAACTCCAGCGCACGTGTTATGGCGATGGTCTCAGCGGAAACCGGGATGCCTTTGAGGCCGAGCCGGGTGGCAATTTTTCCTTCATGGGCGCAGCCGCCTGCACTTAACCAGTGTTCGTCGGGTTCGATAAAAACACGCAGACCAAAAGTGGCGGCATAGGCAAAAGCGCGTTTCAGAATCAGCGAATTTTCCACCGGATTGCGGCAGTTGCTGACGCCGACGCAACCAGCCTGTTGCAGCGCATACATCTCGCTGAGATGTTCACCGTGCAAGCCGGAGGTCAACGCGCCGAGTGTGACCACTTTGCTGTGTGCTGAAATTTCTGTCTTGCGATTGATTAGTTCGACCACGGCAGGCTCGTCGATCACCGGGTCGGTGTCCGGTGGGCAGCACAGTGTGGTGATGCCGGCTTTTGTGGCGGCAATGGTTTCGCTCTGGATGGTGGCTTTGTTTTCCAGACCGGGTTCGCGCAGCCGGGCACAGCAATCGACCAGGCCAGGGATGACGGTGAGGTTGCTCGCATCAATAACCTGCGTGTTATTGTCGCTGCTAATCGTGTTGGCCGCTGCAATGGCAGTGACTTTTCCATCGGTGATCTGGATGTCGCCTGTTTGGTCGATGCTGTTTGCCGGGTCGATCAGGTGGCCATTTTTTATAATGATGTTACTCATTTTTTGCCACCTTCGGTATTGCCTGCTGTCTTATTTACTTCGCTTTCTTTTTCTCTGCCAAGCGTCATGGTCATCACCGCCATGCGTACCGCGATGCCATACGATACCTGGTCGAGGATAACCGAGCGTGAACCATCGGCCACGTTGGAATCGATTTCGACGCCGCGATTGATTGGACCGGGGTGCATGACGATGGCGTCATTTTTTGCTACCAGCAGACGTTCTTCGGTAAGACCATAGAGTTGGAAATATTCCTGCTCGCTGGGCAGCATCGCGCCGGACATACGTTCTTTTTGCAGGCGCAGCATAATCACCACGTCAGCGTCTTTGATGCCGGTTTCAAGGTCATGAAAAACATTGACGCCCATGTCTTCGATATCGACTGGTAATAATGTTCGGGGTGCAATGACCCTGACATCGCCGGTATTTAATGTATTGAGTGCGTGGATCTGTGAGCGTGCGACGCGTGAGTGCAGAATGTCACCGACGATGGCAACACGCAGATTGCCAAAATTTTCGCCCTTGTTGCGGCGGATGGTGAACATGTCCAGCATTGCCTGTGTCGGGTGCGCGTGGCTGCCGTCGCCGGCGTTGATGACGCTGATATTCGGTGCCACGTTGTTGGCGATGTAATGCGCTGCGCCGGAATCACTGTGGCGTACGACAAACATATCGCAGTGCATGGCCTGGATGTTTTGCAGGGTGTCGAGCAGGGTTTCGCCTTTGGATGTTGCTGAGGTGCTGATGTTGATATTCAACACGTCGGCAGAAAGTCTTTTTGCCGCCAGTTCAAAAGTGGTACGGGTACGGGTGCTGGCTTCAAAAAACAGGTTGACGATGGTCTTGCCGCGTAGCAATGGTACTTTCTTAACGCTTTTCTTGTTGACGTTGGCGAAGCTTTCGGCGGTGTCCAGTATCCTGGTTAGCATGTCGCTGCCCAGGCCTTCGGTGGTGAGGAAGTGTTTTAAATGTCCGTTTTTATCTAATTGAATATTCCAGGCATCGTGGCCGATTAAAGCGTCAGTAGGTTTTGTTGCTTTATTAGCCATTGAAATTATTATTCCTTCGAAACATTCTTGTTGTTGCCGTTTTGTGCCTGTTGCAGTTCGAAAGCCAGCGGCTCGGGACCGGTGAGTTTGATGTGTTCGCCAGCATTTAAGTTCACGTGCGCGCCAACGATGTCAGCCTGCAACGGTAACTCACGGCCATCGCGTTCGATCAGGCAGACCAGGGTGATGCTTGCCGGTCGGCCGTAATCAAACAGTTCGTTCATCGCCGCCCGGATGGTACGACCTGTGTGCAGTACATCGTCGACCAGGATGATGTGGCGGTCATCGACATCGGGTGGTAGCTGTGAGGGTTTTACTTCGGGGTTGATGCCGATGCGCGAAAAGTCATCGCGGTAAAAACTGATATCCAGTGTTGCCAGTGGTTCGGAAAAAAGCTTGTCGGAGTCGTTGAGTTGTTGATGAAGTTGGGTAGCGACCCAGACGCCGCCGGTATGAACGCCTACCATCAATGGATTATCGATTGCTTTATTGCGAAGCAATTTTTTTAGTTTTTCTGCCAGTTGTGCCAGAAGTTCATCTGGTGTGGCTAGTTGATGCATGGCTACCCGTTGTGTTCGTATGGTATTTTTATATCGTCGTATTCGGCGTTACTGCTGCTGATCTAGCCAGCGTTGCACGATGATTGCAGCCGCCATTCTATCAATCTCGTGTTTGTTCTGCTTAGTTATTTTCATGTCCTGTTTGAGAATTTCTTCGGCCTGTTGTGAACTGAGTGCTTCATTGATTTCGATCACCGGTAGCTTGAAACGTTTTTCCAGCTCGTAGGAAAATTGACGGGCAGCGGCAGTCATTTTATTTTCGCTACCATCGGTGTGGTAGGGCATGCCAACAATCAGTGCCTGTGGTTTCCATTGTTGAATTTCAGTTTTGATAGCTGGCCAGTCAGGATTGCCATCGACCTGTTTTAACGTGATGCAGGGTGTGGCCGAGCAGGTGATGGTCTGGCCGGTAGCAATGCCGATGCGTTTTTTGCCGTAGTCGAAGCCTAAAACACTGGTGATTTTCATAGGATTAATAATGCAAAAGCGTAAAAGATTTTTTGATCCGCAGATGAACGCAAATGAACGCAAATGAAAAAACAATAAAAAGTTTTTGAAGGTTTTTATTTGCGTTCATTTGCGTTTATCTGTGGACAAGATTCTTTTGTTTATGTTTGTTCAGGCATGTCCAGCATCGTTACTCATTAACGACAGATCAACGCCAATTAATTTTGCCGCTGCTTTCCAGCGTTCTTCGACCGGGGTGTTAAATATTATATGTTCGTCCGCCGGGCAGCTTAGCCAGGTGTTGTCCGCCATTTCCTGTTCCAGTTGTCCAGCCGCCCAGCCGGCATAACCCAGGGCGACGATGCAGTCTTCCGGGCCCTGGTTGTTGGCGATGGCGTGCAGGATATCTTTGGAGGTGGTCAGTGCTACATTGTCGTTGACGGCGAGACTGGATGACCAGTTACCGGTGGGGCGATGCAGGATGAAGCCGCGCCCCTGGTCGACCGGGCCACCGATAAAGACCGATTGTTCCTTGTCGTAATCGGTGCCACTTTCGATTTTCATTTCTTTGATCACTTGTTTTAAATGGATGTCTGTTTGCTGATTGATGATGAGGCCAAAGCTGCCGGCTTCGTCATGTTCGCAGATGTAGGTGACCGCCTGGTTAAAAAAACTGTCGTTCAGTGACGGCATGGCGATAAGAAAGTGGCCGGTTAAATTGTAACTGGCAGGTTTTGAGTCGTCTTGTGTGTGTTCTGTGTTCAAGTGTCGGGTGCCTGTGCTGTGCTATCGAGTACGGAGGCTGCTGTTATTTAAAAATTCCCAGCTGCGTGTAATATGTATGACATCAGCTTCGGCGCGAAGTTTTTGAGGGAAGGCAGAATAAGGCGCGGCCAGTTTAACGATGCGTTTGGCGGCGTCATCGAGAATTTGATGGCCGGATGACTGGCGCAGATCGGTTTTGATCAGCTCACCATCGGCGCTAATGACCACGTCAAGAATCAGCGTGCCACTGAGTTTTTTGCGGCGTGCCTGATCCGGGTAGTTGAGGTTGCCGACGCGTTCGACGCGGTCGATCCACTGCCGCATGTATTTAGCCGGGGTGAATGCTTTGGTGCTGGAATTCAAATATTTGGTGCGCTCAATGCTGGCCTGCTGTTCGATGGTGTTGCTGATTTCAGCCGCCAGTTTTGCTGTCTGCGTATTCTGACTGGCGTTTGTTTTATTGATGTTGCTGTCATCTTCTGCTTTAGCTGGATTTTCCTGGCTGCGCACTGCGTATTCAGCATCGGAGCGGGTAAGTAATGCTAGCTGTTCGTTTTGTTTCTGTTTCTGTATTTGCTGCACGCTGCTTTGTCTGTCAATGCCCGGCTGGTCTGACAATGTCGGTGCGCTGAATAACTCTCGTGGGCGGGCTTTCTGCTCGGCATTGCCGCCGCCTTTCTGAGAAACCTGCGCCAGATAATCGGGATTTTCGACTTCATCGGGTGATTTTGTCTGCACTAGAATGATGTCTAGTGTGGGGGCTGTTTTGCTATCGGCAGGCGGCGAAACGCTGAAAGTGACGCCCAGTATGACGATGCCATGAAAAATCGTGGCCAGAAAAAACGTCATGCCGAAGCGGTCTTTATCGGTTATTTTCGCTTGAATTGTTCTGCGTTTACTCATTTGTGTTTCAGGAGATGGCTGCTCGAATTATCCGGTATTACTTTTTATAATTATTATTACTGACCGATTATAGAACTTCAGTCACAAATATGCGCGAAGTTGGTGATTTATTGAGGAGTTTTATACGCGCCTGCATCGCCGCCGTCATGTGGATATCGCCGTTGCCATCGATCAGCATGACGTATTTGAGTCCCAGTTTTTTTGCGATGTTTTTCCACTGTTTGCTGCCGGCGACAAATAATGCGGTAGCCGCGGCGTCAGCCAGTCCGGCATCGGGGTGTATCACGGTGACTGATTGTGCATCCTGTGTCGGGTAGCCGGTTCCTGGGTCGATGATGTGATGATAGCGTTTGCCCTGGTAGAAATACACGCGCTCATAATCACCAGAGGTGAAAACGCTTTCGTTATTTTTGACTTCGACACTGGCCAGGATTTTATCGTTGCGCGGGTGGCGGATGCCGATGTTCCAGGCGCGATCTTTGTGCTGACCGATTACACTGAGATCACCGCCGGCGTTGATCACCGCGTTATGAATGCCCATTTTTTTGAGTTGTTCGATCTCTTGTGCGATGGCATAACCTTTGGCGAATGCGCCAAAATTTAGTGATATCGCCGGATTGGTGTTTACCAGCTGGCCTTGCTGATTAAAAGACAGGTCACTCATCTGTGGTTTCTGTTTGACCAATGCCTGGATAAGATTGTCCTGCGGTGGTCGGATGTCGGCTTCCTGCGATTTGTGGAACTGCCAGAGATTGATTAATTTGCCAATGGCCGGGTTGTAGTAATTGTCGCTTTGCGCACTTATTAACATCGACGTTTTTATTATCGGCACGAGGTGAGAAGGAATAACGATGGCGCTGCTTTCCCCCGGTTTTGTTTGTGATAGCTGTTTGTTTATCTGCGCCAGGTCGCCGTTGGTCCAGGGCGACCACTGCTGGTGATAGCGGTCAAAATCTTTTTGCAGCCGGGCAAATGCGTCTTCTGCTAAATCTTTGTCGTTACTATAGAGTGTGACATCAATCAGGGTGCCGAAGGCGAAGATGCTGTAGTCGTATTGTTTTGTTGTTTGTTCGCAGGCGACAGTGAGCGTAGTCGCTAGTAACAGAAACAGCCGTTGATATATTTTTAGTTCAAATGTTTTTTTATGCATTGCATCAGGTCACCGGCGATATCCAGTGAATAAATTTTGTCGAGTTCTCGAATACAGGTGGGGCTGGTGATGTTTATTTCGGTCAGATAGTCGCCGATGATATCAATGCCGGCAAACAGGATGCCCTGTTGTTTTAATACCGGGCCAACCTGCTGGCAGATCCAGTGATCACGTTCGCTGAGTTCGACGCCAATGCCAGTGCCGCCTGCGGCCAGATTGCCCCGGGTTTCACCGGCGGCAGGTACGCGTGCCAGCGCGTAGGGTACGGCTTCGCCATCAATCAATAAAACACGTTTATCACCTTCGGTAATTTCCGGGATGAATTGCTGCGCCATGACGGTGCGTGATTCGTTTTCCGAAACGGTTTCGAGTATGACGGACAGGTTCGGGTCCTGTGGATTTACACGGTAGATGGAGGTGCCGCCCATGCCGTCCAGTGGTTTTAAAATAACATCCTGCTGTACTGACTGAAAACGCTCGCTAACAAAATCACGCAAGCGCTTTTTACTGCGACTGACCATGAAAGGTGTACAACATTGCGGAAACTGAGTGATGAACATCTTTTCATTGTTGTCACGCAGGCTGGCGGGTTTGTTGACGATGAGTGAGCCCAGCTGTTCGGCCAGTTGCAGGATGTAGCTGCTGGCGATGTATTCGATATCGAAAGGCGGGTCTTTTCGCATCAGGATGGCATCAAGTGATGCCAGTTCGATATTTTGTTCCGGGCTGAAATCAAACCAGTGGCTGGCGTCGTCTTCAACCCGTGTGATTCTACTCAGCGCCCAGGGGATTTCATTTCTTGTATACAGATCTGCTTGATAAATAGTGTGGATTTCCCAGCCAAGTTTTTGTGCCGCCAGCATCATCGCAAAGCTGCTATCTTTTTTTGTGTTGATCTCCGACAGAGGGTCCATGACGATGCCTAATTTGATGCTCATGATTTTCTCCAGACGGAATTGAACAGGTTGATGTTGGATGAACGTTAGTTGAATTTTAAATGATTTTAACAGTAATTTGATGTTTGTTTTCCGATGAAAAAATATCGATAATATTCGCTTAAGCAAAATCTTAGCCAATAATGTTCAAGTTTTAATGAAATATTGGCAATACCAAAAATGTGGTCTACATTCAGTTTAACTTAGAGTCTTTTTTGGGGTCAGTCACAATTATTTGTGACGAATAAGGTACAGCAATGGCTGAAGAGAATATGTAATGAGTGACCTGAAAGTAATGGTCATTGATGACAGTAAAACAATAAGGCGAACAGCGGAAAACCTGCTTAAAAAAGAAGGTTGTGAAGTGGTGACGGCGGTTGATGGTTTTGAGGCATTATCAAAAATAGCCGAGAATAAACCGGACATCATCTTCGTCGATATAATGATGCCGCGACTTGATGGTTACCAAACCTGTGCGTTAATAAAAAATAATAAAACGTTTAAAGATACACCGGTCATTATGCTATCAAGCAAAGACAGTATTTTTGATCGTGCACGCGGCCGCATCGTGGGCTCGACACAGTATCTGACAAAACCGTTTACCAAAGAAGATTTAATTGGTGCGATAAAGGAATTTGCCTCGGGTGGTTAATTGGCTCAGCAGGATTAAGACAGGTTACATAAAAAAGCTGCAGGGATTGCTTTGTTAAACAAAATAATAGAAAGACCGAATGTGACAAAGATGCATTCAATAACAAATATATAGTGGTGGATGAGTATGGCAAAAGTATTAATAGTTGATGATTCGCCAACAGAGGTGCATGTATTGCAAACCATGTTGACTAAAAATGGTCATGAGGTGGTAGTCGCTACTTCTGGTGAAGATGGTGTTGAGATGGCAAAAACAGAAATGCCAGACCTGATTTTGATGGACGTTGTTATGCCTGGTATGAACGGCTTCCAGGCCACGCGACAGATATCGAAAAATACCGAGACCTCGTCAATTCCTGTGATCATGGTAACAACGAAAGATCAGGAAACAGACAAGGTATGGGCGATGCGCCAGGGTGCAAAAGACTATATCGTGAAACCGGTGCAGGAAAAAGCCCTGATCGAACATGTAAATATGGTGTTATCTGCCTAAGTCGTTGGCTTGGCAGGATGTTGTGATTAAGTACAGTTACAAACAATAAAAATAATAATCAAGAAGAATAAATGACTACGAGCAACCCATTCGATTTATTGCAGGATCTTGAGCAGCGAACGCTTAAAGGTTTGACGGGTTTGCCTGCACTTGATCTGGTTAAAGAAGAATGGGTTGGTGTTGGTTTCAGAATAGGGGATTCAAAACTGATTGCGTCTATGTCTGAAGTAAAAGAGATTTTAGATTTACCTGAATACACAATGGTGCCTGGTGTGCAATCATGGATTGTTGGTGTTGCTAACGTGCGTGGCAGTCTGTTACCGATTCTTGATATGAAAACCTTTTTACTGGGTGAAGACATCAAACATCGACAAAAGGCCAGGGTTATCGTTATCGATTATAAAGGTTTTAATACCGGCCTGATCGTTGAAGAAATTTATGGTATGCGACATTTTCGAGATAGTGATGAGACTGATGATATACCTGATGTGCATGATGACATCTCACCGTATATCGGAAGGGCTTTTAAACAGGATAAAGAGCACTGGCCGGTATTTGATTTCAATGAAATGGCGCAGGATGAGCGATTCGCACATGCGTCTTTGTGAAGTATAAAAAATATAATAATAGTTAGAGAGATACTTAATACGTTATCAACAGAACGGACGGAATTAAGTTGATTGGAGAGAATG
>VAPF01022503.1_pt1 | contig 39528 bp, 35 predicted proteins | sample 3393931 | NCBI WGS metagenome assembly VAPF01 (sample SAMN08290437, study PRJNA428436) | hydrothermal vent metagenome | isolation source: Deep-sea hydrothermal vent chimney | place: Atlantic Ocean: South-mid Altantic Ridge | depth 2773 m m | reverse complement strand
GCATCAATTGTCGTTGAAGAATCTAAAGAAAAAGCACAGGTTGAAGGTGATCGTATAAAAGCGTCAGCTCAGTCTGAGATTGATCAGGAAGTCAGTCGTGCAAGAGAGCAATTACGTGGCCAGGTCGCAGGAATTGCTATTGCAGGCGCTTCTAAGGTTCTTGGTCGTGAGATTGATAATAAATCTCACGATAATTTGATGAAAGATTTGATTAAGCAAATATAATGAGTGTTGAGTAATGGCTGAGAAAAGCACAATCGCAAGGCCGTACGCTCAGGCTGTATTTGAAATGGCTAAAAGTCAAAAAGACTATTCTGGTTGGTCTGATGGTTTGGAGTTGGCAGCATCTGTAGCAGCCAATCCAGAAATGCAGGCGTTGGTCTCTAACCCACGTTTGTCAAAAGACCAGTTAGGTAAGCTATTCTTGGGTGTTTGCGGAAAAAATCTTGGTAAGCCGGTAGAAAACTTGATTCGTCTACTGATTGATAATAATCGATTATCATTTTTACCAGAGATTGTAACACTTTATGAATCTTATCGAGCTGAAGCTGAGGGAACAATAGAGGCTGAAGTTATTTCAGCATTTAAAGTAACCAATGCGCTGCAGATAAAAATTGCAGAGGCCTTAAAGGCGCGGCTGGGGCGTGAAGTGAGTTTGACTTGTTCCATAGATGAAAGTCTATTGGGTGGGGCAATTATTCGCGCGGGTGATTTAGTTATTGATGGGTCTGCAACTGGACAACTGCAAAAGCTAGCTAGCGCATTGTCACGTTGATGGCCGTATGGGGAAAAGCAAAATGCAATTGAGTGCTTCCGAAATAAGCAATTTAATTAAAAAGCGCATTAAAAATTTTGAAGCTGTAACCGAAGCTCGTACGGAAGGAACTGTTGTCAGTGTGGCTGACGGTATCGTTCGTGTCCACGGGCTGGCAGATGTAATGCAAGGGGAAATGATCGAATTTCCTGGCGATACATACGGTATGGCTTTGAACTTGGAGCGTGATTCTGTAGGAGCTGTTGTTTTAGGTTCTTATCTGCACATATCTGAAGGTGACACTGTAAAGTGTACTGGACGTATTCTTGAAGTTCCTGTTGGTGAAGCGCTATTAGGGCGTGTAGTCGATGCTTTGGGTAACCCGATTGATGGTAAAGGGCCTGTTGAAGCGTCTGGAACTTCGCCTATTGAAAAGGTTGCGCCTGGTGTTATTAGTCGTAAATCAGTCGATCAGCCTGTGCAAACAGGTCTGAAGGCTGTTGATGCGATGATTCCAGTTGGGCGTGGTCAGCGTGAGTTAATCATTGGTGATCGTCAAACAGGTAAAACAGCAGTTGCTATCGATGCAATCATCAATCAAAAAGGTACAGGTATTAAATGTATCTATGTTGCGATTGGTCAAAAAGCATCTTCTATTGCAGCTGTGGTACGCAAGTTGGAAGAGCATGGTGCATTAGAGCATACAATTATTGTATCAGCTGCTGCGTCAGAATCTGCTGCAATGCAATATATTGCACCTTATTCAGGTTGCACAATGGGAGAATACTTCCGTGACCGTGGCGAAGATGCGCTGATTGTATATGATGATTTAACCAAGCAAGCTTGGGCATATCGTCAAGTCTCTTTGTTACTTCGCCGTCCACCTGGTCGTGAAGCTTATCCTGGTGATGTATTTTACCTTCACTCTCGTTTGCTTGAGCGTGCGGCGCGCATTAATGCTGAGCATGTTGAAGCAATCACTGGCGGGAAAGTTAAAGGCAAGACAGGCTCTTTAACTGCGCTGCCTATTATCGAAACCCAAGGCGGAGATGTATCTGCATTTGTACCAACGAACGTAATATCTATTACTGATGGTCAAATCTTCCTTGAAACTGATCTGTTTAACTCTGGTATAAGACCAGCGATTAATGCAGGTCTTTCAGTTTCTCGTGTGGGTGGTGCAGCACAAACCAAGATTATTAAAAAGCTTGGTGGTGGTGTACGTCTTGATTTAGCTCAATATCGTGAATTGGCCGCATTCGCTCAATTTGCATCTGATCTGGATGAAACAACACGTAAGCAGTTGGAGCGCGGTCAACGCGTGACTGAATTGATGAAACAGGCTCAATACTCTCCTTTGAGTGTTGCACAGCAGGCGGTTTCTCTATTTGCTGCGAATGAAGGTTTTCTTGATGATGTAGAGCTTGAAAAAGTGGGTTCTTTCGAAGGTGCATTGCTTTCTTTTATGGGATCTGAGCATACTGATTTAATGAAACGTATCAACGATACGGGTGATTTTAATGATGAAATTGCAAAGGGTTTGAAGACTGCACTTGAGAGCTTTAAAGCAAATCAGGTCTGGTAAAGGGGACTCGTTATGGCCGTTGGAAAAGAGATCCGCACTCAAATCAAGAGTGTAAAAAATACTCAAAAAATAACGCGTGCCATGGAGATGGTCGCGGCGAGTAAAATGCGGAAAGCTCAGGAGCGAATGACTGCTTCAAGGCCTTATGCAGAAAAAATTCGTAACGTAATTGGTCACCTTGCACATGCACATCCTGAATATAACCACCCTTATTTGACCTCACATGATGAGGTCAAACGAGTGGGCTATATTGTGATTTCATCCGACCGGGGCTTATGTGGCGGGTTAAACCCGAACCTTTTCAGGGCTACGATTAATTCTGCAAAAGAGTGGAAAGAAAAAGGTGTTGAAGCCATTTATTCTATTATTGGTTCAAAAGCACTGTCATTCTTTAAACGCTTTGCAGATATTCAAGCTCAGATTACACAGTTAGGTGATACGCCTTCTGTGAATGACATCATTGGTAATGTTAAGGTGATGCTGGATGCTTATGATAAAGGCGAAATTGATCGGCTTTATGTGGTGAATAATGAGTTTGTTAATACAATGACTCAAACACCAAAGGTTCAGCAATTACTACCAATCGTGGCGAGTGATGAAAAGGAGCTTGAGCACCATTGGGATTATCTTTATGAGCCTGAGGCTAAAGATGTCCTGGATGCTTTGATGACTCGTTATATTGAGTCACTCGTTTATCAAGGCCTTGTTGAAAACATTGCTTGTGAGCAGGCGGCTCGAATGGTTTCAATGAAAAGTGCTTCTGATAATGCGGGTAGTGTTATTGACGATCTTGAATTGGTTTACAATAAAGCGCGTCAGGCGGCAATTACTCAAGAGATATCAGAGATCGTTGCGGGTGCAGCAGCAGTTTAATTGATGTTTGCAAGTGGTATTTTGGTTGCACAAGTGGTGAAAACAAAGCACTTTAAAAGTCAAACTTGTCACTTCACAATTTTAAGGGGAACTGGATAAATGAGTTCAGGAAAAATTTCACAAATCATCGGCGCAGTAGTTGACGTAGAGTTTCCGCGTGACGCTATGCCGAAGATATATGATGCGTTGAAAGTTGAAGAGACCAGTTTGGTTTTGGAAGTTCAGCAGCAGTTAGGTGATGGTGTTGTTCGAACCATTGCTATGGGTTCAAGTGATGGTTTACGTCGTGAACTATCCGTGTCTAATTCAGGTGCGCCGATTTCTGTGCCAGTGGGTCAGAAAACTTTGGGTCGTATCATGGATGTGCTGGGCGATCCTATTGATGATAAAGGCGACATCGGTGAAGAGGAGCGATGGGCAATTCATCGTAAGGCTCCTGCCTATGATGAACTGGCAGCAAGCTCTGAACTGCTTGAAACAGGCATCAAAGTTATTGACTTGATATGCCCTTTTGCTAAAGGCGGTAAAGTCGGATTGTTTGGTGGTGCGGGTGTAGGTAAAACCGTTAATATGATGGAGCTGATTCGCAACATCGCCATTGAGCATAGCGGTTTTTCTGTATTCGCGGGTGTTGGTGAGCGTACTCGTGAGGGTAATGACTTCTATCATGAAATGACAGACAGCAACGTAATTGATAAAGTTGCGCTGGTGTATGGTCAAATGAATGAGCCTCCCGGAAATAGATTGCGAGTTGCTCTAAGTGGCTTGACAATGGCAGAATTCTTCCGTGATGAAGGCCGTGACGTACTGTTATTCGTTGACAATATTTATCGTTATACCTTGGCAGGAACAGAAGTATCAGCACTGTTGGGTCGTATGCCATCAGCGGTAGGTTACCAGCCGACTCTAGCGGAAGAGATGGGCGTTCTTCAGGAACGTATCACTTCAACTAAAACGGGTTCGATTACATCAATTCAAGCCGTTTATGTTCCTGCAGATGATTTGACTGATCCGTCGCCGGCAACAACATTTGCTCATTTGGATGCAACGGTTGTATTGTCACGTCAAATTGCAGAGTTGGGTATCTATCCTGCGATTGACCCTCTGGATTCTACAAGCCGTCAGCTTGATCCATTGGTTATTGGACAAGAGCATTATGATGTGGCTCGTTCGGTTCAGGGGACATTGCAACGTTATAAAGAGCTGAAAGATATCATTGCTATTTTAGGTATGGATGAGCTTTCAGAAGAAGATAAACTGTCTGTAGCGCGTGCTCGTAAAATTCAACGCTTCTTGTCACAACCTTTCTTCGTTGCTGAAGTATTTACAGGTTCACCAGGTAAATATGTATCATTGAAAGATACTATTACTGGTTTCAAAGCAATCGTTGCGGGTGAATATGACCATTTGCCGGAGCAAGCGTTCTATATGGTCGGCAGTATTGATGAAGCCGTAGAAAAAGCTAATAAGATGGATTCTAAGTAATCAATCTTAAAGGTTCTGGGGCTGTCATTTGGGTTTCTTTAAGCAGGTGATAGCTCTGTATATAGCAGGAGGATAATGATGGCCATGACAATGCATGTTGATATTGTAAGTGCTGAAGGTGAAATATACTCTGGTACTGCTGAAATGATATTTGCGCCAAGTGAAATGGGAGATTTAGGTATTTTACCTCGTCATACTCCATTATTGGCAAAGCTAAAACCCGGTGAAGTTGTTATTAAAACTTCTGAGGGTGAAGATTCAATTTATGTTTCGGGCGGTATGCTTGAAGTGCAACCCCACGTTGTCACGGTTTTATCGGATACTGCTGTGAGAGCTAAAGATATTGATGAAGCAGCAGCAAATGAGGCAAAACAACAAGCGGAAGAAGCTTTGAAAAATAGAGGCTCTGAAGTTGATTTGGCACATGCTGAAGCTGAGCTGGCTCAAGCAGTTGCACAGTTGCAGTTGTTAGATAAATTGCGTAAAGCAGGAAGGCGTTAAAGTTGTATTTTTAGATTCGGTATTTTCAAAAATACACTTTGAAAGATTCCAAGGGCCGTTTTCATACGGCCTTTTTTATTTCAGAAAAGCAATCTAAAGTGTCTTAAAGGTTTATAGTTTAACTCCTGATAATAACAACGTTGTGGAATAATAAAGGTTTATATCAATGAAGTTAAGTGTGGTTATTCTTGCTGCTGGCCAAGGAACTCGAATGCGTTCAGCACTTCCCAAAGTACTGCATTCTCTTGCGGGTAAGCCTTTGTTAAGGCATGTAGTAGATACGGCAAGAAAATTAGGTGATGTGGATGTTCATGTTGTATATGGGCATGGTGGTGAAGTTGTCAAAGATAGGCTGAAATCTTATGAAATCAATTGGGTAGAACAATCTGCGCAGTTAGGTACTGGCCATGCCGTTGCACAAGCGCTACCAACTATCCCTTCGGAAAACATAGTTCTTGTGCTGTATGGTGATGTGCCTCTCACACAGCTTGATACTCTAAAATCATTAGTTGATGCCGCACATAATCGAAGTTTGGGGCTATTAACCGCCTACTTGGACAATCCGGCTGGCTATGGCCGTATTATTCGTGATAAGTCTGGAGCTGTAAGCTGTATTGATGAAGAAAAAGATGCATCTGAGGCAGAAAAAAGTGTCAATGAAATTAATACTGGAATGCTTGTTGTTGCGGCTGATTTACTGAAGAAGTGGTTGCCAGTATTAGACAATAAAAATAGCCAGGACGAATATTACTTAACAGATATTATTGCAATGGCTGTAAAAGATGGTATCAACATTAATGCAGTGAACCCAGAGTCACCCATGGAAATTTGCGGTGTGAATAATAAATCACAACTGGCAATGCTTGAACGTTACAAACAGCAGCAGCAGGCTCAATTACTACTGACTCAAGGAGTGACACTGTATGACCCTTCACGTTTTGATTTGCGTGGAAAGGCGACTATTGGTCGGGATGTAGTGATTGATGTTAATGTCATTTTTGAAGGCGATGTTTCGATTGGTGACGATACCTATATTGGACCCAATACAGTCATTAAAGACAGTCAAATCGGCTCAGGTGTTCAAGTATTATCTAACTGTACCATTGAAAACAGTATTATTGGTGATTGCAGTCATATAGGTCCGTTTGCGAGACTTCGACCTGAAACACGTTTGGCCGAAAATACTAAAATAGGAAATTTTGTTGAAATTAAAAAAGCAGTTGTTGGCGCGGGTTCGAAAGTTAATCATTTGAGCTATGTGGGCGACTCAACCATTGGCAAAAATGTCAATATTGGTGCGGGTACTATTACTTGTAATTATGATGGGGCCAATAAGCACCATACGGTGATAGAAGATCATGTTTTTATCGGTTCTGCTTCACAGTTGGTGGCTCCTGTTACGATTGGAGAAGGTGCAACGGTCGGTGCGGGTTCAACCATTACCAAAAATGTAGGAGCCAATGAACTGACCTTGAGTCGAACAAAACAGACAACGCGATCAGATTGGCAACGTCCAACAAAGAATAAATAGTAATAAAAAGGTATAAATAGTATGTGTGGCATTATTGGTGCAGTAGCAGAGCGGGACGTTGTTCCTATTCTTATTGAAGGTTTAAGGCGACTTGAATATCGGGGCTATGATTCTGCAGGCATTGCAGTTTTGGAGGATCAGGGTGGCCTAAAGCGTCTCAGGGCTAAAGGCAAAGTGAGTGAGCTTGAATCCATTATGGAGTCAGATTCGATATCTGGGCATGTGGGGATTGCTCATACACGCTGGGCAACCCACGGTAAGCCTAGCGAAAAAAATTCACACCCTCATGTTTGCAGGAAAAATATTGCAATTGTGCACAATGGTATTATTGAAAACCATGAACTGCTTCGCTCTGAGCAAATAGAAAAAGGTTTTGAATTTACGTCTGAAACAGATACTGAAGTCGTTGTTCACCAGATTTTTGAGCACTTTGAAAAAAGCAATGATCTTCTGGATGCTGTTCAACAAACAGTAAAAGACCTTGAAGGTGCGTATGCTCTAGGTGTTATTTGTAAATCAGAGCCTCAGAGATTAATTGCAGCACGACGTGGCAGTCCACTTGTCATTGGCGTGGGCATTGGAGAGTATTTTATTGCATCTGATGTTGCCGCATTGCTGCCAGTGACGCAGCGTTTTATTTTTCTTGAAGATGGCGATATTGCTGACCTGACACGGGAATCTCTGACGATTTTTGATGAACACGGCAAAGTTATTGAACGGCCAATCAATGAAAGCGAATTGACTGTTGATGCGACAAGCAAAGGCCAATATCGTCATTATATGCTGAAAGAAATTTTTGAACAGCCACGTGCATTGGCAGAAACTTTAGAAGGTAGAATGACCAGCCAAAAAGTTTTAGACAGTGCTTTTGGCCAGGGTGCCGCTGAGATATTTGATCAGGTTAAAGGGGTGCATATTATTGCGTGTGGCACCAGTTATCATGCGGGCTTAATTGCACGCTACTGGTTGGAATCCATTGCAGGTGTTCCGTGCAGTGTGGAAGTGGCCAGTGAATTTCGTTATCGAAATCCCGTTGTTCGCCGTAATTCATTAATTATTTCTATTTCTCAATCAGGTGAAACAGCAGATACATTAGCTGCGCTTGGAGAAGCAAAAAAACGAGGTTTTGGTTACTCCTTAGCTATTTGCAATGTGCCTGAAAGTTCATTGGTTAGAGCCTCGGACTTGTCTTTGATGACGCGTGCAGGCCCTGAAATTGGTGTGGCTTCAACAAAAGCGTTTACAACACAGTTGGCTGCATTAATGTTGGTGGTGGTTGTTTTGGGTCGACGTCATGGGATGTCAGAACAAACAGAGTCAAAACTTGTTAAGCAGCTTCAAAGTCTGCCCGCTAAAGCTGAGCGGGCGCTGGAGTTAAATAGTGCGGTAAAGGCTTGGGCTGAATTTTTTGCAGATAAACATCACGCACTCTTTTTAGGGCGTGGAGCTCAATACCCTGTTGCCATGGAAGGAGCGTTAAAGCTTAAAGAGATCTCTTATATTCATGCTGAAGCTTATCCTGCGGGCGAGTTAAAGCATGGCCCATTAGCGCTCGTTGATGATGATATGCCCGTAATTGCGGTTGCACCGAATGATGAGTTGCTGGAAAAGCTTAAATCCAATCTGCAGGAAGTGAGTGCGCGAGGTGGAGAGTTATTTGTATTTGCGGATGAGTCTTCGGGTATGAAGGAGTCTGAAAATGTACGTGTTTTACATGTTGATTCAACTGAAGATGCAATTGCACCGATTATCTATTCAATACCATTACAATTGCTTGCGTACCACGCAGCAATTTTGAAAGGCACGGATGTTGATCAACCACGTAATTTGGCTAAATCAGTGACGGTTGAGTAGTATTTTTAAGAGCTTAGGGTCGTAAATTTTTTAACCTCTGAAGTTGCTTTGTCTTTATGTCAATTTCGGAGGTTATTTAAGTCTCGCTTCTAGGTTAAACCAGTGTAAGCCACTCAGAGTGAGTTTTACTACGACCATGTACTAAATCAAAATAGTTACTTTGTAGTTGTTCAGTGATGGGGCCGCGCGTACCTGAGCCAATGGAGCGCCCATCGACTTCTCGTATCGGCGTAACTTCTGCGGCGGTGCCTGTAAAAAAAGCTTCATCAGCAATATAAACTTCATCACGCGTAATGCGCTTTTCTTTGACCTCAATGCCTAAGTCATCTGCTAGCTGGAATATTGTGTGGCGAGTAATACCGTCCAGCGCTGAGGTCAGATCAGGAGTGTAGATGACACCATCGCGAATAATAAAAATATTTTCACCACTGCCTTCAGCGACATAACCTTCATTGTCCAGTAGCATGGCTTCATCACAGCCGTGGCGCAGTGCTTCGTGGAGTGCCAGCATTGAGTTAATGTAATGTCCATTGGCTTTGGCTTTGCACATGGAAATATTAACGTGGTGACGTGTGTAAGAAGATGTTTGAACTTTGATGCCATTTTTAAGGTTCTCAACGCCCATATAAGAACCCCACAGCCAGGCAGCAATAATCACATGTACTTTCAAGTTGCTGGCACGTATTCCCATGCTTTCTGCACCGTAAAAGCACATAGGGCGAATATAGCCGCTTTCCAGATTGTTTTCACGTACGGCAGTCATCGTGGCTTCGTTGATGGTCTCTTTGTCGAAAGGTATGGCCATTTCCATAATATGAGCTGAGCGAAACAGGCGGTCGGTATGCTCATGCAGGCGAAATATTGCTGGGCCTTTATCAGTTTTATAAGCTCGAATGCCTTCAAAAACACCCATGCCATAATGCAGCGTATGGGTTAATACATGGACTTTAGCTTCGCGCCAAGGAACCAGCTCACCATCGAACCAGATGATACCGTCACGATCATCCATTGTCATATTTTTTACTCCTAATTGCTGTTATTTAACAATCTTTAAAGAAGGTTTTGAAGGTTTTTTTGTCTTAAGGCTTTTTTGAGCGGGTGGTTGTGGAGCTTCTTCCTGGTTTTTGTCAAAAACCATGCCTTGGCCATTTTCTTGTGCATAAATGGCATTCACAGCGTTCATGGGAACTTCAATATCCCAAGCGGCTCCTGAAAAGCGAGCATTGAACATCACCCAGTCATTGTCAAAAGATAAGCCTCGTATCGAACCAGGGCTTAAGTTTAATGTGATTTGATTATTTTCAATATATTGCTCAGGAACTATAACCCCACTCTGGTTGGTATCAACTAAAATGTAAGGTGTGCAATTATTGTCTACGATCCAGTCATAAATTGTGCGTAACAAGTACGGACGAATAGGTGTCATGGTTGGGTTGTTATGTTTTTGCACGAGTTGTTCAGTCTCTTAATTCGCGTTCGGCTTCAGTTAAACTGATCTGGAATGATTCACGTTCAAATAGGCGTTCAGCATATTTCAAAACAGGTTTTGCAGCAGCGGTTAGCTGAATATTATAATAAGGCAGGCGCCATAATAGTGGTGCAACACTGCAGTCTAGAAGCGAAAACTCATCGCTAATAAAATAGTCTTTTTGTTCAAAAATAGGTGCAATAACCGTTAGACCATCACGAATGACTTTGCGTGCTTTTGCGGCCTTTTTGTCATCTTTACCTAAGATATCCGGTAGCTGGCTATACCAATCACGGTCAATGCGATATAACATCAGCCGAGTGCGAGCGCGTAAAACGGGTTCCACCGGCATTAATGGTGGGTGTGGGTAGCGTTCATCGAGATACTCCATAATGATTTTGGAGTTAAATAGTGCGAGGTCACGATCAACTAATGTCGGTAGCGTATTATATGGATTCAGGTCAATTAAATCTTCCGGAAGATTATTTTTTTCCACCATAATAATTTCGGCAGTTACATTTTTTTCAGAAAGCACAATTCGAGTGCGGTGACTTAACGGACAGTTTGCGCCCGAATAGAGGGTCATTACAGATCTTCTTTTAGCATTCGCCGCCATGGCAATCTCTCCGGTTAAGATTTAAATGTGTAGTATCTTTCTGGGCATGAAGAAACATCTCTTCATGCCCAGAAAAAAGCCCTACATTATAGCGCATTTTCAGTTGATTTTTTGAAAATTATTTTTTGCGTCGTTGCTGTACTGAAGCGGCTAGTTTTTTTAGTAATGGAACGGAGTTATCCCAGCTTAAACAGCCATCAGTAATGCTTTGTCCATAGGTTGGAGCTTTGCCATCGACAATATTTTGTCGCCCTCCAATCAGATGGCTTTCGATCATGACACCTATAATCCGAGGGTCCCCATCGGCAATCTGCTTTGCAACATGATTTCCAACCTGAGTCTGTTTTTCAGGCTGCTTGTTGCTATTGGCATGACTGAGATCAATCATGATATTTTCACGTAATCCTGCATTCTTCAAAGTCTGGCTTGCGAGGTTGACTGATTCGGTATCGTAATTTGGAGCGCTGTTTCCACCGCGTAGAATGATATGACAATCGTCATTACCTGTGGTGGCAAAGATTGCAGAGCACCCTGCCTTGGTAACGGAAAGAAAGTTATGGGGTTGTGATGCTGAGCAGATAGCATCAACAGCAATATTTAGATTGCCATCAGTACCATTTTTAAATCCCACAGGGCAAGATAGGCCGGAAGCAAGTTCACGATGTGCTTGGCTTTCTGTCGTGCGAGCACCGATTGCCCCCCAGCTGATGAGGTCGGCGATATATTGAGGGCTGATGAGATCTAGGTATTCTGTCGCGGCAGGAACCCCTATTTCGTTGAGATCCAGTAATAGCTTGCGAGCTAAATTCAAGCCTTTGTTGATATGAAAGCTGCCATCCAGCTCAGGGTCATTGATCAGCCCTTTCCAACCGACACGTGTGCGTGGCTTTTCGAAGTAGACACGCATGATGATGAGCAGGTCATCTTTCAATGTTTCACTTACTTTTTTCAAGCGAGTCGCATACTCAAGAGCCGCTTCGGGGTCATGAATAGAGCATGGCCCGACGATCACGATTAAGCGGTCATCTTTTCCTGTCAGAATGTTATGTTCTTGTTGTCTGGTATCCAGGATTAATTTTGCAGCTGACTCTGTAATAGGATGTTTTTGGTGCACGTCTTCTGGAGCGAGTAACTCTTTGAGTGCTACGATACGTAAATCGTCCGTTAGGTATTTCATGGTTTAATTCTGCATTTATTTGTATAGCTTATATGTCGTAAAGACGAGCGTGACTTGAACTGTTTTTAAGTATAACTGTTTCGATCACGGTATTGCTTGTTGCATCAATAACACTGACTGAGCCATCCGTTGGGTTGGTTACAAATACGTAGGGTGCCCTGCCGTCTTGTTGCATCAGTATATCAGCAGAGCGGCTGCCACATTGTGCTTGTCCGACTTTGATTTCGGTGAGCAGCGGCATATTGGGCAGAGCAGACGTGTCATACACCTGAATTATGTCAGTTTTTGCATTTTTTTGTTGAGCATCATTGCCTGATGCGGCACAAGCGAGATAGAGTTTGTCGCCTGTTGGACTGAAGGTGTATTTTGCAGCATAGACATCGGGTATTTTTATAATACCTACAACCGCTTTATTTAGCACATCAATAATAGGCAGCTCACCAATAATATGTTCAGCATCTGATTTTCGATCGGCACCTTTACCAATTAAAAATTGTCCCGCAGGGTGCAGTAACAGGTTGCGACTGCCTTTGAGCTCAATTGTGCTTTCAATTACATTTTTGATCGGATCAATAATTTGTATTTGTTCGTAACCGTTACTGAGGCAATACAGCTTTCCAGTAAGAGACGAGTAGTCAGTGCCATGAGGAAATGAGTTGTTTGGAATGCCAGCTTCACCATTTTCTTCTTTTTCGGCATTACATAAGTTAATGGTTGCAACAATTTTTAACCAGGTCTCTTCATCATCAGGGTCATTACCAATGACGGAGAGAGTGCCATCTTTTAAGTTGGAAATGAATGTACGATGAGGCACATTGGGTGCACTTTTTGAAGGTGCTGAAAAAGTTGCATTGTGATGCCCGCGCCCTACACAGATGGTTTTTAAAACTTTAGCCGACTCACTTTGACCTGCCTTGTCTAGGTTGACAACCATGACAGAAGAGCCTTGAGTACCACAATTGAGAGTATCGTTACCTGTCTGTTTATCACCATCATTCATGTACCAAACTCGGTCAGAGTATGGGTCGGGATAAGCATGTACTGGAAATGCATCCGTTGGAAAACGATCAGCAAGATATATCTCTTTTGATGCAGGGTTCATCAAGATCACTTTCTCGTTTCGGCTGATACCAAGAAAAACAGGCTTGTAAGGTTTTGCAGTATCAGTGGCAGGATCAAGCGGGATCTCTTTTATAGAAGTTATCCCATCATGTTTGATGATTGAAATGTTGCCCGTCTTTCTATCGCTCGAAAAGCAGGCTAATGACCAGCAAACCTTGTTCATTCTGTTGTACCTTTAGTTTAAAATAGAGGAGAGAATAGGAAATTTAAGGCAATTTCTCAACTTATACTCAACAATACTACCAAGCGAAGGGTTGAGTTTGGAGTAAATTCAATAAAAAGAGCTGTCTTGAATTCGTTGTTGGTTGAACTCAGTATTGAGCTTTGCGCGGTTTTCGGGAACTTCATAAATTAGAAGGCTTTTGTTTTTGTAAAAATCAGTATAAAGGGTGATGAGAATATTTTCTATATTCCAGCGCAGGGTGCTATCGGTTAGAAAGATCCCTTTGTTGTATTCGGCTGGTCCATATTTACTTTCTAATTTTTGTTGAATGGTGTGGTGGTATTGCGTTGGAAATTGATACTCCAGAAAAGCAAAATTTCCATTTTCTTTAATGAAGCCCGTATAGAGACGTTCGCTGTTTTCAAAAAGCTTGTTACTCTCATAAATATCATAAAAATTAGAAAGCCCCCCTTCACGTATCAGCTTGGCTCCCGCCTGTTTAATCGCACTGCGTAATAGGTTTCTATTTGTAGTTTCAATATTGATGCCGAACAGCTCAAGCGAATAGATCGGCGGTGAATAGCTGCTGCTGATTAATAAATAGAGCGAAAGGATAGTTGTGCTGTATCTCATACTATTAACTTTCGGACTTTGTTTCCTAATCATTAGGTCATTTAAAGTCGATATTCAGATTATCTGCTGAAAAACAGAGGAGGCATGATGTAATGGTGGCGAGTATTGAAGCAATGAACCAACCAAATATTTTGAGTGAAACAGATTTGCAATCGGATGCTGGGGTGGTGCGTTATGGTGTTCGGGTCGGGGGGCTTCATTTGCTGCTTCCTTCGCAGACTTTGAATGAGGTTGTTGATGAGGGTGTGATTTATCCTGTGCCCAATACGCCGGAATGGTTTGGAGGGGTGATTAATCATCGTGGAAATATTGTTTCGATTTTTGATTTAAAAGGGCTGCTCTTTGACAAGGAAACCTATACGTCGTCCCAAAATAATGAGTCTCAGATTTTAGTTATTGGTCGCGGCGATGGAGCTGTGGGTATTTTAATTGATGCTTTGCCACAAGCTGTCAGTCTTGAAGAGCTTGAGAAGGGTGGTCAAATAGATATGCCTGCTATCTTAGAGCGGCATTTGACCTCGAATAAGAGCTGTGAATGGGTGGAGGTTGATTTCTCTGGGTTGTTTGAAGAAATTGGGGGGTTGATACTTTCGTAAATATGGCAGCAAGTTATGCCTGAATATATGCGCAGAATGATTCTGAAAATGAAAAGTTGGTGAGGCCATCCTTGGCCAAATAATGATTACATCCCGTAATCTAAGGTACGCGCAATGCGTACAGTCCATTTCTCCCTGAGTTTTCAATCGCATCTATCCCTAATCCTTCGCGACTGTTGCTTCCATGCTGTCACTCCATGTGACATAGCGGCATCTTGCCTTCCAATATATATTGCCTCTTCCCTATCCATAGCATACTACTTCCATTATCTGAATTTCACTCCTGTGAAACCAGTTTCAAAGTTGTATCTGTGTAACAGGCATCCTGCCATGATCATTCCATGACCAGTTGCATTCAATCCTTACCCTTGCGGCCGACTTCCTGTCAGAACCGATCCATGTGTTACGATTTACACAGTAACATCCTTTTGTTGCAACGCATTCCTTTATTCCTTGTTGCTTAGCTTCGTCCTTGCGAACATGTTAACGGCGGATACAGGGTAAACTTGAGAAAACGCACAAGCATTGTTACATACTATTGAATAGTTTGTAAATTTTAATTTTTTATGTGAGGTCTGTCACAGTAAATAAAAACATTTTTTGGTAGCGAGTTGTCGTAATGAAAAAAGGAGTAATAATTAGGTATGCTCAATACATTGTCGCTGCTTGAAGAGTGGGAGTTTCCGTCTGTAACGAGAAATAAAGTGGAGGTGTTGCAGGTCAACTTAGGGTATCGCTGTAACTTGCAATGTTTGCACTGTCATGTTGATGCCGGTCCTAAGCGGACTGAAATGATGGCGCGCGATGTTGTTGACGATGTCGTCAGGTTTTTGGAGCAAGGCGGGATCAAAGTTCTGGACCTGACGGGGGGCGCGCCAGAGATGAATGAGAGCTTTCACTATTTGATCGCGTGTGCCCGATCTTTGGGAGTTCATGTTATTGATCGTTGTAATTTAACGATTCTTGAAGAGTTTGGTTATGAAGGGGTCGCTCACTTTTTAGCCAAAAACAGAGTAGAGGTGGTCGCCTCATTGCCGTGCTACCTTGAAGATAATGTTGATAAGCAGCGAGGTCGGGGTACTTTTGCTGCGAGCATTAAGGGGCTTCAAAGGTTGAATGCTTTGGGGTATGGGAAAGCCGCAACAGGCTTGGTGTTGAATCTTGTTTATAATCCACAAGGTTCTGTTTTACCTCCTCCGCAGGCGGCTTTGGAAGTTGATTATAAAAAGTATCTAATGGACAATTTTAGTATAGAATTTAACCAGTTATTTACATTAACAAATATGCCAATCAAGCGCTTTGGCAGTATGCTGATTTCAAAAGGTGAGTTTGATGAGTATATCCAGTTATTAAAAAATGCATACCGGCAAGAGAATCTGGAGAGTTTAATGTGTCGCAATCAGTTAAGTGTCGATTGGCAAGGTTTTGTTTATGATTGTGACTTTAATCAAATGCTTGATTTGCCTTTGCAACGGGCAGGAAAAAGCCGTTGGCATCTATCTGAATTAACTGCAACCATGCTTGAAAATCAGCCGATTGTTGTTAAAGGGCACTGTTATGGCTGTACTGCTGGGCAGGGGAGTAGTTGTGGTGGTGCGCTGGAAGGGTGATTTTTCTGGTATGATGTTCGGCTCTTCCTATACTCGATAACATAAATTGCTGGGTGTAATCAGGTTTTTCAAAGTAAAATTTCATGCGAATTGGTCCATACGAACTTACAAATAATTTGATACTTGCGCCCATGGCGGGAGTGACTGATGCGCCGTTTCGCCAATTGTGCAAGCAATGGGGTGCAGGTTTAGCTGTGTCTGAAATGGTTTCATCTAATTCTCTGTTATGGGGAAGTGATAAAACACGGCGGCGAGCAACATTTTTTGATGCTGATGATGCACCACGTTCTGTTCAAATTGTTGGTTCAGACCCTGCACTTATGGCGCAAGCTGCACAGATGAATGTTGATAATGGCGCACAAATTATTGATATTAATATGGGTTGCCCAGCAAAAAAAATCTGCAACGTGATGGCCGGGTCAGCGTTATTGCAGAATGAGGGGCTTGTCAGGGAAATTCTGGAGGCTGTTACCAACACTGTTGATGTGCCGGTGACACTCAAAATTCGTACGGGCTGGGATACGGGGAGCCGTAATGGGGCTAACATTGCACGAATCGCAGAGCAGTCTGGCATTCAGGCTTTGGCCGTGCATGGGCGCACACGTGCTTGCGGGTATCGTGGTGATGCTGAGTACGATACAATTGCTGCTATTAAAGTAGCGGTGACGATTCCGGTGATTGCTAATGGCGATATTACATCGCCAGAAAAAGCTAAATTTGTACTGGACTATACCGGCGTTGATGCTGTCATGATTGGTCGTGCGGCACAGGGGCGGCCCTGGATTTTCCGCGATATTGCTGCGTATATAGAAACAGGACGCATTCCACCGCAGCCGACTGCCGTCGAGATAAAAGCGATGGTGTTGGATCATTTGCAAAAAATGTACGATTTTTATGGCGAATATACTGGGGTACGCATGGCGCGTAAGCACTTATCCTGGTTTAGTAAAGGGCAGGTCGGCGCTTCTGAATTTCGTCATCGGGTGAATCGGTTGCAGTCATCAGTACAACAAATCAACTTGGCTCATGAATTTTTTGATTGTATGGAAAAGGTCGCATGAGCGAATCTGGATTAAAGCAGGATGCTACTGTTGAGCGGCACAAACAGCCATTAAGTGGTTGTGTACGAATTGCTCTGGAGATGTATTTTAAAGACCTTGATGGTGGGTTGCCACCGGAAAATCTTTACCAGATGGTATTGGACGAGGTTGAATTGCCACTCCTTGAAGTTGTAATGAAATATACCGGCGGAAACCAGAGTAAAGCAGCAAAAATACTGGGTCTTAACAGAACGACGCTCCGCAAAAAATTAAAACGCTATAAATTAGATTAGGAGCGAGCATTGAGTCTCTTTTCCCAACTAAATATTAAGGAAATTCTGCATTGAAAATAAAGCGTGCGCTCATTAGTGTTTCAGACAAGCGTGGTGTCATCGACTTTGCTCGACAATTGGAGCAAGAGTTTGAAGTTGAAATATTGTCGACGGGTGGAACGGCAAAGCTGCTCAGCGAACATGGCGTTGCTGTCGTTGAAGTGTCGAGTTATACGGGCTTTCCTGAAATGATGGAGGGTCGAGTTAAAACGTTACATCCCAAAATTCATGGTGGATTATTGGGGCGACGTGGTATTGATGATGCTGTGATGGGTGAGCACGGTATCGGAGCAATAGACTTGGTTGTGGTCAATTTATACCCATTTTCTAAAACGGTTGCCCAGCCTGATTGTACGTTGGTTGATGCGATTGAAAATATTGATATTGGCGGGCCTGCCATGTTGCGGGCAGCAGCAAAAAATCATGCTTCAGTCAGTGTGGTGGTTGATGTTGATGATTACACAAAAGTACTCAATGAAATGAAGAAAAATGAGGGCGCAGTTTCAGAGACTGTTCGCTTCTCTCTGGCGGTAAAAACTTTTGAGCATACAGCCGAGTACGATGGTGCGATTGCTAATTATTTAGGGACAATACAAAGCTCAGGTGGACGCACGGACTTCCCGCATACTTATAATGCACAGTACCTAAAAGCGCAGGAGTTACGTTATGGAGAAAATCCTCACCAAAAAGCCGCTTTCTATATAGAAGCGTCACCCACTGAGGTAAGTGTTGGAACAGCGAACCAGCTGCAAGGTAAAGCACTTTCATTTAATAATATTGCTGATACTGATGCTGCGCTAGAGTGTGTTAAATCATTGGGTCAGGCGCCTGCTTGTGTCATTGTAAAGCACGCAAATCCTTGTGGAGTGGCTATGGGCGAAAATTTGTTAGCTGCCTATGAACGTGCTTATGAAACCGATCCAACCTCTGCTTTTGGCGGTATCATTGCGTTCAATCAGGTGCTGGATGAAAAAACAGCCAAGGTATTGATTGACCGCCAATTTATTGAGGTTATCATTGCACCAGAAATTGCAAAGGCTGCATTGGCTATTTTTGCGAGCAAGCCTAATATTCGTGTATTAAATTGCGGTGCTTGGGAGCAACAGGAAGAAGGTCGCATTGAATGGGATTACAAGCGGGTGACAGGTGGTTTGCTGATACAAGATCGTGACCAAGGGGTGGTCAAGCAAGCTGATTTAAAAATCGTGACGAAGCGCAAGCCGAGTGAAGATGAAATGAGAGATCTGTTATTTGCCTGGAAAGTAGCAAAGTTCGTAAAATCTAATGCCATTGTTTACTGTAAAAACGATCAGACAATAGGTGTCGGAGCAGGGCAGATGAGTCGAGTCTATAGTGCACGTATTGCGGCAATTAAAGCGGCTGATGCCGGTTTAGAGGTTAAAGGCTCTGTGATGGCCTCTGATGCTTTTTTTCCATTTCGCGATGGTCTGGATAGTGCGGCAGATGTAGGCGTAACAGCGGTCATTCAGCCTGGCGGTTCCATGCGTGATCAAGAGGTGATTGCTGCTGCTGATGATCATAATATCGCTATGGTTTTTAGTGGGATGAGACATTTTCGCCATTAAAAGAAAATTGGGCTTAATGAAAAAATATATAGTTAGGGTTGCAATTTTCAGTCGTTTGAGCTCAAATGTAATATATATCTGTCGATAGTAATTCTAACTATATAAATAAAACTCTCAGACTTTCTACTTAACCACGTATCAAATACATTTTTTATTGAGAGTATATTTTCTATTATTGGTTCTATTGATTTTAATTTTTAAAGTTCGGCTCTTAAAGGAGAGACTAAGTGAGCGAAAACATAATTTATGTAACTGATGCAAATTATGATGCTGAGGTGATTAAGTCTGAAGTTCCAGTATTAGTTGATTTTTGGGCTGATTGGTGTGGCCCATGTAAAATGATTGCCCCGATTCTGGATGAAATTGCAGACGAATATATGGGTAAAATAAAAGTAGCAAAACTTAATATTGATGATAATCCTGTGACACCACCCAAGTTTGGTATTCGTGGTATCCCAACAATTATGTTGTTTAAAAATGGCAATGTAGAGGCAACACGCGTGGGTGCTGTTTCTAAGTCACAGTTGACTACATTTATTGATAGTAACTTATAGTAGAATTGTGCCCCACCTATAACGATATTCAAGGGTGGGGATTATTTATAGCATTGACTCAAAAACCTGTTGTTAGTCACCAAACTAAACTTTTAATCCCGCCGATACTAATCAAATTCAACCAGCCGACCTCTGGTCTTATCATAAAAATTCATGTGAATAAATAAATTATGAACCTTACCGAACTTAAAAAACTTCCTGTAACCGAACTGCTTGATCTTGCTAAATCTATGGGGGTCGATAATGTTTCCCGAGCAAGAAAACAGGACATCATATTTTCTATTTTAAAAGCACATGCTAAAAAAGGTGAAAATATTTTTGGTGATGGTGTGTTGGAGATCTTACAGGATGGCTTTGGGTTCTTACGTTCATCGGACAGCTCCTATTTAGCCGGACCCGATGATATTTATGTATCACCCAGCCAGATTCGACGTTTCAGTTTACGAACAGGAGATACTATTGCTGGGAAAATTCGTCCACCTAAAGATGGTGAGCGTTACTTTGCTTTGCTTAAAGTTGATAAAATTAATTTTGATTCGCCAGAAAATGCCAAGCATAAGGTGTTATTTGAAAATTTAACTCCTCTGTTTGCTAATGAGCGTTTTAATCTGGAACAGGGGAATGGCAGTACAGAGGATTTAACCTCACGTATTATCGAGCTTGTTTCTCCGATAGGAAAAGGGCAGCGTGGTTTGATTGTTTCACCACCCAAAGCGGGTAAAACAATGATGCTGCAAACGATTGCACAAGCGATTGCAACGAGCCACCCTGAATGTTACCTGATTGTTTTACTCATTGATGAGCGCCCAGAAGAGGTGACGGAAATGTCACGCTCGGTACGGGGCGAAGTGGTCTCCAGCACTTTTGATGAACCTGCCAGCCGCCATGTGCAGGTCGCTGAAATGGTTATTGAAAAGGCAAAGCGCCTTGTTGAGCATAAGCATGATGTTGTTATTTTGCTTGATTCAATTACACGTCTCGCTCGTGCATATAATACGGTCGCACCTTCTTCAGGCAAAGTTTTGACGGGTGGTGTGGATGCGAACGCATTGCAACGTCCTAAACGCTTTTTTGGTGCGGCACGTAATGTCGAGGAAGGCGGTAGTTTGACTATTATCGCAACTGCGCTGGTTGAAACGGGGTCACGTATGGATGATGTCATTTACGAAGAGTTCAAGGGAACGGGTAATATGGAATTGCACCTCGAACGTAAAATTGCTGAAAAACGTATTTACCCAGCGATAAACATCAATCGTTCTGGAACGCGTCGTGAAGAGTTATTAAGCAAGCCTGAGGAATTACAGAAAGTCTGGATATTGCGTAAATTATTGCACCCGATGGAAGATCTGGCTGCGATGGACTTTTTACTGGATAAATTAAAAGATACAAAAACAAATAATGAATTTTTTGAATCAATGAAGCGAAAGTAGTAACAAAGACTTCAATTCCATAATAGAGGGCGGCAAATGCAAGTTTGCCGCCCTTTTCTGTTTCTACAGCTTTACTTTTATAGGCTTTGTATTCCAGATCTCTTTTGCATATTCACCGATAGTGCGGTCGCTCGAAAATTTACCCATATTAGCTATATTAGCAATAGCTTTTTGTGTCCAGGCTCCCGGGTCAAGGTATAAGTCTGAAACGGTTTCCTGGCAAGCTACATAGGATGCGTAATCAGCGAGCAGGCAATATTGATCTCCATGATTTAGCAGTGTATCAACGATAGGTTGAAAGAGATCAATGTTTCTCGGAGAAAAGTAGCCAGAGCCAATCATATCAATAGTCTCTTTTAGCTCGTGATTAGCATGATAATAGTCTTTAGGGTTATAGCCATTAGTACGAAGTGATTCTACTTCTGTGGTGTTCATGCCAAAAATAAAAATATTTTCTTCACCCACCTCTTCTCTAATTTCAATATTAGCACCATCCAGCGTACCAATCGTTAATGCACCATTGAGTGCAAACTTCATATTGCTGGTGCCTGAGGCTTCAGTGCCTGCTGTCGAAATTTGTTCTGAAAGGTCACAGGCTGGAATAATTTTTTGAGCCGCTGAAACGTTATAATTTGGAAGAAATACAACTTTCATGCGATCCCCTATAGCGGGGTCATTATTAACTATCTCTGCAACACTATTAATGAGTTTGATGATGAGCTTGGCCATTGTGTAGGCAGGGGCAGCTTTGCCAGCAAAAATAAAGGTGCGAGGAACGGTGCTCGTTTGTGGATTATGGCGAATACGGTTATAGAGCGTAATAATGTGCAGTACGTTAAGCAGTTGACGTTTGTATTCGTGAATACGTTTCACTTGTATGTCAAAAATTGACTCTGTATTGATTTGTATTCCCAGCTCTTTTGTGATCATTTCAGCCAGATGCTGCTTGTTACGTTGTTTGATGTCACGTATTTCCTTCTGGAATTTTTTATTACTTTTAAGTGAATTCAGTGCTTTTAATTTATCCAGATCGGTAATCCACTCATCACCAATTTTAGCTGTAATAAGCTGTGCTAATTCCTTATTTGCTTGGTTTAACCACCGCCTTGGTGTTATCCCATTAGTTTTATTAATGATTTTTTCAGGAAAATGCTGATCAAATTTGGAAAAAATAGTGGATTTCATGAGCTGAGTATGCAGCTCTGCAACACCATTGACCTTGTGGCTGCCGACAATAGCCAAGTGTGCCATGCGAATTCTTTTATCACCATTGTCATCAATGATCGATAGCTCTTGAAGCATCTCCTGATTGCCTGGAAAGCGATGAGAAACATCTACTAGAAAATGATGGTTAATGTCGTAAATAATTTGCAGATGGCGGGGTAGCATTTTTTCAAATAGTTTTACCGGCCATGTTTCTAACGCCTCTGGCATTAAGGTATGGTTCGTATAAGCAAAGGTGCGAGTGGTGATATCCCATGCAGCGTCCCAGCTTAGGTGGTGGGTATCTACAAGAATGCGCATGAGTTCGGGTATGGCGATTGCTGGATGGGTGTCGTTGAGCTGAATAGCGACCTTGTCCGGGAGTTCATCGAATGAATCGTGGTGCTTTTTAAAACGGTAAAGAATATCCTGTAATGATGCGCATACAAAAAAGTATTGCTGCTTCAGGCGTAATGTTTTCCCTGTTAATGTCGTATCATCGGGGTAGAGTACTTTGGAAATATTTTCAGAGTCATTTTTGCTTTCAACGGCTTTGATGTAATCGCCTTGATTGAAGTATTTAAGTTCAAAATCACGAGAAGATTTTGCAGCCCATAAGCGCATGTTATTAACAGTATCTGTTTTATAGCCAGGGATGGGAGTGTCGTAAGCCATGGCCATGACATCATCGGTTTCAACCCAGTGATAACGCATCTGACCTTGATCATCAGGGTATTGCACAATATGGCCGTTAAATTTAACAGGATAGAGCACTTCAGCACGCGGAAACTCCCAAGGGTTGCTGTAACGTAGCCAGTTATCTGGATGTTCAACCTGGAAGCCGTTTTCTATTTTTTGATTAAACATGCCATATTCATAACGAATGCCATAACCATAACCAGGCAAGTTCAGTGTTGCCATAGAGTCAAGAAAACAGGCTGCCAGGCGACCTAGGCCGCCATTACCTAGAGCCGCATCAGGCTCGACATCGAGAATATCTTCAAGTTTTACACCAATTTCCTGAAGAGCCTCAGCACAATTGTCATAAATATCCAGATTGAGCAGACTGTTGGTGAGTGTTCTGCCGATTAAAAACTCCAGCGATAGGTAATAAACACGCTTAGCATCCTTGTTATAGTAAGTTCGCATGGTTTCCATCCAGCGCTCTGTCAGGCGATCACGAGTCACATAGGCCAGTGCGTTGAACCAGTCACGAGGCGTTGCAGTAAAGCGATCTTTACCAATACTGTATTCTAGGCGCTGAACTAATGAATGTTTAATCGTTTCTACATCAAGACCTAGTTGTTCATGCTGAAAAATGTTGTTATAGACTGTAGAGCGTTCCATGCTTTTTCTTGCCTTTATTTGCTTGAATATAAAAAATAGGGGTTGCCGTTCTTTGCAAGTTTGCGTATTATCCGCTGTTCCCTTAAGTTTGATAACTGTAGTATCTGACTAGATTAACGGCAGCTATTGAACAACTATGAACAGATGACGGATTGAGAGAGTTTTAAAGATGAAGGCCGATATTCACCCAGAATACAAAGATATTAATGTAGCTTGTAGTTGTGGTAATAAATTTATTACTCGCTCAACTCATGGCAAAGACCTGCAATTGGATGTATGTGCGGCTTGTCACCCTTTTTATACAGGACAACAAAAAATTCTAGATACTGCTGGACGTGTTGATAAGTTCCGTCAGAAGTACAGTATGAAACATTAAGCTGTATTGTGACGATAAAGAAATTTATCGAAGCAGTTGTACTGAAAATAAAGGGGCACTCTTAAAAAAGGGTGCCCCTTTTTTAATTGTTAAAAACAAATGTCAGGATGAATCAGCAATGAACGAAGAGAGAAAAAAAGCGGCACTCCACTATCATGCCTACCCAGAGCCAGGGAAAATCTGTATTGAGTTGACGAAATCTTGTATTTCACAAGATGATCTTGCTCTGGCATACACACCAGGTGTTGCTGAGCCAGTACGTGCCATTGCAGAGAATATTGAGGAAGCTTACCGTTATACAGCCAAAGGTAATTTGGTGGCGGTGATTACCGATGGTACTGCTGTGCTGGGTTTAGGTAATGTTGGAGCGCTGGCGGGTAAACCCGTCATGGAAGGTAAAGGGGTTCTGTTCAAGAAATTTGCGGGTATTAACTGTTTTGATATTGAGGTGGACGCACCTTCACCTGAAGCGTTTATCGAAACTGTTGCAAATATTGCCCCTACTTTTGGTGGAATTAACCTGGAAGATATTGCTGCTCCGCACTGCTTTGAAATAGAAAAAGCGTTGATTGAACGGTTGGATATTCCTGTTTTTCATGATGACCAGCATGGCACGGCAATTATTATCGCCGCAGGTTTGCTCAACGCTTTACAGTTGCAACAAAAAACAATGGATCAAATCAAGCTGGTTTGCTTGGGCGCTGGCGCGGCTGGCATCGCTGCGATGCATCTATTGCTTGAATTGGGTCTTCAAAAAGAGAATATTCGGTTGATTGATCGCAAAGGAGTGATTCATACAGATCGAGAAAACCTGGTTGATTACAAACAAGTGTTTGCAGTGAATACTGAAGAACGGACGTTGTTGGATGCAATGAAGGATGCTGATGTTTTAATTGGTGTTTCCGGACCCGATTTAGTGACGGCTGAAATGTTGCTTGCAATGGCTCCTAAGCCGATTGTTTTTGCGCTATCTAATCCTGACCCTGAAATTAGTCCCGATTTAGCGCACGAGACACGGAGCGACCTGTTAATGGCGACAGGCCGAAGTGACCATCCTAATCAAGTGAACAACGTGTTAGGTTTTCCTTTTATCTTTCGCGGTGCACTGGATGTGCGTGCTTCCTGTATTAATATGGAGATGCAGCTTGCAGCAGTGCATGCGATTGCAGATTTGGCACATGAACCTGTGCCCGATGAAGTATTGACCGCTTACCAGCTGGATCATTTAGAGTTTGGATTTGACTATATTATTCCAACCCCACTAGACCCTCGCTTGATTGAGCGTGTAGCACCAGCGGTCGCTCGTGCAGCAGTTGATTCAGGAGTGGCTCATTTAGACTATCCGGTGGCTGATTAACTATACTTCGCCGTAGTTTGACGCATCATTGAGCCAGCGCTGAATGAGTGGATTAACCTGCTGCGGATAGTGCTGCATTATCAATGGTGCGGCTTGGGCAACTTTCTCTATAAGATGCGCATCGCGTATGACATCCGCAATGCGCATTTTTGCAATGCCGCTCTGACGTGTTCCTAAAACTTCTCCAGGGCCACGAATTTCCAGATCACGGGATGAGATTTCAAAGCCATCGTTAGTCTCTCTCATTGCATTTAATCTTGATCGACCTACTTTTGAAAGTGGTGCTCGATACATTAAAATACAAGCACTCTTTGTATTGCCACGTCCAACACGCCCCCTAAGTTGATGCAGTTGCGATAGTCCCAGACGCTCTGCATTTTCAATAATCATCAGGCTGGCGTTTGGCACGTCAACACCGACTTCAATGACGGTAGTTGCAACGAGAAGATCAATGTCACCGGCCTTAAACTTCGCCATGACATCGGCTTTTTCATCCGCTTTCATACGTCCATGAATAAGGCCGATGCGTATGTCAGTGAGTGTTTCATGGAGTTGCGCGGCACGATCGCAGGCCGCTTGGCACTGTAGTACTTCAGACTCTTCAATCAATGTGCAAACCCAGTAGGCTTGTCTGCCAGATTGGCATGCTTGATGAACACGGACAATCACCGCATCACGACGGTTTTCATGGATAACGGCTGTTTCAACGGGGCTCCTGCCCGGAGGAAGCTCATCAATGATCGAAATATCCAGTTCGGCATAGGCGGTCATAGCGAGTGTGCGTGGAATAGGGGTGGCAGTCATGATCAGTTGATGTGGATAACGGCCTGATTGAAACCCTTTTTCACGTAAAGCGAGGCGTTGATGCACACCAAAGCGATGTTGCTCATCAATCACTATCAACCCTAGTTTTTTGAAAACAACGCTTTCCTGAAAAAGGGCATGTGTACCGACAATGACCTCTATTTCAGCGGACGCAAGTTGCTCTAGCAGTGCTTGTCGTTTTTTGCCTTTGTGCTTGCCTGTTAACCAACCTACTTTGATATTGAGGGGTTCAAGCCATTGCTGCATATTGTTCAAGTGTTGCTCGGCCAATAGCTCGGTGGGAGCCATGATTGTCGCCTGATAACCCGCTTCAATAGCATTTAGAATGGCCGCGACTGCGACCAATGTTTTGCCGCAGCCTACATCACCTTGAATCAAGCGCTGCATGGGGGTTGTTTTTTGAAGGTCTGTTTTTATTTCACCGATAACACGTTGCTGTGCCTGGGTTAGCTTAAATGGCAAATTTTTGAGGAGAGCGTTAAACAGCTGATCTGAACTGGATAGTTTGGGTGCCATTTTTTGTTGCATGTTTTGACGCAGCTGCCGCAGCCCCAAGTGATGTGCCAGTAGCTCTTCAAATGCAAGTCGTTGCTGTGCGGGATGGTTGCCTTGTAATAGTATGCTTTGCTCGGCATGTGGCGGAGGGCGATGAACATATAGCAGCGCATCAACAAAAGGAATAAAATTAAATTGTTGGCAGATGGCTTGAGGCAGTAAGTCGGTCAGTGAATTTTCTTCGAGAAGGTTAATTGCCTGCTGCGTTAGTTTTTTCCAGCTAGTCTGGTGTAGCCCTTCTGTGGTCGGGTAAACTGGCGTTAAACTTTGCTCGACAGATTCAGGCTCCGTTGAGCTTAATTTTTTAAGCTCAGGATGAATGATCTCCAATCCCATGTTGTTAGATCGTATTTCACCGTAACAGCGAATACGATTTCCGTTTTTTAACATCTGCTGTTGATGGGCATTGAAATGAAAAAAACGTAACGTGAGAACGTGTCCACTCTCCTCAAGGTGAGCAATCAACATACGCCTTTGCCCCTGCTTTATTTCACTGCGAAGAATAGTGCCTTCAACAAGCGCCTCACTTCCGGCTCGAAGTGCAGCGATGGGGGTTAAATGAGTGTGGTCTTCATAGCGCAGTGGCAAGTGAAAAAGAATGTCTGCGACGGTGTGAATATTAAGGAGAGCTAATCGCTCCGCAATACGTGCTCCAACGCCTTTGAGCGTTGTTACAGATAGAGCGTTTAGCGTAGTGAGCAAGGGTTATTTAGTTATGAAGTTCAAGCACAGCATCCATTTCAACAGCAGCCCCTTTAGGCAGTGATGCTACACCAATCGCCGCGCGTGCAGGATAAGGCTCCTGAAAATAGGTCGCCATGACTTCATTAACCAGTGAAAAATGCCCCAGATCAGTTAGAAAAATATTAAGTTTGGCAATATCAGCCAGAGAGCCACCGGCAGCTTCAGCAACGGCTTGCAGATTATTAAAAACCTGTTTGATTTGATCGGCCATATCACCGTGAACAAGCTCCATTGTATCGGGTATGAGCGGTATTTGCCCTGACATGTAAACAGTGCTGCCTATTTTGACTGCTTGTGAATAGGTGCCAATGGCCTCCGGTGCTTTGTCTGTTTTAATGATTTCCCGCATCATAATAAAGTGCCCCCTAGTTGTTGGTTATTTTTTTGCACGATGAATACGTGACACATTCTTTATACTGCGTATTCTGCGCATAATCAAAGCTAAATGTTTGCGGTTACGTACCGTGATGGTAAATTTTAATAAGCTATGACTTTCGTCTCGCTGATCTATTTTGACATTATTTATATTGGATTGTTGCTCTGAAATTGCGGTTGAAATTGTTGCAAGCACGCCGCGTTGATTGACCACTTCAACATGGACCTCTACAGGAAATTCACCTTCAACTTGGCGTTCCCAATGTACGTCAATACAATTTTCAGGCCGTTTATGTGCCGTCATATTTTTACAAATATCGGTATGAATTACGATGCCACGTCCTGCAGTAAGCTGAGCAATAATTGGGTCGCCAGGAATAGGGTCACAGCACTTGGCAAAGTGAGTGACCATGCCTTCGGTACCACGAATAGCTAAAGGGCGGGGTTGGGATGACTCTTTGCGTAGCCAAGAGGGCATGTAGTTTGAAAACACATTTTTAAATACACGAGGACGTATTTTTTTTCGACGCTCTTGAGTTGGTTTTACAATGGCTTGAGAGCTTTGTAAGCGTCTGGCAACTAAAACAGCCATACAATTCCCAAGCCCAATTTCTGCAAGCAGATCATCCATTGATTTGAAGCTAAATGACTCCAAAAGTGTGGTAATTTGGGCTGTGGTGAGGTTGATCAGCGAAAGGTCAAGTTCGTGCAAGGCTTGGTCAAGCAGGCGTTCACCTAAATTGATCGCATCTTCTTGTTTGAGGTTTTTCAGGTAATGATGAATATTGGAGCGGGCTTTACCTGTGACAGTGAAATTAATCCAGGCTGGATTGGGGCGAGCACTGGGGGAAGTTATAATTTCAATTGTTTGGCCGTTATGTAAGGGAGTGCGTAATGAAATGGTACGGTGATCGATTTTTGCAGCGATACAGCGATTACCAATATCAGTGTGTACTGCATAAGCAAAGTCAACAGGGGTTGAGCCACGTGGTAGTTCAATAATATCGCCGTTGGGTGTAAATACGTAAACCTTGTCAGGAAATAGGTCAACCTTGACGTTTTCAATAAACTCTAAAGAGTTTTCGGTATTTTTCTGCAGTTCCATCAGACCATGCAACCAATCACGTACATGGTGGTGTGCATTCTTGCTTTCTGTATTTTCTTTTGTCTTATAGAGCCAGTGAGCCGCGATGCCTGCATCGGCAACTTTATCCATATCTTTGGTGCGAATTTGCACTTCAATGGGGATTTTGTGTGAGCTGAAAAGAATTGTGTGCAGTGATTGGTATCCATTGGTTTTTGGGATGGCAATGTAATCTTTGAAGCGCCCTGGCACAGGCTTGTAGATACTATGGATAACACCGAGTGCTCGATAACATGTGTCGGGTGTTTCGACAATGATGCGGAATGCGTAGACATCGAACACCTCGGAAAACGAGAGTTGTTTCTCCTTCATTTTTCGATAAATACTATGAAGGTGTTTGACTCGGCCTTGAACGCAAGCATCAATTCCTTCATCTTTGAGTCGAAGCTGGAGCGTGCTTTCAATTTTTCTAACAAGCTCTTTAAAATGTCCACGCGCACTTTTTACAGCATTAGATATGGCTCGGTAGCGCATCGGATGGAGTGCTTTAAACCCAAGATCCTGAAGCTCAGTACGAACACTGTTAATGCCCAGACGATAGGCAATTGGAACATAGATTTCCAGAGTTTCATGAGCAATACGGCGGCTTTTTTCAGCGGGCATCGCGCCTAAAGTTCGCATGTTGTGCAAACGGTCAGCCAGCTTGATAAGAATGACGCGGATATCATGCACCATTGCCAGCATCATTTTTCGAAAGTTTTCAGCTTGTGCTTCCAGGCGGCTTTCGAATTTAATTTGTGTGAGTTTCGTGACGCTATCAACCAGTTCGGCTACTTCGTCACCAAATTGAAGAGCCAGTGTGTTTTTGGTGATATCAGTGTCTTCAATCACATCATGCAAAATTGCGGCAATGATGCTATCACAGTCCAGTCGCATGCCGGCCAGAATTCTGGCGACAGCAAATGGGTGGTGGATATAGGGTTCACCAGAACGCCGAGATTGGCCTTTATGGGCTTTTATGCCAAATAGGCAGGCTTCTCTGATGCTCTGAACTTGTTTTTCATCCAGATACGTCTCAGTCAAGCTACATAAGTCTTGTACCAGAGTGAGTGTATCGGGATGTTTGGCCGCTTGTGTTTCAAGCACTGCTGGCGTGCTTGTTAGCGTTGTTGAAGTGCAGTTTGTAACTCTTCTTCACTGACCAAAGACTCTTCTGCATGTTCTTTAGCTGAAATTTCATCTAATATGGTTGCGTTGATTTTACCTGCAGCAATTTCACGCAGTGCAACAACGGTGGGTTTGTCATTCTCCCATTCAACCAATGCTTCAGCACCGTTTGATAATTGACGAGCTCTTTTGGAGGAGATTAAAACTAATTCGAACCGGCTGTGAATATGCTTAAGACAGTCTTCGATAGTGACTCGCGCCATAGTTGTTCCTATAATTTTATAGTTAAAGGGATAAGAGTATACAAAATTTCTGTCAAGCGTTTAAGAGTTTTTTGGATTTTTTTTTGTCTTTAGTGTTATTTTTGTCATTATCATGTGTGGCTAATACTGTTTTAGCATTTTCTAAAAGCATTTTTAAGATTTTTTCTGACAGAGTCTGGCTGTTTTTTTCAAGAATATTTCGTTTTTGAATGAATCGTTCTTTTGTAATGTTTTTTGCATTCAAGAGACCTTCGAGAGATTCAATATCAGATAAAACAACGACTCTTTTTTTCTTGAGATATGTGATCTTGTCTTCTTGTGTAGTTTCTTGTTGTACGCTTGGTTTTTGTAGGGTTGATGGTTTTTTATTGTTTGAACGGAGTAGTGATGTTGCTGATAAGGCGCTTTCATTATTGATAGTTTTGTGTGTAGGTGTGCTCGTTATTTTGCTCTCTATTTCTGGCCTCAATCGCTGGTTTAGATAATGTGATACCGGTATGGGTTGAAATAGTTTAAAAGCCAGCAAAGCAATAATGGTCGAAAGAGGCAAAAAGAAGCAGAAAAGCTTAAGTGCTGAATATTTCCAGTGTGCTTGGCTTTCTAGAAAGTGTTTTTGGGTTGAGCTGATTTGGGTCGGTAATGAAAGATTGAATAATGATCGTGGGCTCACTAATGTTAGCTGCTTGAGTTGAGCATCTTCTTGTGAAAATTCCTGTAATAGATAAAACTTTTCTTCCTCAAGGTGCTCCAGGCTTTTTATTGTTAAGTCTATATTATCAATATCATCCCCTTCTTCTTCATTGACGAGCAGGTCAAAGCTATTTCGTTCTTCTTCGATATCTTTGTTGATCAATTTAAGGGGGTGGCTGTAGTCAGAACCGGATTTTTGTAATTTCAGCTCTTTTTCATGGGAAAATTGTTGCTGGTTAAATTGATCAATAGCAGGGAGTAACGTGAGTGTAAATAATGTAGGCGTAATAACAATAAAGTAAATAACAAGAGTCCAAAAACACCCATTAAATATTTTTCCATGAGGTGTTAAGAAAAGGGCGCGAAGTTTTTGAATCGTTGTTAAGGGCTCGGGTAGATCATAGGTGATAATTTTCGTGCTGAGCAACCACAAAATGATAAATACAACCAATATCGTGCCAAGGGAAAATAGTTCAAACTGTACAGGCAACCACAGCCATACTATGAACCCACTTGCCACACTTCCCAGTGTTGCAATCAAAAAAGCAAAAATGGCCATGTAGGTTAAATAGCGTTTGCTTTGAGATACGAGCTTTTCATTTCCATATGGGCGTAAAAGTGCATACCTGAAGCGATCCTTCATATTAGGCATCTTTAATTGAAGCGTTAGTTTTTGCTTGTATCGGTTGATATGCTTAATGATTGAATTTGACCCATAATCTACAGACATAGACAATAAACCTGATTATATGCAAAAAATATGGCAAATATCACAAACAAATAGTTTTTAGAGTCATTTTATTTGTGTACATTGCTAATTAGGTGGAAAAATTGCATAATTTTGTCAGGAAACTATCTTTTTAAATAATCTCCAGACTAGTAATGTAAAGGAAATCTTTATGCATAATGGTACTTCTGTTACTCAATTTATTATCGAAGAGCAGCGCGGTTTGTCAACAGCAAGTGGTGAATTTACTTCGCTTCTTAATGATATTGTGACTGCTTGCAAGGTGATATCAAATGAAGTCAATCGTGGAAATTTGATCGGTATTCTTGGCGCTGCTGAGAGTGAAAATATTCAAGGGGAGACACAGAAAGAGCTGGATATTATTACTAATGATATTTTTACTCAGACCAATGAGTGGTCAGGTAATCTGGCAGCGATGGCTTCTGAAGAGATGGATGATATCTACCCCATCCCAAAACAATATCCAAAAGGTAAATATCTATTGGTTTTTGATCCTCTGGATGGCTCATCAAATATTGATGTCAATATTTCAGTGGGAACTATTTTTTCAATTATGCGCTGCCCCGAAGGGGTAGAAAACCCAACGGCTGAAGACTTTTTACAACCAGGCACTGAGCAAGTTTGTGGGGGGTATGCGTTATATGGGCCTTCGACCATGTTGGTGTTAACGACTGGAAATGGTGTGAATGGTTTTACTCTGGATCAAAATATTGGCGAATTTATTTTAACTAATCCAAACATGATGATCCCTGAAGATACACGCGAATTTGCAATAAATACTTCTAATATGCGTTTCTGGGAAAAGCCTGTTCAGCGCTATGTAGAAGAGTGTGTGGCAGGAGTCGATGGTCCGCGTGGTGAAAACTTTAATATGCGTTGGGTGGCTTCCATGGTGGCAGAAGTGCATCGTATTCTGATTCGTGGTGGTATTTTTATGTATCCTAAAGATTCAAAGGATCCGTCAAAGGCCGGTAAGTTACGTTTGTTGTATGAAGCTAACCCGATGTCTATGATAGTTGAACAGGCTGGCGGTGTTTGCTCAACTGGTCGTGAGCGTATTATGGAAGTGAAGCCTGGTGGTCTGCATCAACGTGTTCCTGTTATTCTTGGTTCCAAGAATGAAGTTGAACGCGTGGTTTCGTATCATAAAGGTGCGTAAGTAATTACCACACCAGATGGTCTTGAAAGCCCCGATACTTTTGCTGGTATCGGGGCTTTTTTGTGGGTCACTCTTATCTTGCTTCCAAGCTATTGTTAGGTAAAAATTTCCAGGTGCGGCGGATGTGTAATAGCGTCGTATCCTTGCGCATCTCTTCAGAAAATGGGGCGAAAGGAGCCGCCAGTTGAACAATGCGTTTGACGGCATCATCCAGTAGTTTGTGCCCTGATGAACGTAAAATTGTAATTTTTTCTACGCTACCATCGGGGTTGAGTGCAACATCTACAGTCAAACGGCCTGCAATGGAGCGCCGTTTGGCTTCTTCTGGGTAGTTTAGCGTTCCGATATGTTCAATTTTTGATTGCCACGCTTCCAAATAAACTGCATCACGAAGAGCCAGGGTACTGGTGGCTGATATAGTGCGCTCGCCTTTTTTCATTGAGTCCGTTTGTAGCTCTTGACTGATTTCTGCTTGCAGGCTGGCGATCTTCATACTGCGGGCGTATAACTCAGCAGCATCAATCGCCTCAGGTGTCGTTTTAGTGATGTTTTCACTTGCTTGTAATTTAAAGTCAGACTCTGAGTGTGCTATGACTATCGGATTTGATGTCGGGGTAACTTCTTGTGGTGATGCAGGGGGCGTTATGGAGTCACTATCACTGATCTCTGTAGCAATAGAGGGGGTTGAAACGGGGCTGGAAAAGCGTAATTTTTCTTCACGACTTCCGCCTCCTTCCTGGCTGACTTGAGCAAAAAAATCTCCCTCTTCAAGTGATTTTTCACTTGAGTGGTGTACCAAGGTGATCTCCATAGTGGGTAAAGGTTTGTCAGTTTCATCTTCCACCTGTTTAATATTGAAGGTGACACCTAAAATAATAATGGCATGAATCGCAATGGCTAAAAAAATAGTCATGCTGATTCGGTCATTCGAAGTGATATGGGGTGCTGTGGTCATAAGCTTTTTACAATATGGCGAACGGGTTTTTCCATAAAGTGAACTCGTTTTGCCATTTTAGAGGTCATATAAACAGTGCCTTGATTATCCACGAGCATAACTTGATCAACGCCCATTGCCAAGGCCGTTGTTTGCCATTTTTCAGGGCCTGCGATGAGTAGTGCTGTTGCTGCTGTATCGGCAAGCAGGCCGTTATTACAAATAACAGTGACCGAAGTCGCTCCCGTTGCAGGGTATCCTGTCAGTGGATCAATGATGTGATGGTAGCGCTGCTGCTGATAAGTAAAGTAACGCTCATAATCTCCTGAGGTAAAAATAGCTTCGTCACCCTGAGTTTCAATGAATGCCAGTGGTGCTGTTTGGCGGGGGTGACGAATGCCGATGCGCCAAGGTTGTTGGCCTTTGCTACCAATGGCTCGTAAATCTCCACCGGTATTTACAATGGCATTATGAATACCCAGTGATTTTAGTTTGTTAATCGCCAAGTCAACGGCGTACCCTTTTGCGATGCCACCAAAATCCAGTTTAACGTGTCGGTTTTTACTTGAAAGCTCAAGATTGGAAAAAATCAAGTCAGCCATGGTGGGGTGGGCGGTGATCAGTTCTGTGATTGATGATTTTGTTGGCGGTTGTTTGCTGCGTTCCTCACTTAAAAATCCCCATAAGCCAATTAAGTGGCCGATGGCTGGGTTAAACAGGTGGCCGCTATTGATGGAGAGCTCGGATGCTTGCTGGATGAATTTTTTTTCTGATTCAATCAGAGTGATACTTTTGTCATCAGCCAGTGCTTGGTTAATATCCGTGAGCCGACTCGGCTGCCAGGCGTGCCATTGCTGGTGCATTGCATTGAATTGCTGTGCAATGGCAGCCACTGCCTGGCGAGCTTTCTCCTCTGTTTCCCCTTGTATTGATATATCAATCAGCGTTCCAAAGACATAAAGTTGTTCTTCGTAAACGGATTTTTGATCTGTGGGCTGGCTGCAGGCGCAGAGCAGTGCAATGCAGAGTGCTGTAAAAGCTTTGCCGATCACGATTTAATTTTTGCTTCAATACAGTCCATGAGTTGAGCACTAATATTGAGTGAGTAAATTTTATCCAGTTCACGAATACAGGTCGGGCTGGTGACATTAATTTCGGTGAGATAGTCGCCAATAACATCAAGCCCAACAAATAGCAGGCCGCGTTCACGTAAAGTAGGGCCGACTTGTTCACAAATCCAGCGGTCGCGTTCGCTGAGTTCAACACCTTCTCCACGTCCACCTGCTGCAAGATTTCCTCGTGTCTCATTTTTAGCAGGAATGCGCGCCAGTGCATAAGGAACAGGCTCACCATTGACCATCAAAATTCGTTTATCACCTGCGAGTATTTCAGGAATAAAGCGCTGAACCATGATGTAACGACGGGCATGTTGAGTAATGGTTTCGATGATGACGCTGATATTGGGGTCATCCAAACGCACTCGGAAAATAGAAGCTCCGCCCATTTCTCCTAAAGGTTTTAAGATGATATCTCCAAATTCAGTCAAAAATTTACGAATTTCATGAGCATTGCGTGTAACAAGTGTCGGAGGCGTACATTGTGGGAACCACTGCGTTCCCAGTTTTTCATTTACATCGCGTAGGCTTTGCGCTTTATTCACCACCAAAACCCCCGCACGCTCAGCCTGCTCAAGCAGATAAGTACTGTGAATATACTCCATATCAAAAGGCGGATCTTTGCGCATAAGGATGACATCAAGCGTATTCATGTGCTGGCTGCGGCGATTCGAAAGTTCAAACCAGTGTTCGTTATCATCATAAACGGTCAGATTCTGAAGCTCTGCATAGGGCTGACCATCACGCAGATAGAGGTCATTTAACTCCATATAGTGTAGTTTCCAGCCACGCTTTTGAGCTTCGATCAACATTGCGAGAGAGCTGTCTTTATGGGGCTTGATCGACTCAATCGGATCCATGACGATACCGATATTTATGGTTTTATTATTCATACTTCAGCAATCTCTCGTGAGGCAGCCAGCAGAGCCAACCGCGCAATCACGCCATAGGCATAAAAGCGATTGGGCTCGGCATCAGGCTCCATTCTTCGGTCTGGGGTGTTGCAACATGATGCGAACTCCAGGGGTTCAAAGTGCATACCTGCGGCATTTAGGTTTTCACTGCTGCTGCGCCCCGTATGTACACGGTAAAAGCCACCAACTACAAAGTGATCAATCATATAAACAACAGGTTCAGCGACTGCATTATCCTCGCCCCATGTCTCAAAGGTGTAGACACCTTCTTGAATAATAACGCGCTCAACATTGCCACCGCCTTTGCTTGATGCCATTTTAGTGCGTTGTTTACGGTTGAGAGACTTGATTTCATCAGAAGAGTAAACCGTCATCACACCCATGCCATAGGTTCCTGAATCAGATTTGATGATGACAAAAGGTTTTTCCGTTAAACCGTATTGATCATATTTTTTTTGAATAGCTTTGAGTAATGCCGCAACATTTTTTTCCAGACACTCTTCACCTTCTCGCTTCATGAAGTTGATTTCACCGCACTGGCGAAACATCGGATTAATCAACCAGGGGTCGATATCGATTATCTCTGCAAATTGCTCTGCGATATGACGGTAGTGAATAAAGTGGCTCGATTTCAAGCGGGTTGACCAACCCATCGCCATGGGTGGGGTTAGAGGTTGCTGGATATTTTCAAGAAGAGCGGGGCGGCCATCAGTCAAATCGTTATTTAATAAAATAAGGTGGGGGTCAAATCCTTTGGTACCGATTCGATCATCCGCTTTAATCAAAGGGTGTAGAGTGATTGTACGTTTAGAGGGCAGTGTAATTTCATTGGGCTGCTCCAGATCAGTTTGTAGGGAACCGATGCGAACTTCAAAACCTGCTTGAATAATCATCTCATGCAATGTGGCCAGGCTTTCTAAATAGCCAATATTACGCGTATGGTTTTCTGGAATAATTAAAATTTTACTGGCTGTAGGTTGAATGTGGTCAACGGCGGACTGAATGGCTTGAATGCAAAGCGGGGCAAACTCAGGGTTCAGGTTATTAAATCCAGCAGAAAAAAGATTGGTATCAACGGGTGCGAGCTTGAAACCTGCATTACGTAAATCGACACTGGCATAAAAAGGTGCGGGTGTTTCAAGCCATTGATGTCGAAACCATGTTTCAATCTGGGTCTGATTTTCCAGTAAGTGTTTTTCCAGTTCAAGCAGAGGGCCGCTGAGAGAGGTGGTTAAGTGTGGAACTTTGTGCGAGTTAGGCATATTTAATTTCGCTTTCCTGATTAAGGTCTGGGGCGATTATATATCACCCCATAATGTTTGTAATACACTGAGTGCTGTAATCGCTGCTGTTTCAGTGCGTAATATTCTGGGGCCAAGGCGTATGCCGGTATATTTGTGTATTTTTGCCAGGTTAAGTTCCTTGTCATCAAATCCACCTTCAGGGCCAATCATTAAGTTAATGGCGGTGGTTGGTTTTTTCAACTGTGTGACTGTGGAATTGGCGGTAGGATCTAAAATAAGATTTAAAGCGCTGTGTTCTCTCGTAAGCCACTTTTCATAAGTGGTTACATTTTCAATAACAGGAATTTGATTGCGACCGCATTGTTCACAAGCGCTGATGATTATTTTTTGCCAATGAGCGATTCGTTTTTTGGCGCGAGTGTCATCAAGCTTTACGGTGCAGCGCTGGGTTTTGATTGGTACGATGCGAGTCACACCCAGTTCAACGGCTTTTTGAATAGTATAATCCATGCGTTCACCGCGTGATATCCCTTGAACAAGTGTGATATCCAGTGGGGATTCTATTTCATTGGTGCTGTGCTGGGTAAGTTGTATTGTGATCTGACGTTTGTTTGCAGATTCAATAATTGCCTTGTATTCACCTCCCAAGCCATTAAATAGTATCAGTTCTGCCCCTGCTTTGAGGCGCAATACGCGATGAATATGACTGGCCGCAGCACTCTCAAGAATAACACTCTGCTTGCAGGTTAAAGCTTGGTCAGTATAGATACGAGGGATACGCATGGTGAGTGGGTTTATTTACCGAGTGGCTAGATTGATGCCCTCAAAGGCAATGCGAGCCATGTGTTCTATTTCTGCTTTCTGAATAACATAAGGAGGCATGAAGTAAATCACATTACCAAGTGGGCGCAATAAAACACCATTTTTAAGTCCGTGGTGATAGATTTTTAAACCTCGGCGTTCCTGCCACGGAAAGGGTGTTTTTGTCTGTTTATCTTTGACCATTTCAATGGCGAGAATCATGCCGTGTTGACGTACTTCAGCAACGTTTGGATGCTCACTGAAGTGCGCGGTGGCTTGCGCCATGATTGCGGCTAGTTTTCTGTTATCTCCCAGAACATCGTCTTCACAAAAAATATCAAGGGTTGCGAGTGCTGCGCTGCATCCGAGAGGGTTTCCGGTGTAGCTGTGAGAGTGTAAAAAGGCCGTCAGGTTTTCATAGTCGTCATAAAAGGCTTGATAGACATATTCATGAGTTAGTACTGCAGAAAGTGGCAGATAACCGCCTGTTAGCCCTTTGGAGAGGCAAAGGAAGTCTGGAGTGATATCGGCCTGTTCGCAGGCAAACAGTGTGCCGGTACGTCCAAAACCTACGGCAATTTCATCGGCAATGAGGTGTACGCCATAATTGTCACACGCTTCTCTTAAAAGTGTGAGATAGATGGGATCGTACATTCGCATATTGCCAGCACATTGCACAAGAGGTTCGATGATAACGGCAGAAACTTCGTTCGAGTGCTTTTCCAGTGCCTCAGCCATCGCTTCAAATTGGCGTATTGAATACTCTTTCCATGATTCACCAGCTTCTCGGTTGTAACAGTCTGGCGAAGGTACAGTGATTGTCTCTATGAGTAGTGGGCCGTAGGTTTTTTTATACAAATCGACATTACCTACTGCGAGTGCGCCTAGTGTTTCGCCGTGGTAGCCGTTGCTTAGAGTGATAAACTTAGTTTTTTTTGATTTCCCTTTATTGAGCCAGTAATGAAAGCTCATTTTCATAGAAATTTCGACGGCTGATGAGCCATTGTCGGCATAAAAGCAGCGATCAAGACCGGGTGGGGTGATTTGTACCAGACGTTCAGCAAGTTCAATCGCTGGTTCATGGCTAAATCCGGCCAGTAAAACATGCTCTAAAGTATCGAGCTGTGTTTTGATTCGATTGTTAATGCGTGGATTACAATGGCCAAACAGATTGACCCACCACGAGCTGATGCCATCAATGTAACGATTGCCATCAAAATCTTCGAGCCAGATTCCATCGCCTTTGCGAATAGGTATTATCGGATAAGATTCGTGGTCTTTCATTTGTGTGCATGGATGCCACAATGCAGAAAGGTCGCGTTGTATTAGTGATGAAGTTTGAGTCTGCTGCTTGTGTGACATTAAGACAGTCTCTGAATATTAAAATGGTGAGCCTAGAAGGACTCGAACCATTCGATCAATGAATTATGAGACATGTAGTGTAAAGCATAATGGCTGTATTTATCAACAATTTAACCGAGGGCATCAACCTAAAGAATTACTCTGGCTCTTTGGATTCTAGATATGAAAATCAATTGCCCTTTTGATTTGAACGGTTACAGCGCGTCGGCTGAATTTTTTAGCTGACATATTTCATTTCTGCCTTGAGTCTTTCCGCGATCCATATTTTGATCACAGCTTGCCTTGCAACACCCATTTTACTTGCTTGGTTATCAAGCGAATTAATCATCCATTCAGGGAAATCTACATTAACCCT
>VAPF01010107.1_pt1 | contig 40106 bp, 43 predicted proteins | sample 3393931 | NCBI WGS metagenome assembly VAPF01 (sample SAMN08290437, study PRJNA428436) | hydrothermal vent metagenome | isolation source: Deep-sea hydrothermal vent chimney | place: Atlantic Ocean: South-mid Altantic Ridge | depth 2773 m m | reverse complement strand
GTGTAAGCCGTACCGCCTGTCCAATTTCATAAGCTGGCAACATAACTTTAAAGCCGCACTTTCAGACTGCTTACTGGCACAAGTACCTGTTGTGGCTCATGCATTTTAAAAACTTTAAACACTTTTTCAGTGATCGCATCGGACTGCACAAAGTCCTGATACGCTGTTTTAAGTAAAGTTGCATATAGTGTGTACATGGCTGCATCTGTTTCAGGCATATTTTCTATCTGTGAAATATAATTATGGAAGCGCTGCAAAATATGCAGGCGATTAACATGCACCACCTTCTGCTCAAAATCGATTGAAAAATATTCAAGAAAATCTTCTGCACTCTGCAGCTCTTCCATATCTTGTTCTAATTCCAGCATGATTTTCCTCGTGTATTTATTATCATGTTAAAAGTTATCTTGCGTAATTTTCATGCTTCTAATTGTGAAGGATTAAACAACTGATCATAAAACCGCAATAAATCTTTACCTTGCGGCGAACGCTTGGTTCGTGTTACAAAATTACGGATGCTGCATAGAATACTGCCAGCCTGATCACGACGTAAACTTAAACCCAGCTCATGGTAAGCGTGCAGCACCGCCTGACTACCTGAGTGTTTGCCTAAGACCAGCTGATGTCTGCGGCCCATGTCCGCTGGATCAACCCCCTGATAATTTAGAGGGTCTTTCATCAAACCATCAACGTGAATACCGGCCTCATGTGTGAATACGCCATCACCGACCAGGCTTTTTTGCCAGGCAACAGGTCGCCCGGATGATTTTGCTATCAATGAAGAAAGCACTGAGTAGTTGCGTAAATCAACCCCGGAATCGATTTTATAAAGATGTTTTAGCCCCATGACCACTTCTTCAAGTGCGGCATTACCGGCGCGTTCGCCAAGACCATGCACCGTGGTATTAACATGGCTAGCACCACCACGAATGGCCGCCAGTGTATTTGCCGTCGCCAGACCGAGATCATCATGCGCGTGCATTTCCAGCTCCAGGTCACAGACAGCTGACATCTGCTGAAAAATATCGATTGTGGAAAAAGGTTCCATAATGCCAACGGTGTCTGCATAACGAAATCGTTTTGCGCCAGCGCGTTGTGCGGTTTCAATAACACGCATCAAAAATATATGGTCTGCACGTGATGCGTCTTCACCACCGACACAAACATCAAACCCCATATCAAGCGCAGCAGGTACCTGACGTTCAATTTCAGCCAGCACCCAGTTTTGGTTTTTCCCCAGTTTGTTTTGAATCTGCTGATTTGATAGTGGGATAGATAAATCCACCATGCCAACATTCAAATCGGCACATAGTTGTAAATCATCCTGACGCATACGACACCAGACAAGCAACTTTGCATTTAGATTTAACGCACTGATGGCTTTAATGGATTCACATTCTTCAACCCCCATAGCAGGTACGCCAATTTCCAGTTCGGGCACACCCAGGGCATCCAGATAACTGGCGATACGCAATTTTTCTTGCAGTGAAAATGCCACGCCCGCAGACTGTTCACCGTCACGCAGCGTGGTGTCATCAATAATCACCGTTTGTTTGTTATCTGTCTGTGCAAAGTTCATCATTCGTTTCCGTAAAATATTTTTAGTTTTACGTTTTTTTATTACTATGTATTGCGTTGCAATGACCGTGCCACCTCATGCCTGGCATTCATTTCAATGGCTTACAAAAAGACAGCCTCGCAATGTAGTGATTGTTACAACAATTAATAACCATGCTGTCGTATATGCCACAAATTATTTGTCCTCCCTGGTCGGCATTTTATAGACATAAAAAAGCCACCTCAACTGAGGTGGCAAAACAGGAGGAGTCATTTTCCTGTTATCTGTCCGGCACACACAGCCGAACAAATTTGCTAAAAAATCGAATAATCAGGCATATTTAGGGGCAAATGCCTTTGCTGGGTCTTCAACTGGCCCGTCATCACACCAGTAAGGTGATAACTTTCGCAGTTGTTTGATAATCGGTGGAATCGCTTCGATGACACGCTCGACCTCATGCATGGTGTTATAACGAGAGAATGAAAAACGTGTTGAGCCATGTGCCGCAGTATAGGGAATATCCATCGCACGCATAACATGGGAAGGTTCTAAGGAACCCGAAGTGCAGGCTGAACCGCTGGAGGCAGCAATGCCCTGTTTATTCAGCAACATCAATATAGCTTCACCTTCAACATATTCGAAAGCGATGTTGCAGGTATTCGGCAGCCGTTTTGTAACATCACCCGTCACAAAGCAATGACTCACAGACTCGAGTATGCCCTGCTCCAGCCGGTCACGCATGGCTTTCACTTTTGTGTTTTCAAACGGCATATGTGCCATAGCTATTTCTGCGGCTTTGCCCAGGGCAATAACCGAGGCCACATTTTCGGTGCCTGCACGACGGCCACGTTCCTGATGACCACCACGTAATAGCGGACGAAAACGTACACCGCGACGCAGATACAAAACACCAATACCTTTCGGCGCATGCAACTTATGACCGGAGATCGACAGCATATCAATCTTGCTGGTTTTCAAATCCATCGGAATTTTGCCGACAGCCTGCACCGCATCACTATGAAACATCACACCAGCAGCATTGGCTATTTCAGCCATTTCCAGCACCGGAAATATAGTACCGGTTTCATTATTGGCCCACATTACAGAAACGATGGCGACACGGCTGGATATTAAATTTTTGTATTCATTCAGATCAAGCCGACCCTGCTTATCAACTTTCAGGTAATGCACTTTGTAACCATCTTTTTCCAGATGCTCACATAAACTTAGTATCGCAGGGTGCTCGACCACCGTGGTAATAATTTCCTTACGTTCCGGTTGCGCCTGCAACGCCGAAAGAATTGCTGTCGAATCTGATTCGGTGCCACACGATGTAAAAATAATTTCCGAGTCATGTTCCGCACCCAGCAAAGTCTGAATCTGCTGACGCGCCTGCTTTAATGCAAAACCAACTTTGTTGCCGTAGGAATGCATCGATGAGGGGTTGCCATACTGTTCAGTAAAATAAGGCAACATTGCCTCAACCACGGCAGTGTCCACCATGGTGGTGGCATTATTATCCAGATAAACATCAGACATAATCAGGCTCCTGCCGCAGCGTTTGCAAGTTCACTCGCCGGTAACACTTTGACGAATTCACCCAGCTCTTCAACAATTCGTTGTTGCACACCGCCCAGGGTCTGCGCCGCCATCTGACAACCATTGCATGCGCCGCTCATGTTGACATATATCGTGTTACCCAGAACTTCAACCAGTTCGATATCGCCGCTGTCCAGCTGCAACTGTGGGCGTATCGATTCAATGATGGTTGCAATGCGTTTAACGCGTTTCATTATTGCCATACCACTGGCCGCTGCTTTTGGTGCTTCTACTTTCGGTGCTTCTGCTTTGGCAGCTATAGCGGGCACAGGTATTGCGGCAGGGCTGAAGGTCTCACCGGCCTCTGCCATCACCCTGGATAAAATTTCTTCGATACCTTCATGGCAGGAAGCGCATCCGCCGCCCGCCTTGGTGTAGTTAGCCACTTGCTCAACCGTGCTGAGACTGTTGGCACGAATAGTCTGTTCAATGGTCACTTCATCGACAGCAAAACATTTACAGATCAGGGCACCCTCTTCGTGATCATCTGCCCACTCTTCACCACGATAATCAGCCACTGCGGCCAGCAGGGCTTCACGCCCCATGACCGAACAATGCATTTTTTCCGGCGGCAAACCATCCAGGTAATCGGCAATGTCCTGGTTACTAACCGTTAAGGCCTGATCGACCGTCATGCCTTTAATCATTTCCGTCAGTGCGGAAGATGATGCGATAGCCGAACCGCAACCAAACGTTTGAAAACCAGCCTCTTCAATAATTTCTGTTTCAGGATTAATCTTAAGCATCAGGCGCAAAGCATCACCACAACTTAATGAACCAACGTCGCCGGTCGCATTCGCCTGTTTAATTTCACCCGCATTACGTGGATTATAAAAGTGCTCTTTAACTGTTTCTGAATAATCCCACATAAGGTTTTCCCCGCACACGGCTTATTTAAATGAGTAAATACTTATTATTGTTACTGCAATCCCCGTGCCACCCCTGAAACAAAAGTTAAGTTGTTGATTTAAATGGTGCCGGAAAAATGCTTTACCTTCTCTTTGTCGCAAACATAACAAACGCGACGCGACTAATACATGTACAGGTTTGAATAGCGACAAATAAACCACCCCGCCGCAGGCGAGCGGGGGATTCAAGAAAAAACAAAAAAATAATTTTTTATTCTTAATTCGCGTCATTTGCGTTTTTCGCGGACTATGTTTAATCCTTTTATGACTGTAAACAATGCAATAACACTGATCACGCAGACAAAAGCAATATGACTGCCATTAACTGCCAGCAACTCACCATCAGGCAGTCACTGCCTGTGCTGCATGCGACATACATTTTTTTGTGCAAACTCTGTAGCAGGCTTCACAACCAATGCAATCCATCAGGTTTTTCAACGCCATCACCATAGATGTGTCATCAGAAAAACCATCATCGTCATCATCATAGTCGTCGCCGTAATCATCTTCATAATTGTCATCATCCAGGGCAGCAACATCTTCACGGTCTACCAGTTCAAAAACATCACGTGGACAGGCTTTATAACAACGGCCACAGCCGATGCAATTGCTCTGATTCAGATCAATAATAAATGCCGGTGTCCATGCATCACCACCGCGAGTTACTCCCGTTATATTCATCGTCTGTTACCTCTATATGAGCGCTTACAGTTTTGCAACATCATTGTGTTTGCTAATAACATCTGTTGCCGCCATTAATAATTTGTCAGCATCTTCTTTCATTTTTGTCATCGTTGGAAAACCAAAACGGTGTACATCGCGTAAAGTTCTATCTAACACAACCAGTTTTCCAACGGTAATAATGACGCGACCAAAACCTTCGTAACTTAAATTAAGCAGTGGCACGGCCATAAAACCACAGTCTCGTTCAATCATCGATGCTATGGCGTTATAAAAGGCTTTGACCCTGGCCAGGATAATTTCATCGGGATCACCAATGATGGGGATTTCGCGCTTCATTGCTTTGGTCAGCACGAAGGGCTCAAGTATTTTTGCAACACTCCAGTCATCATATGTGCCGTAAAGATCAATGGCACGCATCTGCCGGATCATCTCACCAGCAAAATCAGATTCCAGAACAGTGTCATCCTCAGAAGTTAAAACTGTCGCTTCATTCATTATTGTGTTCCTCTAAATTAAATAGTTGCTTCGCCACGAACGGCACAGCTGTTTGCCTCTCGCCACGTAATAAAACAATCTGCTGTACCTGGTGTTTTTTGTCAGCCACAATCCAGTTTGTTATTTGCATACCAACAAACAGACCTGTCATGCTGAAAATAAAATTATTGCCATCACTTGAAGTTAATATGTTTGCGAGAACACTAAACATAATCATCAAAATCAATGGCAGCATATAAGCCAGCACAGCCGTCATTAACAGCACTGACTGGTTGATGCCTATCACTGCAACATCACCAACGGACAAACTCAGGTGATTTATCAGGCGCAGATGGTTAGGGCTTTGACTAAACATACCTGCCAGCACCGACGTACCACAGCTATCCCCCACCTTGCAGTGACCACAGGCAGAAACTCGCCGCGTTTCTATAACAACATAACGCCCTTCGATAGCGATAACGGTTCCTGTCTCTTCCAGCATCGGGATTTCGTTTAGCATCTCATTCATGCCAGCCGTCCGCTTCCATCTCATCAAAGCGTTTTGGGTCTGTTTCTTTCTGCGACTCAATCGCACGCGCCAGCCAGCTTCCAGGGCCGTTGCAAAGTTCTGACTGTATGGATAACAACAGGTCGGAAATGTCGGCACCGCTAGATACTTTTACCGACTGGATACCAAGCATTTTTAACTGCCTTATGGCAGAAGCCCCTGCCGCCTGTGAATACACCGCGATGCATCCTTTAAGTGCTGACATTTTGCTAATCAGTTTGTCTTCATCACCGTCCTGCGCCAGCGCACCAAACTGTACGACTTCATACAGCTTGCTCTGTTCAGGGCTGACCGCATAAACCACAAACGATTCTGCTGAACCAAAATGCTGATTTACATGTTTCATATCGGTGCTGGCAAAAGCGACTTTCAACGCGGTGTTTTCCATGACCTTATTTTCAGTGCTGCCATTCAGTATTTTCAGTCGCCTTTTCAGCGCCATGATCGTGCTCCGACTTTTGTGCATAAATAGAGTGATAAGCCTGTATCTCGCCGCGTTCCAGCGTTAGCAGAATATTGGCAATTTCAAACAGTGTCTGGCGTGTACCCTGGTAACCAACCCATACTTTCTGATAACCACCCAGTAAATCGTATTGCGGAAAACCGGCTCTTAATAATGGAATAGCTAATCGCCTGGCACTTTCTACCGCATGTGAATTACTGATCATAATTTCAGCCTGTTTTGCAATGGCCATTTTTTCCAGTTCTTCGAGGTCACCAATTTTGACGGTTTCTGCAACAACGTTTTTTAACACCGGGGCATTGGCCGGTGCTACAGCAGCAACGGTTTCAGCGCCCATGCCCGCAAACAAATGACTGAAAGCATTTAACAGGTCGGGGTCAGCCGCAATGGCGACACGGCTCATACCTATCATAAAATGCGTATCAAGCATGGCGTCCTGTAGCTGCGCACGACCTCGCTGCAGTTTTTCCGGCACCGGCTTGCCCGAGATATCCGACAGTGTCTGTACAAATTCATCAACCGCATCCAGCCCCATCAAATGTTCAAAACGTCGATCAGGTACACCGCTGCGTTTTTGTAATAAATCAGCGGCCTTATACATGGAAGCGCCGATTACCAGTGTGGCCACCGACTTTCCCAGGCTTGCCATTTCTTCAATGGCGGTACCGCCAATGGTGAGCGGACTAAAATCTGATTCGGTTAAATGGCCATCCAGTGAATCGGACAGATCAGGAATCAATACCGGATGCAGACCAAACATTTCAATCATCTCTTTGATCAGTTCCAGATCACCCGGTGTCAGATGTGAACCCGCCAGCACTGTTAGTTGTTTTTTACGCTGCCCCGGTTTTGTTCCTGCATTTTCTGCCACCGGCACCAGCACATCAATCATCGCTGTTATTGCTGCGGCAAAGCCGGTTTCCATACAGCCGCTAAAATCTGGCGTGGCAACAGGAACCACAGGAATGTTATCGAACTGTGGATATTTTTCACGGAAAGTATGGATAGCAAATTTGATATCACAACCCTGCGTTTCTGCCAGACCTGTTGTTGGCAGACCAAGCAGTGCCGGTGATGAATTTTCGCAAATGGTTTTCAAACCTTCACAAACATTATCATCCGCACCCATCACCGAGCTAACCTGATCCATCGCACTTGTCTGTAACGGTATAGGTTCACGAAAATGCCTAACAAAAAATACTTTACCGAATGCGGTGCATCCCTGTGAACCATGTAACATGGGTATGGCACGGTTAAATCCTAAAAACGCCAATGCTGCACCAATGGTTTGACTGGATTTAAGCGGATTGACGGACAGTGCTTTTTTACGTTTTTCGATGTTTGCCATGATTAAACCAAGCTCGCTTTTTCTGTAACCGGTTCGTCATCCGTATACTTTGTTATGGTTTGAAAATTTTTCACCCAGGGTGCCGGGCGGCGTACTTTTTCCCACACCGGACTTTCTGTGGTAAGTGTTAGCTGACGCGCCAGCTCAAGCAGTCCCTGATAACCTTCGTAAGCAAAATCACGCTCCTGATTAATATCAAGAAAAGGGATACGTGCTTTTAGTGCGGTATACATATTGCGACCACCGGCAATTAAAATATCAACTTTTTGCTGTTTAACAATATTGATCAAGGCCCGTGGATTGCCATCTTCGATCATCACTGCATCCTGCCCCATTAACTCACGTATACGGTCTTTGTCTTCTTCGGTGGATTTTTTAGTGCCGGTAGCAACAACCACCATCCCTAGATCCTGCAAGGCAGAAACAACCGACCATGATTTAACGCCACCAGTATAGAGTAAAACGCGTTTTCCCTGCAAACGTGTTCGCCATGGTTCAAGCTTTATGTTAATACGTTTTTCTTCACGTTCAATTAACACTTCTGTGCGCGCAGTTAAATCGTCATCATTTATCAGGCGGGCAAATTCACGCAGCGCCAAAGAAACATCTGACATGCCATAAAAACTGCCTTCGAACCACACCGTGCCAAACTTTTCTTTTAATTTACGAGCTACATTAATCATGGCTTTGGAACACACCATCATATTGACTTCGGCGCGGTGCATGGTTTGCACTTCACGAAAACGTGCATCACCGGACAAGGTGCAAAGTACCCGCAACCCCAGTTCATCCAGCAACGGTAAAACATGCCAGAGTTCACCGGCAATATTGTATTCACCGATTAAATTTATATCGTGAACTTTTATATTTTTACGAACACTTGTTTTATGTATAGCATCCGGTTCTCTTGTACCGATGACATATTTCACCATTGACTCACCGGCGATACGGTTGCCAAGATTTTTTGTGCCATAGAAACCCGCCGCATCAACCGGCACCACCGGTGTACCCCAACGTTCTTCCGCTGCACGACAAACCGCATCGACATCATCGCCCACCAGTGCCGGAATGCAGGTGTTATAAACAAACACTGCGGCCGGTTTATAATTTTCCACTGCCTGCTTGATAGAATGAAACAGGCGTTTTTCACCACGTCCCATAATCACATCCTGCTCGGTAAGATCCGTGGTCATACCAATCTTGTAGAGTTTAGCGCCAGATGAACGTGTACCTCGGTTATCCCAGGAACTACCTGCACAGGCAATTGAGCCGTGTACAATATGCGCCACATCGGCAATCGGTAGCAATGTTATCTGGGCACCATCAAAGGCACAGCCACCAGCTGTGGCACCCGGTTTTGCTTTTGCACAGCCAGACTTTGATTTGTGATTGTGTGAGCAGGCCGGTTCATCCAGCAATTCAGCAATTTCTTTAGCTTTCATGATCACTACCCCTGTTATCTGTTATTTTTAACAGCGACATATTTAATCTGTCGCTTCAATAAAATCATTTAACAAAGTTATTGCAACCCTTGTGCCAATTATTAAGCTACTGTTTTTTCTGGGATTTAATTATTTTGCTTTGTCGCATACACGACAATGTCGTTTGCCGGAGTGGCGTATGTAGAACATAAATGCTGCGGATAAAAGATTGTTGATGTATTCCTTATCTATAAAGGTGTGACAGACTGGTTGCGCTCGCACTAAATGCCATAAGGCTGGCCATACCAGTCATTGACAACTTTAAGATCTTTCGCTGGCAAATAGGCATAAGCACCCATCAACTCTTTATGTATAACTTCTACCAGTTGATGCGGTACGGCTCGATCACTTAACATGTAAAAATACCAGGCCATAGGAAAGCCCACATCATGATCAAAACCATGAATCAAATTTGCCAGTCGTACCCCTCTATCTGCCATCGTAACCGTTATTTTCGGTAACACGTCAGGATAGGTGCTTACCGGTCTGGCCAACATCACAGGCTCACCATAAACATCCGTATACTGCTGTAAACTTAACACCCAGTGCCGACAAAATGGTCCGCTCTCTTTCGAACTGCTGCGATCCCAGTCATCCATAAAACGTCGAATGGTGACCGCTTTGTCGTCTGGTCTGGCCGCCGCCGAACAGAGACCTTCTGACATTGATTGCATAAAATCACTGATCGATGTTATACGCCGAAAACGATAACAGGCATCAGCCACCGGTTCTGCTGGCAGTTTATTACGTTCCACCGGATGGACAATATCTTCAATATCATCCGGTAATGTTTCACTTTCTAGCAGTATGTGATCTTTAATCTCCTGCAACTCTTCGACCTCAAGCTGAACAAAATCACTTGCGGCACCACCGGTAGAAGCAACAAAATAATGTGTGCTACCTATAATACGAGTAACGATATAACCAGCCTCCAGATACCGGTCGATAAAGAGATTTACATCACCTTCACTTTCCGTCTCCAGCCACACTGGCAGGCTATCTGTTATACGTTGCCCGTCTTTATCCAACACGCCGCCGGTTCGGTGCCAGCCACCACGTGTCAACACATGACTAAAATGCAGCTCAGGATAGTCCTGTGATAGTTTCTGTAACAGCAGCTCATGGTCACCACTTACCGGCGTACTCATACAGGTAACAGCAAGGGTGTTGGTGGCATAAATATCAAATTTCATTTATAACTTTTTCTTTTGTCATGTTTTAATTCAAACGCTAAACGCTGACCTCAGTTTTCTGCGCTGTATTCAAAACGCACACGAGATTCATCCGTATGCCCCATAGCCTTTGCCAGCCAGGGTGGCACGGCATCAAGAAAAACTTTTTGCAGCGCTTTGATCCGGTCATGCACACTGCCACCCGCAGGATATTTAACAGGATGTATGCCTGCACGCACAACTTTAGCTGCCGCCGGTCCACCGATAGAAGCAACAAACAATAACGCACAGTCTTTTATCAGACTGGCACGGTAGCTGTTTTTATCAGACGCTGTTTCAGTGGCATTGCAGTGACGCACATCAATCAGTCGCTTTTCATCAGCACTGATCTGATAGATAAGAAATCGACTACAGCTGCCAAAATGTCCATCGAGGTTTTCTGCTGTATTTGAGGCAAAGGCAACACGAATAGAATCCACAAAGTCACCGTCTTTATATGCCTGTGTTTGCGGTATGTTTTCAACTTCATCAAGCACTGTTTCCGCTTTAAGAAATGTCAGCGCTGTTTTTATCTCCTTGTTGTCGATATCAGCAAGTTCACCACCGTGTGCTGCTTTAAATGATTTAATCGTTAATGCTGCCAGCTTGCTGGCTGTGGCCGGTAACCCAATCGCATCTTGCAGCACATTAAGTATGCGTGCTGGCCCGGTATCTGGCAGAGCGCGTGCGGCTAGCGCTATTCTTAATGCCAGCTCTCTGGAAAGCTTCGGGCTTAAATCGGTCTGTGAATTTTGTGTTGCCATGATATTTATTACCTGCTACTGCGTTACAAAATACCGGGCTATTACAAGCATACCGTTAGCCCCGGCGTTAATTTTCCGGGCCGGTTTTTCAACCGCCCGGCAATAATTCTGTTCAGACAGGAATGATGCAATCATCTTCCAGACAAACATCAAGGCACTGCGGGTCATCAAATTCACCGTCACATTCGGTACAGCTATCTTCGATAATTTTAAACAGGCCTTTGTGAGGCACAATGGAATCGGTTGGGCAGATCGGCTCACAGTCAGCACATGCTGTGCAAAGTTCAGCGACAATTTGTAAAGACATAATATTTTCCCCATTAGTTACTGTAATTAAGAGTTAGGTAAGCTCAGACTTATTCGGAGCTGGCCTGGTTTAGCCACGCTTAAATCGAAGCGTGGTCGGAAAATCAGGTGGCGGCGTCATCGGCTCAATGTAATATCTGGAACCGTCAGTCAGTTCCACTACACCTCCCCATTGTTCCGCATTATCAAATTCAACTGTAGAGATAACATCCTCCTGATCTTTTTTTGCAATATAAAACAACAGTTCACCATTCTCTTTTCGTCGAATCATTACATTCGGCATAAAGTTCTCCCGTTGTGGCCTGGCGGTCTGTATCGATAACAAAGACCGCCAGGCCTGTTGTGCAAGGTCTAAGTCAAATCCTATCTGACCAGGTCGTAGTTGTAGTCGGTCTCACCCATGATGCTTGTCTCCTCATCAAGACGGGCAAGCACTTCATTAACCAGTGTTTTAAGAATATGAATGGCACCTTCATAACCTAGCGTGGTATCACGATGCAGGTGATGACGATCAAAGATCGGGAAGCCGATACGAATCAGCGGCACCTCAAACTCTTTACCTTTGGCAGCGGTATCGCGCTGGATAAATTTTCCGTAAGAGTTACCAATCATAAAGTCCGGTTTGTTGGTAAACACCAGAGAGCGCATATGCCACAGGTCTTTACTGGTATGAACTTCACAGTCAGTGCCATAAGGTGATTCATCAAGGATGGCCTGCATCGCTTTTTTCCAGCGCTTGTTGCCGTGATTACACAGTATATGTGTTGGCTCTGCGCCAAGTTCTAACAGAAACCTGGTCATACCCATGACATAATCAGCGTCACCCCAAAGCGCAAACTTTTTGCCGTGCAACCAGGCATGTGAATCGGTGATCATATCCACCAGCCGACCACGTTCTAATTCCAGGCTGGCAGAAATCGGCTTGCCGGTCAGTTCAGAAACTTTCATCAGGAAGGCATCGGTTGCCGCAAGACCCATCGGAATCTGGATATCGGTTCCTGGCTGATTCCAGGTATTTTTTATGAACTTACGGGTTTTCATTGACTGCCAGGGTTGCAACATCAGCGTATCAATTGCATTGGGCGCATCTTTCACTTCGTCCTGGGTAGTGCCGCCGGCATACATACGAAATTCGCCATCCGCCGGAGTATCCAGCACTTCAGACGGATCAGAAAGAAACGTGTAATCCACATCCATCTCTTTCAACATGCGCCGGATAACACGGAAATTACCCAGGTAGGTTTCAAAGCCCGGTACAATATTAATTTTGCCGTTGCTTGCGACTTCTTTATCTTCCATGTGCTTCAGTGTGAAATAACGCATAACACCTTCGAACATACTGTCCCAGCCGGTGGTATGTGAACCAACAAAACTCGGCGTGTGTGCAAAAGGTATGGGGAAATCCTCAGGCACATATCCCTCTTTGCGCGCATTACCGATAAACGCATTCAGGTCGTCACCGATAACTTCTGCCATGCAGGTAGTAGAGACAGCAATCATCTCCGGCTTATACAGTGCTTTACAGTTTTCCAGTCCGTCATACATGTTTTTCTGACCACCGAATACGGCGGCATCTTCTGTCATCGAATCGGAAACACAGGCTATCGGTTCTTTAAAATGACGATTGAAGTATGAACGAAAATAAGCCACACATCCCTGCGAACCATGCACATAAGGCATGGTCTTTTCAAACCCCAGCGCACACAATACCGCGCCCAGTGGTTGACATGCTTTTGACGGATTAACGGTCAGCGCTTTACGGCTAAAATTTAACTCTTTGTATTCTTCTGTCGTACTCCACTCAAAAACCTCATCAATTTTTTGCTGTGAATGACATTCTTCATACATTTCTTTTTTACGGGCAAGATTATCTTTGTATTCATCATTTCTAAACAAAGGATAACTTGCTTTAATATTTTCTACATCTTGGCTCATATTCTTCTCCTTAACGCGCCACTAATCTGTGAACAACGTTGATGGATTAAAAATGTCTTCGTTCCGTTACCGGTTTGCCAGCGAAAACATTCAGTTTAAGTTGCTAGTAAATTTTTTAATAACCGGCTGTTACGCGACGGCATCAACAACAACCTCTTCGGCTGGCTGTTTCCACGGCGCTTTAAGCATTTTCCAGCAAGGATTATTCAGCGTCATGTCCATGTCACGAGCAAAAATAGCAAAGCCATCGTAGCCGTGATATGGGCCGGAATAATCCCATGAGTGCATTTGTCTGAAAGGAATACCCATCTTCTGGAAAATATATTTTTCCTTGATACCGGAACCGATCAAATCAGGTTTTATTTTCTTCACAAATTCTTCAAACTCAAAACCAGTCACGTCATCGTAGATCAGCGTGGCTTCAGGCATGTCTTTGATGGTGCGATCATAATCATCGTTATGAGCAAACTCATAACCGGTGCCAACCACTTCCATACCGAGGTCTTCATAAGCACCAATGACATGACGTGGGCGTAAACCACCGACGTATAACATGACGCGCTTGCCTTCCAGGCGTGGACGGTATTTGGCGATAACCGCTTCATACTCAGACTGATAACGTTTAATAACTTTCTCTGCACCCTGTTTAATGGTTTCATCAAAATGCGAGGCGATTTTACGCAGACTTTCTGCAATTTTCGTCGGCCCAAAAAAGTTATACTCAAGCCAGGGAATACCATACTTCTCTTCCATGTGACGAGAAATATAATTCATTGAACGATAACAATGCAGCAGGTTGAGTTTCACTTTCGGGGTCAATTCCATTTCGGCCAAAGTACCATCACCCGACCACTGTGAAACTACACGCAAGCCCATTTCTTCCAGCAGGGTTCGAGACGACCAGGCGTCACCACCGATGTTGTAATCACCAAGAATGGCAACATCATAATCAGTCGTTACAAACGATTCATCGTCATCACGTTTATCAAGCACCCAGTCACGAACCGCATCGTTCGCTATGTGATGCCCTAGTGATTGCGACACGCCACGGAAACCTTCACAGCGCACCGGCACTACCGTTTTACCCAGTTCTTTTGATTTTTTCTTGGCCACCGTTTCGATATCGTCACCGATCAAGCCGACCGGACATTCAGATTGCAGGGTGACACCTTTGTTTAATGGAAATAAGGCTTCAACCTCTGTAACCAGTGCTTCCAACTTTACATCACCACCGAATACAATATCTTTTTCCTGAAAATCAGAGGTGAAATTCATCGTCGCAAAAGTATTTACACCGGTACTGCCAATGTAATAATTACGACGTCCGGCGCGTGAATACTGGCCACAGCCAACCGGGCCATGAGAGACATGAATCATGTCTTTAATTGGCCCCCAGACCACGCCTTTTGAACCGGCATAAGCACAGCCACGAACGGTCATCACTCCCGGCAGCGACTTACGGTTTGAAGTAATACATTTTTTAGATTGCTCGACGCTTTTATCACTAACCATCAAATGCTGTTCACGATCTTTTTTTGCTTTTTCCGGGTAAACTTCAAGCACCTCGGCAATGAGGGCTTCAGTTTCTTCTTTACTAATTGTTGTTGCCATTTTTTTCTCCAGTCGTCGCCACAAATCTGTGGCCAGACATAATTAGAAAAATAATGCTGCGGTAAGTCTTAATCAATTTTCCGCAAGCACTGTTTAAAGTTATGCGCTTGCCGATGCCTTCTGGCCAATGATTGACTCATCTTCTTCTTCCATAACACCGTACTCCATCAACAAATCTTCCAGCTCTTCCATGGTGATCGGTGTCGGAATATTCATGTTGGTATTTTCGATAATCTTGTTCGCCAATTGGCGATACTCATCCGCCTGCTTGTGTCCGGGGTCATATTCAATAACTGTCATGCGTCGAATTTCTGCACGCTGAACAGCATTGTCACGAGGTATAAAGTGAATCATGGTGGTGCCCAGACTTTTGGCTAGTGCCATAATCAGGTCATCTTCGCGATCAGTGTTACGTGAATTACAGATTAAACCAGCAAGACGCACGCTGCCCGAATTGGCATATTTCACAATACCTTTAGAAATATTATTAGCCGCATACATCGCCATCATTTCACCTGATACCACGATGTAAATTTCCTGAGCTTTGTTCTCACGAATAGGCATAGCAAAACCACCACAAACAACATCACCTAATACATCATAAAAAACAAAATCCAGATCCTCTTCGTACGCGCCTTCTTCTTCAAGAAAGTTGATCGCTGTGATTACTCCACGACCCGCGCAACCAACACCCGGTTCAGGGCCACCAGACTCCACACATTTAATGTCGCCGTAACCGACCTTTAAGACATCTTCCAGCTCCAGATCTTCAACCGTGCCAAATTCAGCAGCCATTTCCATAATGGTGTTCTGAGCCTTTGCATGAAGAATAAGGCGCGTTGAATCGGCTTTAGGGTCGCAGCCTACGATCATTACTTTTTTCCCTAGCTCAGCCAGACCGGCGACCAGGTTCTGGGTTGTGGTCGATTTACCGATACCACCTTTACCGTAAATTGCACATTGACGCATTGCCATGATTTTCTCCTCGGAAGAATTGCGAACATAAAATTCGCTTGTTAAAAAAAGTTGTTAAAAAAATTTATCTCACATGGCTATGAGCAAGCCTCGTGCCAACAAATAAATATTTTCTTACACCTTTGTTTTAACAAGCATAATTATATTTTTCAGCGAACATTTTTATGGTCGTAAAAACAACAAACCACACAATTTTTGTATGGTTATCTACAGGCAATGGCGCATGGACAAAGAAAATATTTCCGCACAACGGTCGCTGTATTCTGTTTCGCTCACGCATCTGCAAAAACATTAATGTCCAGCAATTATCTCTTTCACTCTATGACTAGAGGCTTTCATTCTTTTGAGGGGGGATTAAAACCATGACAGGTAAAATTGTATGTAACACAACAAAATCTTTGTTTTGTCACATTCACGACCCTGTTTATGACGAACTATCAATAACTTAAATATGGTCTGAATATTGCATTTGTTATGTTGAAGTCATTAATTAATAACCGGGAAACATCATGAAGACATATAATTTCGATAGCATCATTGCAGGCATAAAAGAAGGACGCGTCATTCCTTATCTAGGCTCTGGTGTATTACAGGGTGTCAGTCATAAAGACACCGGCCTGGATATTCCCGCTGATAGTGACAGCCTGATTATGGCAATGAATAATGGCAGGCCAATGGCACCACGACTGATGTATGAATTTCCCCGTGCCGCAATGAATATGGAATTAAAGAAAGGTCGTAATTATGTGAACAGCTTTCTCGACCGAACATACAACGATCCGTCATGGTCACGTGCCGCAATTCATGACTGGCTGCAAGCCATCAAGCCGCGTTATGTCATCGACATTAACCGTGATTTACAGTTACAGGAAAGTTATGCTGATACACCACACCTGCTTATCCGGGGTATCTCGCGCATAGCTGGAACAGACTATCGTTTTACCATACAACAGTACGATGGTGCGCATTATAAAGAAGTCACACAGGAAGAAGCCGACAGCCAATTACCCATGCTGTTTAAACCCATGGGTAGCCCACTGCCAGATGCGACGTATATAGCATCAGATGCAGATTATGTTGATTACATCACCGAACTCATGGGCGGCTTTGGTCTGCCGGGTTTTATCAAAACATACCGTGTAAAAAAACAGTATCTGTTTATTGGCTTAACCATGAACCGCGATACCGAACGCATGGTGCTATCAGATATTATTTATGCTTCTGACAAACCTGTCGGCTGGGCACTGATCAAACAACCGACGGACAAGGTGCGTCGCTACTGTAAAAAAATGAGTATTGAAATTATCGAAGCCGATGTTATTGACCTGTTAGCGGCAAAAGGACTGTCTATTTCTGCCAACAGCGATACTGAAGTAAGCACATCAATGGCACAGCTTGCCTAAACTGCCTGCTACAAAATCAGACCGCCATGACAAAATAGAAAACTTATCCGCTAAAAACAGACATGAAAACATTTGGGCACCTCTATTAATTGCTTGTGTCCTCTGCGTGGTCTGAAGCGTGTAGCTGCAAGGCGTGAGCCACCGCAGAATGGTTATTCCATTCTCAAGCTTCACAACGCAGCAGATGCATGCTTCAGACCACGCCCTGCGGGGCTTTACCTCCAGCCCAGATTCTGGGTTGTGCTTTTTTGACAGGCAATAAGCATGGCCACAGTGAAATCCCTTTTGATGTTTTTTCCTGTCAGTAAATCAAAAAAGGCCAGCTAGGCCTGTTCACCGGCAAAGCAGTTATCATAATCAGCACACACTTCACAGGAAGGTGCGCGACAAGTATAGATTCCCTCAGTGATACAGAGCTGTTTATAGATAAATTTTTTCCATTTCATATTTTTGACATTTTTTGCTGCCAGCCGAGGAAAGTTATTTTCCATTAATTTACTTAGCTGTTCACGTGACCACAGGCCAAGATCCTGCCACAGATGATCCTGTCCCTGACATGCCATGGCAATAATGTTTGCCATCCAGCTTGCCGATTCAAACTCAGCCGACGTAGTCGTCGTTCTGTAACTAAGTAACAGCCGTAAAACATCTTCACGCTCATCATCACGTTGGCTGTCATATATTCGCAGCGGCCTGTTAAAAGATGTCTGAGCCAGACCTGGAAAGTGCATTGTTAACAGTTGATTAAACGTCTCTTTATCAAGAGCAAAATCAACCGGCAACATACCATCACCAACATGCCAGCTAGACAACATGCAGGCATAGGCTTCGTCATTGCACAGGCCACTGGCAAAAGCCAGAATGCTCAGACATTCTTCTTCTAATACATTTGTTTCAATGCTAACTAACATCTATTATTCGAGCCAGTTAACTATGCGGGTTTCAGCCTAACATCACCAAGTATCTGTGCCTGACAGGCCAGACGCTGGTGTCTGCCAGCCAGATTTTCACGTAACACTTTGTCTTCCAGTACCGATGGTTCGCTTAGATTATCCCAGCCTTCTGTTACCTCCATCATGCAAGTGCCACAATCACACTCACGGCAACCATATATGATGCCGGAGCCAACTTTTTCTGATACTTCGATGACACGCGTCCCTACCGGCACATTGACGGTAAGGTTTATATCTTCAAAATGAACTTTTGCTTTTGCCATGTTATTACTCCAATGTTAAAAAATTATTATTTATGTAGCGAAAACCGATTCGGGTAATCAACCGTTTTAGCCATCTAACGCGCCTGAATTTCAGCCATCGCTTGAGCCATTTTTTGCGGAGGAATACCGGTCAGGGAACCCGGCTTATTTACCGCTTCATCAAAAGCATCCAGAATGGCACCTTCAACGGGGCAAATACTTGCACACTGCATGTCCGCAAAATCACCTTCACATTCCGTACATTTTTTTGCGTCAATAACAAAATGCGGTCTGGCATCATAGATTGCATTACTCGGACAGAGTGGCTCACAGGCAAAACAACTTACACAACTTTCAATAATACTTAATGCCATAAAAATCTCCTACGCTGAAACTTTCTGTTGTTCATTGTCATAATCATTTTGCTCATCTACTTCTAGTTGACCGTTTTCAATCATTTCTTTGTAAACAGCGGCCACGGCTTCTTCAACTGGCTGCATCGCATACTCACCGTTTGGCTGAATACCTGCTTGTTCCAGTTTGCCCCAGGGTTCAAAACCAATCTTTGAACATAAAACAGCTTCACAGCCCTTAAGCGTTTTAATGATTTTATCCAGTGTGGTTTCTGCTTCACCACAACTATCACCACCACTGCAATACAGCGCAACTTTGCGGTGGCTAACAAAACGTACGTCATGCACCGACGCTTCATAAATAAGAAATTCTCTGGCATGACCAAAGTGCTGATTGATAACACCGTTGCCCGTTGTAGCAACCGCCATTAACACCGGACGTGGCTCTTTTTTCTGCAGCCCTGTTAGTGAGACCAAAACACTGTTTGCCTGTGTTTGTTGTGCGCGCAGTTCTGCGTCGATAGCCTTATGTACTTTTTTACGTTTCACCATGGCAGCTTCGTAATCGATATCCATGCGTTCTACTTTGTCCATGCTAAATTCATCACCCCGGTCTTCACCCAGCATACCTACTGCATCGGCGCGACACTGGCGACAATGGCGCATCATATTCATATCACCGGCACATGAATCCTGTAGCGCCATCAGTTCGGTATTGTCTGGCCCACGTTGCCCCATGACACCGTAGAAAGTACCGTGTTCCGCTTCAGCGATTAATGGCATTACATTGTGCAGGAAAGCACCTTTCTGTTTCACCATCTTGCTAACTTCTTTTAGATGTTTATCGTTAACGCCGGGAATCATCACCGAATTAACTTTCACCAGCACGCCACGTTCGACCAGCATCTCAAGTCCTTTCTGTTGTTGTTCGATTAAAATTTTTGCACCTTTCCTGCCTCTGATGCGACGATTTTTCCAGAATATCCAGGGATAAATTTTGGCACCAATATCAGCATCAACGGTATTAATGGTTATGGTGACATGATCGATATTGTGTTTACACAACTCATCAACATGCTCAGGCAAGGTAAGGCCATTGGTAGACAGACAAAGTTTGATGTCAGGCGCTTTCTCGGTAAGCTGCTGGAAGGTCGAAAAGGTTCGTTCAGGGTTTGCCAGCGGATCACCCGGGCCAGCAATACCAAGCACCGTCATCTGTGGAATTTCTGCGGCCACTGCCATAACTTTTTTTACCGCCTGCTCCGGGCTTAATAACTCAGAGACTACGCCCGGTCTGGATTCATTAGAGCAGTCATATTTTCGATTGCAATAATGACATTGAATATTACAGGCAGGTGCCACCGCGACATGCATACGCGCATAATAATGATGCGCCTGTTCAGAGTAGCAAGGATGGTTGTATACTTTTTCTCTGATGGCTTCAGGCAAATGTGACAGCTGATCATCCGTGCTGCCGCAACCGTCAGACGGACAACCGGTTTCTGTCAGTTCTGACTGACCAGGCACTATTTGCATTATCTCTCTCCTACTGGCTAAGATCCCGGTTTTTTCCGGAATGGTTAAAAATAAACAGATGTTTACTTCTAACCATTGCAAGGGTCGTGCCTAAATCAAGAATAAATTTTAGATATTGTTTTTAAAGGGGTTTTACAAATAGCCTGAGGGGCAAATTATTTTATTTGTAACAAATATTACATACATTTTTAAAATATCTGTTGCTTATGCGACAACAGGCTATTTACAAATATATTATATATGCCGCACTATAATGTTTAACGTCTGTATACGATAAGCAATCTGGCGAGGTGTTAATCCCAGCAGTCGTGCTGCTTTGGCCTGTACCCAACCAGCCTGTTCCAGCGCAGCTATAACACGTTCGCGGTCATCCAGATCAGGATCAGCCAGATCAACATCTGTCACAGGTTCTACCGGCTCTTTCATCAAAGCATTTTCTTCCGGCCCACTAAGACCAATCGAATCTCGGTCTATATGACCCTGTTCACACATAATCGCTGCGCGCTCCAGCCGGTTTTCCAGTTCACGCACATTGCCTGGCCAGTCATAACGCATAAGCATACGTATAGCACTGTCAACAATAGAAAGCGCCCGGCCCTGATTTCGAGAAATTTTCTCGATCAGAAAACGTGCAAGATCTGGAATATCTTCAACACGTTCACGTATTGCAGGCATGTTGATGGGCATAACATTAAGACGATAAAAAAGATCTTCTCGAAAACCTCCACTTTCAATTTCAGCTTCAAGGTCTCGGTTTGTGGCAGCAATAATACGAACATCGACTTTTTTTGTTTCCATGCCACCAACACGTTCAAACTCACCTTCCTGTAATACACGTAATAATTTCGCCTGAAACGCTGGTGATATTTCTCCTATTTCATCAAGAAACAGTGTGCCGCCATCGGCCTGTTCAAAACGACCTTTACGTTGTGTTACGGCACCGGTAAAGGCACCTTTTTCGTGGCCGAATAATTCTGACTCCAGCAGGTTATCAGGCAATGCGGCACAGTTAAGTTTGATAAAGATGTCACTGGCTCTTTGCGAGTTGTAATGGATAGCATTAGCGATCAATTCTTTACCTGTACCCGATTCACCCCGGATCAGAACCGTGGTATTCCATTTAGCGACCTGTCTTACCTGATCAAAAACTCGACGCATAATTGGGCTATGGCCAACGATGTTATCAAAACCATATTCTGCTTTGACTTTGCGACGTAGAGTGTCGCGTTCATCTTCCAATTCACGACGTTCTTTTTTCACGGTGCGGGACAGGCTGACACTCTGGCCAACCAGGATGGCAAGCATTTCCAGAAAACGCGCCTGCTCTGCAAGCAGATCACCTCCCGATAGTGGCTGCGCAACAAAAACACCTACCGGTTCTTTTTCATCAATTTTTATCGGCACACCTATAAAAGGTAATGCCTTATCGTAAACACCTAAACGGCCAAGAAAACGGGGTTCATCACACAAACGTTCAACGATCATCGTTTCTGAACTTGCCATGATAATGCTGACCAGGCCTTCACCTTCCTGATAGCGTACTGTTTTTAAGGGTGCCACGCGATCACCTTCATGCACGGCAAACACCATCAGGTCTTTGCTGTCTTCATCCAGCAGACTAACCATGCCATTTAATAAACGTCCCTGATCATGCAGCAGCTTAAGTACTTCTGCCAGGGTCTGTTCCAGATCGGTGGATTTGCTTAAAACCTTACTGACGCAGTACAGTGTTTCCAGTTCTGCCTGCACTAGTGCGCACATCGCAGCACTTGGTCTCACGGATGTGACTACTTCATTCATTCGAACCTTCCTTCTGATATCATTGAGGAAAATAGTGCCTGGTGTATCGCTGGAATACAAACAGTATGACAGGGTAGATTTGTATCGATAACAAACCCCATGCCCGATCGATTTTTAAAATGTCGTCGGCCTGAGTGGAATGGCGCAACCAGACTATGGCTTTTAGCCGCCGCTATTTTTTCTTTCGAACTTATCAAGCTAATCTGAAACAATTTATTTCCGAGTAGTAAGTACCTGCATTAACTACAGCAAGAACCATGCCCGGTTTTAATATCATTCCGTTTTTTGTCTGAGAAGACTTCGCTGAACAAAATATTTTAAATAAATATTTTTATCTGCAAGTCATTTAAGCACCACAATTCAATCACATAACGAAATCATGCACGATTGTCACTCTATCCTGCTCAGTGCTCTCTTCGCACATAAAGATTGTTATCTTTGCCACATAAAAAATATTGCACTGCTTCATTGTGGGCTTTATAACAATATATAACGCACCAAAAAGATACCACTAACTCTGCAAGCCTTATTTCATCACCTTTATCTTTTTTTACAGTACTGGCATGTTTGATGCAGTAAATCTAAACAAGCTAATTATGAAATTCAGGTTTTAAATTGTCCGAATATATTTTATTACTGCTTTCTACCGCGCTGGTTAACAATGTGGTACTGGTCAAGTTTCTTGGCCTGTGTCCTTTCATGGGTGTATCAAACAAACTGGACTCAGCTCTTGGCATGGGCTTCGCCACCACTTTTGTGCTCACATTGGCATCTGCTGCCAGCTGGTTACTGGAGCACTACATACTGGCACCGCTAAACCTGGGTTTTTTGCGCATCCTCACTTTTATCCTGGTAATTGCAGCGGTCGTACAATTTACCGAAATGGTGGTTCGCAAAATGTCACCCGCTTTATATCAGGTGCTGGGCATCTTCCTGCCACTGATCACCACTAACTGCGCAGTATTAGGTGTGGCCTTATTAAACATCCAGGAGCGACACACTTTTTTACAGAGTCTGTTATATGGTTTTGGCTCTGCCACAGGTTTTACTCTGGTAATGGTTGTGTTCGCCGGACTACGTGAACGGCTGGCGTTGATGCAGGTACCTGCCGCTTTCGCCGGTGCACCTATCGGTTTCATCGTGGCTAGTTTGTTATCTCTGGCGTTTATGGGTTTTTCAGGGCTCACCACTTGAGGACATAGAACCGTATGCTTTCTGCCATCATCATGCTTAGCCTTCTTGGCTTAATTCTCGGCGTTATTCTTGGCGCTGCTGCAGATTTTTTTGCGATTGAAGGCAACCCGTTGCAAACAGAAATCGAAGCGATGCTGCCTGGCTCCCAATGTGGACAGTGCGGTTATCCAGGATGTACACCAGCTGCGGCTGCTCTGGCTAGTGGCAAAGCCGAAATAACTTTATGTCCACCAGGTGGTCGCAGTCTGGCCATGGAACTGTCCGCCAAACTTGGTATCAGCGCCGATTTGTCAAACATGGAAGAGCGTGAACCACAGATTGCACGTATCCGCGAAGAACTATGTATTGGCTGCACCAAGTGTTTCAAACGCTGCCCGACTGATGCCATTGTCGGTGGTCCAAAACAACTGCACGCTGTTATTCGCGATGCCTGCACTGGCTGTGAAAAATGTTTTGACGTTTGCCCGACCGAATGTATCGATATGCGCCCCATTCCAGTGACCTTGCAAAACTGGTACTGGCCAAAACCTGTTATTGCGACGTGAGCTAAAAACCATGAGAAATAAAATATGCGTTTAGCCAAAAGCAAACTATTTAAGATTCGAGGTGGTGTGCATCCTTCAGAAAACAAACACGCAACAGCAGGTCATCGAATCACCTCTGTGCCAATTGTAGAAAGGTTATTCGTTCCACTGCAACAGCATATCGGCACACCTGCGACACCTGTTGTTAAACGTGGCGATAAAGTAGGCAAAGGTCAGTTGCTGGCTCATAGTCAGGGTTTAATATCAGCCCCCATACACGCACCGACATCCGGTAAAGTCATCGCTATAAAAAAATACCCTGCTCTGCATGCATCGGGATTACCGGTGCGCACGGTCATCATCGAAGCCGATGGCGACGAGCGCTGGGCAGATATGCCGCTACCCTATCAGGAGCCTTTTAGTCTTACGCCAGATGCCATTGCGGAAAAAGTTGCCGCTGCGGGCATCGTCGGTATGGGCGGTGCTGCTTTTCCTGCAGCAGTCAAACTCAATCTAGGTAAACGATTCACACTAAAACAACTGGTAATCAATGCCGCCGAATGTGAACCTTATCTAACCTGTGATGACCAGCTGATGCGTGAACATGCCAGTGAAATAATCGAAGGCATAAGTTTTATGATGATTGCGTTACAGGTAAATAAAACCACGATTGCTGTCGAGGCAAATAAACCCGATGCTATCAAAACCATGCAAGCGGTAATAAGAAAGCATCAGGACATTAACATCGTTACGGTGCCCGTGCGCTACCCGATGGGTTCGGAAAAACACCTGGTACAAGCCTTAACCGGCAAAGAAACACCCGCCAGAGCATTGACTGCTGATATCGGCATCGTGGTACACAATGTGGCGACCGCCTATGCCGTGCAACGCTGCATTCGCCATGGCAGACCTTTAATCGATCGCATAGTCACCGTCTCCGGTGGTGCTATAAAAACACCGGGGAATTATCTGACACCGATTGGCACACCTGTTTCATCACTGATCGAAATGGCCGATGGTCTTTTAGAAGAGCCGGTTTATTTCATAAGTGGTGGCACAATGATGGGACAACCGCTGGCCGATATCCGCGCACCTGTAGTAAAAGGCAGTGGTGGAATTCTTGCTCTCAGTAGATCGGAAACAACACAGCAACAGGCTATGCCCTGCATTCGCTGCGGCAGCTGTGTTACTGCCTGCCCCTGCGGACTACTGCCACTGGAAATGGCCAACCGTGCACGAAACAGTGACCTTGAAGGTCTATTAAGTTTTGGCCTGATGGATTGCATCGCCTGTGGCTCATGTTCTTATGTCTGCCCTTCTCATATTCCACTACTTCAGTATTTTAATTACGCAAAAGGTGCACTGGCTGAAAAACAGCGGGCGCAACATAAACAGGAAGCCATCAAACACCTGAGCGAAGCCAAAAGCACACGTATGGATGCACAGAAAAAAGCAAAACGCGAAGCGATGGCCAAACGCAAAGCCGCGCTAGCTGCAAAAAAATTGGTGCAGGAACACACTCAGAAAGAAAAACCCAATATTGAAATGGAGGCAAAGGTATGACCACGCCCCCCATCGGTGCCCCCTACACACACGAGAAATCCAGCATCAACCGCACCATGGTGTGGGTCATGATTGCACTAACACCGGCAACGGCTTTTGGCATCTACCAGTTTGGTCTACCCGCGCTGTGGCTGTTTATCATCACCGTGCTGGCTTGTGTACTCAGCGAGGCAGTCTGTCTTTACATTGCAGGCAAAAACATACGTTTATATCTATTTGACGGTTCAGCCATTCTTACCGGCTGGTTACTGGCGATGACTCTTCCACCGTGGGCACCGTGGTGGATCGCCATAGTCGGTGCCCTGCTAGCAATCATCGTCGGCAAACAGGTGTTTGGCGGTATCGGTCAGAACCTTTTTAACCCAGCGATGGTAGCGCGTGTCGCACTGCTCATCTCTTTTCCAGTTGAAATGACTAGCTGGGTAAAACCCCAACCGTTGTTTACTGACGCAGCACCGGGGTTTATAGAATCACTGCGCATCACCTTTAACTTGCAAAGTGAATTCGATGCCATATCCAGCGCAACCATCCTGGGGCACATTAAAACCGAACTCGGACAGGGCAGCGAACTTACATCTATGTTGAGCGATTCTTTTAACTCATTAAATTTTGCGGTGGGTTCGGTTGCGGGCAGCCTTGGCGAAACCTCTGCCATCCTTATTCTTTGCGGTGGCCTGCTCCTGTTATACCGTGGCATTATTTCCTGGCACATACCATTTAGCATGATGTTGAGCATTGTCCTGCTTGCTACCATATTTAACTGGATTGATGCTGGAAGTTATCCGCCCGCTTTGTATCATCTGTTATCTGGAGCCACCTTACTCGGCGCTTTTTTTATAGCCACAGACCTGGTCACTTCACCAATAACAAAAACCGGTCAGCTGATATTCGGTGCTGGCTGTGGCGCACTGGTATTCATCATCCGCACTTGGGCGGCATACCCGGAAGGGGTTGCTTTTGCGGTAATGCTGATGAACGGATTTACACCCATGATTGACCATTACACCAGACCACGCATCTACGGCAGAACACGAAAAGGCAGCCCTCTTACTTACGATGCCAAAACGGAGTCAGGCAATGACTGAAAAAGCAGTAGTACCCGGTTATAAAAAACACATCGGCTATCACGGTATTTTGCTGAGCGGTTTTGCCACACTGGCAGCCACTTTACTGGTGATCGGCAATGTCAGCACCAGCGACACCATTCAGTTACGGCTGGAAGAAGATATGCAGGCATCACTCAACCAGGTGTTACCAGCAGCAATACATGATAATAATTTACTCAATAACACCTTAACCATACAACATGATAAACAAAAAATAATTATTTATCAGGGCATGAAAAACGGCCGAGTCACAGCTGTTGCCTACAGTGTCACCGGCCAGGGTTATGCGGCTGAAATAAAACTTATCCTGGGTATTAAGGCCAGCGGGGAACTACTTGGTGTACGTGTTTTGTCACATGCTGAAACACCCGGGCTGGGTGACAAAATCGAAGCTGAAAAAGATGACTGGATTTATAGCTTTGATGGCCTGTCACTGAAAAATCTTAGCGAGGAAAAATGGCGCGTTAAAAAAGATGGCGGCGCATTCGACCAGTTTAGTGGTGCCACTATCACACCACGTGCTGTCGTAAAAGCTGTAAAACAGGGACTGGATTTATTTAAAAAGTACCGTGAGAAAATGCTGTCTCACAAGATAACAAAAGCAGAAAAAATAACATCAGGTAACAACCATGAAAAGTGATTACAAACATATATTACAAGATGGTCTGTGGAGCAATAATGTTGTGTTATCACAAATGCTTGCGTTATGCCCACTACTCGCTGTCACCGCCACCGCAACCAATGGATTGGGCATGGGTTTGGCAACCCTTGTCGTCATGGTCTTATCCGGTTTAATCATTTCTATGTTACGCAACATCATGACTGCTGAAATTCGCATCCCGGTGTTTGTATTAATCATTGCCACCATCGTGACACTGGTCGATATGATCATGAATGCCTGGCTGCATGACCTGCACAAGGTTCTGGGTTTGTTTGTGCCATTGATCGTTACTAATTGCGCCATCCTGGGCCGCGCCGAATCTTTTGCTTTCAAGAACCCGGTAATACCGTCATTGTTTGACGGTTTAATGATGGGCCTGGGTTTTACTCTGGCATTAGTACTACTGGGAGCAGTGCGCGAAATTATTGGCAGCGGCACCTTGTTCGCCAATGCGCCATTGTTACTGGGCAATACTTTTTCATTTATGGAAATAACATTGATACCAGAATATAAAGGATTCCTGTTAATGATCCTGCCACCCGGTGGGTTCCTCGCCCTGGGTTTTATACTGGCAGGAAAACGAATCATCGATTCACGTATTCAGCAATCAAAATCTGCTAAAGCCGATGCCATTGAAACGGATATCCACAGCAAAAGTGTAGTGGTTTAGTGAGTAGATAGCATGAACATTGGTGTTGCATACGACAACGGAAAAAAACAGGTCTGGCTCAAGCTGGAAGTTCCTGATGGCAGTACTGTGAAAGAAGTGATTGAGAAATCCGGCTTGCTTCAAACCTTTCCAGAAATTGATCTCGAAACACAAAAAGTAGGCATCTTCGGTAAACTGAGCAAACTAGATGCTGCAGTGCAAGATGGCAACCGTGTAGAAATATACCGACCTATCACGGCCGATCCAGAGACTGCTGAAAGACGTGATCGATAAAAATCCGTCAATAACACCGAAACCTTCTTTTTACCGGATAAAGTCTGGTCTGGAATTCTCACAGACTATTTTTCGCTAATCACACGCCCGCGAAATGCATCACCAGCTTCACCAGAGCAACAAGTAACAGAACAAACAATATCGCAAAAACGATGCCGCCAAGCACAAAATGATGAAACTTGCCCTGCTCGAAATCACGTTCTCTATTGTTCCGGGTCTGCACACCAAAACTGGCAGCAAGCACACTTTTCATCACTGCCAACGGTGAAACTTTTTTTTGCTGATCGATTTTATCAGCGGTTTTTTCTGAACTCATAGTTTTTACATTCTCAATATATAGATAAAATCCATACTGAGCTATGCTGCTGGAAACATCAATCAAGATTCAGATTTTTAAGGTAGTTTTTAAAATCACCAGCCATCTCATCATGTTGAAGTGCAATTTCAACATTAGCCTCTAAGTAACCGATTTTACTACCACAATCATAACGGCGACCTTCAAAACTGTAGGCGTAGATCTCTTCAGTTTTTCTCAGTTCGGCGATTGCATCGGTCAGCTGAATTTCGTTACCAGCGCCACGTTTAGTGGTCTTAAGCTTGTCCATAATCGCCGGTGTCAGAATATAACGACCAACCACCGCCTGGTCAGATGGTGCTTCGGCAGGGTCGGGTTTCTCGATAATTTCATCCACACGTGAGATTCTGTCCGCAACCTTTGGACCAGCCACCATGCCGTATTTATCACTCTCAGTGATGGCCACGGTCTGGGTACCGATTATGCTGCCCTGTTGTTGCTCATACACATCAACCATCTGCTGAATACAACTGGCACCGCCCTTGTTGTAGATCAGATCATCCGGTAACAGCACTGCAAAAGGTTTGTTGCCAACAGCCGGTTCTGCACACAGTACTGCGTGCCCCAACCCCAGTGCCTCTGATTGACGGATGAAAACACAATGAATATGTGACGGCACCACATCTTGCACCACTTTCAACAACGCGTGTTTGTCTCGCAAACCCAATTCGGTTTCCAGTTCGTAGGCTTTGTCGTAATGATCGATGATGGCGTTCTTGGTACGGCCGACAACAAATACCAGCGTGTCCATGCCCGCCGCCACTGCTTCTTCGGTGGCATACTGAATTAATGGTTTATCAACCACGGTCAGCATTTCTTTGGCGATAGCCTTGGTCGCCGGTAAAAAACGTGTGCCCAGACCTGCGACAGGAAAAACAGCGGTACGAATTGAACTCATGTGAATATCCCAAAATGTTTTTAAATAAACCGCGATTTTAGACTATGTTGGCATGTATGTTCGAGTGACTATGGTAAAATTTCACAGTTTTTTAACTTAAGCCTTTTATCCGGGCAGATTTATTATGACCTACGTAGTTGTTGAAGATTGTATCAAGTGCAAACACACCGATTGTGTCGATGTCTGTCCTGTCGACTGTTTTCACGAAGGGCCGAATTTTCTGGTAATCGACCCGGAAGAATGCATTGATTGCACCCTGTGTGAGCCAGAATGCCCGATTGGAGCCATCTTCGCCGATGACGACGTACCCGAAGGCCAGGAACATTTCCTCGAACTCAATGCCGAATTAAGTCTGGAATGGCCGGTGATAAACATCAGCCAGGAGTCACCACCGGATGCCACCGAATGGGAAGGTGTGCCTGACAAGTTAAAACTGCTCGAAAGATAAGCCCGAAAATAAACTTCGTTCGACATCGACCCAGTGACCCAGATACCGACGATTGAAGTAGCGCCGCAGCAAAACATCCTTCGATACACCGCGGAGTTCATCCTCAAAGAATTTAGCGAGCAGCTACCCGACCTGTCGAACCTCGTCATCCTGCTGCCGCATTCACAGGTCACAAAGCCGTTCCACGAAATCCTGTGCCAGTGCCTTGATACAAAATCTCCCGCCATCATCCCGCCGTGGGCCGGCACTTTAAGAAGCTGGGCGCAGCAATTTTCCCGCAACCAGTTTGCTGATTTTCAGCTCATCAACGAACACGCCCGCCAGCTACTGTTCATCGAAGCACTGCAACAACACCCCGATCTGTTCAAGGAAAAAAACCAGTGGCAGGTCACGCAGGCGCTGCTAACCTTTTTTGACGAACTCAGCTTAAACCAGAAAAATCTTTTCAGCTCCGAGGAAGACTGGCAACAGCAACTCGAACAGGCTTACGGCATTGAGCAGCAGGATTTCGAACACCTGCACTACGAGAGCAAACTGGTCTACACGCTGTGGCACGCCTGGCAGCAACAGCTGAGTGAAAACAAACTGCTTGATGAAACCGCAGATTATATCTCGCGCCTGAGCATTGCCAGTGAAAACATTAATACCGATAAATATTTTATTTGCCTGGGCATGTCGAACTACACACAAACCGAACAGGGTTTTATCACAAAACTAATCAACAACAATCAATGCCAGGTTATCGAATTTGCAAAAACCCTGAATACAGAAGGCCAGGACACAGAAAATCCGGAGACAGATAACACGCACAACAAAACCGGTCACGCCTTTTCAAAATTTATCAGCAACACATTCAGCCAGTCAGGGCCAGCGATCAAACAACGTGCACAGCAATTCGCAAAAACACATGGCGAAACTTTTTCTGCAAAACCGCCTTTCAGTACCTACATGGCGGCTAACGAAGAAGAACAGATACGCGCCATCGATTATTTCGTGCGCCACAATATCCTGCAGGGCAAGAGTCGTATCGCAATTATCAGTGAAGACCGAAAATTATCACGCCGTCTGCGCGCCTTGCTGGAACGCGCAAACGTGCAACTACAGGACAAGGCAGGCTGGTCATTGGCAACCACACAGGCAGCAACCATTATCGAGCGCTGGCTGGAATGTATCGAACAGAATTTCAGCGCCTACCCTCTGCTTGATGTTCTGAAATCGCCTTTCATCGATATTGCTCAAACTAACACTCAGAGCAGCAACGATTACAAGCAGAATATTTACCGTTTTGAACATGACCTAATCTTTCACGAAAACATCAGCAGCAATATAAAGCTATACAAAAAACAGCTGAAAAAAAGATTAAAACGTCTGCAGCACTGGCCACAGAATGCCTACAACGAGCTGATCGAAACGCTGAACTATGTCGATAAAAGCGCGGCGGATTTAGTGACCTTGCATGGCAGCGATAAAAAGAGCCGGCTGTCAGAATTTCTCCACACCTTGCTCGACAGTCTGGACAAACTGGGTGTCAGACAAAGCTATCAAAAGGATGACGCTGGACTGATCCTGCTAAAAACATTCGATTCATTAAAACAGAGTTTAAAATATTCAGACCCAAAGCTAAGCTGGCAGGACTGCCGTACGTGGTTAGGCATGGCGCTGGAATCACAGAATTTTACGCCAGCAACAAACAATTCGAATGTACAACTGATGACACTGGAACAGGCCGCTTATCTGCATTTTGACTGTGCCATCATCGCCGCCACTGAATCACAACACTTTCCCGGCAGCGCAAAAACCTCACCATTTTTCAACCAGGCAGTTCACGCTTCATTGGGATTAAGCAGCTGGGAAGATCAACGTGAACAACGCCATGAATATTTCAACCAGCTTTTATTATCATCACCAGAAATATTACTGACCGCCTGCAATGAAGAAAAAGGTGAACAAAAACCGGTTTCACCCTGGCTGGAATTATTAATCAGCTTTTACCGGCTAGCCTTTGACGACACGCTGGAAAATAAAACACTACACCAGCTGGTGCAGTCAAACAGCGAAGTTTTTACCAGCGATGAAAAACAATTACCGACACCTTCGCAACAGGCCACTTCAACACTGCCAGCTGAGCTGATCCCTGAAAAAATTTCCGCCAGCTCCTATCAACGCCTGATCAACTGCCCGTACCAGTATTTTGCTGCCGACGGACTGCGCCTGAAAGCACTGGAAGAACTTAGTGATGAATTAAAAAAGTCAGATTATGGCGAACGCATTCACCTGATCCTGCAAATATTCCACAACGGCCACGATAAATACGGCGACGCGTTCAGTGCAGAAATCACCATTGATAATCGCCGTGATGCAGAAGCTCATCTGATAAAAATTTCAGAAAAAGTTTTTCTCGCCGACCTCGATGAAAATGTTTTACACAACAGCTGGCTACATCGCTGGAAAAAACACATACCCGCCTACATCGACTGGCAAATTCAGCATCAGCAGGACTGGCGCATCTACCAGAGTGAGCAACAACTTGAACGCGAGATAGAAACATCACTAACCATCTATGGCCGTCTCGACCGCATCGATAAAAACCGAGCAGACAACAGTCACGCCATCATCGATTATAAAACAGGTAGAACCGCACGGCAGGAAGATGTCGATAACGGCGAGAATGTTCAACTATCGACTTATGCCCTGCTCGATGACAATGCCAGCGAAGTGAGTTACCTGTCAGTTGACTCGTCGTATCAAAAAGTTGAAACAAAATCTTTTTTAGCAGACGACAAACTGCAGGAAAATCGTGAATTAAACAAACAACGTTTAGGCGAACTGTTCAAACAGATAAAACAAAACACCCCACTAACTGCGTGGGGTGATGATGGGGTTTGTAATTTTTGTGATTTTTCCGGACTATGCCGGAAAGACGAGATAGTGAATAGTGAATAGTGAATTTTACCGCTGACAGGTTTTTAACTGTTCACTATTCACTATTAGTTTTTCACTGCTTTCATCATTTTACCGCAAACAAAGAACCTTTCACGCTATTAAAATAAACATGGTCTTCATCGATCACTGCCGCAGAATAAATATGCGCATCAACTTTGTATTTCCAGCGTAAGGTGCCTTCATCTGCATCCAGTGCGTACAAATTACCATCGGTACTGCCAACATAAACCGTGTTCGATGCGATACTCACCGGTGCATAGATGCCACCTTCAGTGCGATACTCCCATTCACGGGTACCATCTTCCGCATCATACGCATACACATAACCATCTTTACTACCGATGTAAACATTGCCGTTATAAAGTGCTGGTGATGACAAAACCTGGCCGGCGGTTTTCTTCACCCAGCTCTGTTGACCGGTATGAACATTCACCGCATAAACACGTTTATCATCACTACCAAAATAAACATTGTTAGAATCTACTGCTGGCGAAGAGTGAATTTTTCCATTGACCTTAAAGCGCCAGAATTCCTGTCCGGTGTTTTTATTCACTGCGAACATTTCACCTTTCAAGGTACCAAAAAAGACATAGTCACCGGAGACGGCTGGCGAACTGTAAATAGGTGCGCCCGCATTGAAATTCCATTTTCTGAAACCAGTTGCGGCATCGGCTGCGTACATGTTTCCATCTTCACTGGCAAAATAAATGATGCCGTCGGAAATGATTGGTGAGGAGGAAATCGGCCCGTTTGTTTTTTGCTTCCAGACCACGGCTTGCGTGCTGTCCTTGATGGCGTACATGTATTTATCCCAGCTACCGAGATAAACAATACCGTTCGCAGTGGCGGGTGTTGCCTCTATGTTGCCACCAGTTTTAAAGCGCCATTTTTTCTGACCGGTGCGCTGATCGATGGCATACAGATGTTTGTCATTGCTGCCCAGATAAACCGTGCCGTTGGCAACCATCGGTGACGAATAAGTTTTATCCGGTGCGCTGTATTTCCAGTCCAGCGTATTTAATGTAGTAGGCCCGGCTGCATCGTATACCGCGCTATGCTCTGCGTCGGCACGAAACATGCTCGTTGAACCACCCATACACCCTGACAGCGCAATCGTTAATACTGTAATACCTGTCAGCAACAATTTATTATTTATCATGAATCCGACCTTCCCCATTATCGTTTATTCTCGTTCTCACAAAATCACACGCGAATATTTTAAGCAAGGCTTAAACGCTGATTTTATGCTGTGATATTTCTAAAAGAAGAATAGACTAATTTGACTAAAAATCGCGTAAATCAAACTGATTGTAGCTGCAAAAGATAACCAGGCATTACATCGAAAAGTGAGCCGCCCCGGCGTTGCACAAAAGTTCATAAGCGATACTGCCACTAGCGATAGCGACCTCATCCACGCTCAGTTCATTACCCCACAATACCACCCGGTCACCGATGTCGGCATCAACATCGCTCAGGTCGATGCTGATACTGTCCATCGACACTCGGCCGAGCAAATCACAACGCTGATCATTCAGCCAGACCGGCGTACCGTTTTGTGCATGACGCGGATAACCATCGCCATAACCGGCGGCTACCACACCCATGAGCAAATCTTTTTCTGCAATATAAGTGCTGCCGTAACCGATGGACTCTCCCGCCCTGACAGGTTTGATATCGATCAGCTCAGACTCGAATTGCATCACCGCACGCAGACCAAGATCGGCCGCGCTGGCGTCGAGAAATGGTGAAGAACCGTATAACATGATGCCCGGGCGCACCACTTCAAAATGGCTTTGCGGCAGGCGTATAATGGCGGCAGAATTCGCCATGCTACGGCTTGCTTCTATATCATCAGTTACTTTAATAAAGCTATTTAACTGACTGTTATTTAATGAATTACCGGTATCGTCTGCGTTGGCAAAATGACTCATCACAGAAATGTTTTCGACATTTTTGCAATCGCGAAGCTGATTGAAACAGGCACCAGCATCATCCGCAGAAACACCTAATCGATGCATACCGGTATCCACTTTCAGCCAGATATCAACTGGGGTAGAAAGCCTGGCGGCTAACAATTGAGCCAGCTGTTGCGACTGGTGCAGCACACTCGAAATGTTCAACGCGGCAAATTTTTCCAGCTCGTCGATGTTCGAAAAACCGTGCAGTACCAGTACTGGTTTTGTGCAACCTGCAGCACGCAAAGCAAACGCCTCTTCCGGCATCGCCACTGCAAATATGTCGGCAGCATCCAGTTGCGTTGCAGCCACCAGCATGCCGTGACCGTAGGCATTGGCTTTGATCACCGCCATGACCTGGCTATTTGGGGAAAACGCTCGAACCCGGTTCAGGTTAAAACAGAGCGCATCTGAATTTAGCGTGACACGGGCACGACGCCAGTGGCTGGTGTCAGCCGCACTCATTCAAAGCCGTCGTTGTCGTACATCTCGGGGACGTAATTTTCAAACTTGGTGTATTTGCCGAGAAAGGTCAGCAGTGATTTGCCAATCGGACCATTACGTTGTTTGGCGATGATAATTTCTGCCACGCCTTTTTGCGGGCTGTCTTCGTTGTACACTTCATCGCGGTAGATGAAAACGATGAGGTCGGCATCCTGCTCAATCGCACCCGATTCACGCAGATCCGACATCACCGGACGTTTGTCCGGACGCTGCTCCAGACTACGGTTGAGCTGAGACAGTGCGATCACCGGCACCTTCAGCTCTTTCGCCATCGCCTTCAGGCTGCGCGAAATTTCAGAAATCTCGGTGGCGCGATTTTCACTGCCGCCGTGTACCTGCATCAGCTGCAAATAATCGATCACGATCAGTCCCAGCCCATGCTGGCGTTTCAGGCGGCGTGCACGCGCTCTGATTTCGTTGGGCGACATGGCGGGCGTATCGTCGATAAAAATCTTGGCTTCCGACAGAATATGAATGGCTGAAGTAATGCGCGCCCAATCTTCATCAGTGAGGTTGCCGGTGCGGATATGGTGCTGGTCGACCCGACCCAGCGACGAGATCATACGCATCGCCAGCGAGTCACCCGGCATCTCCATACTGAATACCGCCACCGGTAGTTTATCGCCGATAGCCGCGTTCTCGGCAATGTTCATGGCAAAAGTGGTCTTGCCCATCGAAGGTCGGCCAGCGACGATCACCAGGTCGGCCTCCTGCAGGCCGGTGGTCATCTCGTCAAATTTGTCGAAACCAGTGGAAACGCCAGTAATGCCACCATCGCTGTTGAACAGGTGATCGATCTTGTCGACGGTTTTCGACAACAGTGTTTTCATATCCTGAAAACCACCCTGACCGCGTGCGCCCTGCTCGGCGATCTGAAAAACTTTTTTCTCAGCATGGTCCAGCAGCTCCTTGCTGTCACGACCTTCAGGTAAATAACCACTACCACTGATGTCGGTGCCAACTGCAATCAACTGCCGCAGCACTGATTTTTCACGCACGATGTTGGCATATGCCAGAATATTGGATGCACTGGGCGTGTCTTTCGCCAGTCGCCCCAGGTAGAGCAAACCGCCAGCCTGATCGAGCTGGCCATTTTTATCCAGGCACTGCGACAGGGTTACCGCATCAAACGGTTCATTGCGCGATTCCAGCTCGCGAATAGCCGAAAACAACAGACGGTGGTCGTGGCGATAAAAATCCTCATCAACCAGCTTGTCAGCGATCTGCTCCCAGGCTCGGTTATCCAGCAACAGGCCGCCAATGACTGACTGCTCGGCTTCGACCGAGTGCGGTGGCACGCGCAAACTGCTGGTCTGGCTTTCAGAGATAAGATCGGAAGCCGAATACTCTGAACCTGGAAATGTGACTGTTTCTGACATAAATAAACCTGTGGAAGATGGCTTTGATTATAGAGACTGACTACGGTGAGTGAAAGACATTTTTACCTTGTGGTGGCGTAATTTTAAAATCTTTTTTAGTCCACAGATGAACGCAAATGAACGCAAAGAAAACCATTGTTTGTAAAATTAAAATCAGCATTTGAAATGCCACTGCTACAAAATTTTCCCGCATTAAAAAAGTTATTATTTGCGTTCATCTGTGGATAAAATTGTTTTTCACAACAAAACGTCGCACCGCCTTCCATGGCTCCTTGCGTCATACTGTACATTCTGCACATCGCCGCACCGCCTTCCATGGCTCCTTGCGTCATACTGTACATCCTGTACATAAAAAAGGCCTGCAAAAATGCAGGCCTTTCAATATCAATCAGCAGGAAAAACTTAAGCTTCTTCTTCGCCGATGATGGTGACCTTAACAACGGCATCAACATCTGTGTGCAGATGCAGCGTAATGTCATACTCACCCGCCTGACGAATCGGTCCGTCAGGAAGACGAACATCGCGCTTCTCAAGTTCGACACCAGCTTCGGTAATCGCAGCAGAAATATCCATGTTACCGATAGAACCGAATAATTTTCCTTCGGTACCTGACTTTGCAGTAATGCTAATCATCAGCACTTCGATTTGTTCTTTGCGTTTTTCAGCACTGGCTAATGCATCGCCCGCCATTTTTTCAAATTCAGCACGACGTTCTTCGATCTCAGCCTTGTTGGCATCAGTCGCAACCTTTGCTTTGCCCTGAGGCAGCAGATAGTTACGAGCAAAACCGGCCTTTACGTTAACCAGATCACCAATACCGCCAAGACGATCAATTTTTTCAAATAAGATGACTTCCATCTTTCTAACCTCAATTCTTAAAATCGTTATATAAAATTATTATGTCTGTCTTTTTACAGACCATTCTTTTAACTGCTGATCCGTTGCCGGATATCCAGCCAGGGGTCAACAAAACTTGCCAAAATCAGTAACAGCAGCACATGCGGTACAAAAAACATGATCAGGTAAATGACAAATAACCACGCCGTATTAACCTGCCGTATCTCTATCGCTGCATGTAATAAAGACAGCGCCTGCACAGCATAGAGCACCAACACCACCGTTACCATGGCAATGCTAAACACATTGCCAACAGCCATCGCTATCAACAAAATGGCCATGGCACACAATGCTGAAAACTTTCCCAGGTCCAGGCTTCGAAATTCTTTGCCAAAACCATCCGGGTTATAAAAAACAGCCTGCCACCATCGCGCTAACAACAAGCTCAGCATAGTGCCAAACATAATACTGCTAACGAACAGCCCCGGTAAAAAGGCGATGATCCAGTCTTCTGCCTGCTTTAATTCTGCCAGCGTCAACTCTTCTGAATGCTCTGCCAGCTGTGCGACCATGGTATCCAGAGCTTCGCGCCAGTGTTCGCCAATGTCCGGCGCCAGTGCGTAAACCATGGCAACCGCCAGCAAACTCATTGTTGTCAGCACCTGCAGGCTATAAGCCAGCGATACGGTCTGGCGTAACACGGTGGCGACCATCCACGCCGGCAACCAGGCCAGCAGGACAAAAATCAGCGCCACCTGCGGCGAAGCGAATATCAAATACGCAAATATTCCCGAGCCAAGCAGTGACAACGCCGTGGTGATCAGGCCACTTTTCGGCCCGTTTACCAGTGTCACCAGTACGATGGCAGCGGCACTCACCCATGCTGCTGGCGGTACCGCAAGGCCCAAAATTGCCATCGACGCTGCTACCAGCGCGGCCTGACTTTGGCCTTTTAATATAAAACTTGCCAGAAATAACACTCAAACACCTCGATTAAGTGTCAGCCTTTTTACCTGCTTCAAACAATGAAGCAGCTAAATTACTGTTTATTTATGGCTATCTGTAAAAGGCATCAACGCAAGGTAACGAGAGACTTTTATCGCCTTCGTCAGTTTGCGCTGGTATTTCGCTTTAGTGCCGGTAATACGTGCAGGTACGATTTTGCCGCTTTCTGAAACGAAAGATTTCAGTAATTCGATGTCTTTGTAATCAACATCGGTAATGCCTTCTGCGGTAAAACGACAATAACGTTTACGTCTGAAATTAGCTGCCATTGTGTTCTCCTACTCTGCGGGGACTGCGTCAGCAGCCTCTGATTTATCTGTACTTGCGTCGGCTGTTGCTTTCTGAGCAGCAGCTTCACGTTTTGCGTTGGCGGCACGTTCAGCGGCTGATTTTTTCTCAGCAGCATCTTCTTCGCTTTTCGCTTTAGCCAGAACTGACATGTCGGTGATAGCTTCATCACGTTTCAGGATCAGGTTGCGGATAACCGCATCGTTGAAACGGAACGCAGTTTCGATTTCATCACGCACAGCTTCACCACATTCGATATTCATCAGAACGTAGTGTGCTTTGTGGATTTTATTAATTGGGTAAGCTAGCTGACGGCGACCCCAGTCTTCTAAACGGTGTACTTTACCGCCGCTTGATTCAACTGTTGCTTTATAACGGTCGATCATCGCAGACACCTGTTCGCTCTGGTCTGGATGCACCAGAAATACGATTTCGTAGTGACGCATGTTTTTCCTCTCGGGTTAAAGCCCCCTATGTTTCAATAGTGGAGCAAGGGATATATTCAAATTGTAGGGCGCGAATAATACAGGAAAAGCAGTGAATAGTGAATAGTGAATAACGAATAGTTAGAAACAGGCAGCTGCGCTGCCACAGCGGCCTTTCAGCCGCTGTAAATTATCCTCTTGTACTATTCACTGTTCACTATTCACTATTCACTGATTTTAAGCCCGTCGCCAGACGGTCTTCCCGTCTTTGTCTTCCAGCACAATGCCCAGCGCATCCAGCTCATCACGGATACGATCAGCCGCCGCCCAGTCCTTGTTTTCCCTGGCTTCTTTTCTGGCCACGATCAGGGCTTCAATTTTTTCAGCATCGGTATCTTCACCCACGCCCGCCTGTAAATACTGTTCGGGATCGGCTTCCAGCAGGCCTAACACATTGGCCAGTTTTTTGAGTACGGCGGCTTTTTTCGCTGCGGCGACTACATCTTCATCTTTCAGGCGGTTGACCTGGTTGACCAGATCAAACAACACCGCAAGTGCTTCTGGTGTGTTGAAATCATCATCCATCGCCTGTTTGAATTTTTCTACCGCTGGATCACTTTCGTCATAATCAGCCGACAGGTCCAGATCACGTAAGGTATTGTACAGGCGCGACAGTGCGGTTCGTGCATTGTCCAGCAACTGGTCGGCGTAATTCAGCGGGCTGCGATACTGGCTGGCCAGCACGAAATAGCGGATTTCTTCGCCTTTGTATAATTTCAGAATTTCGCGCACGGTGAAAAAATTACCCAGCGACTTGGACATTTTTTCATCATCGATGCGAACGAAGCCGTTGTGCATCCACAGGTTGACGAAAGTCTCGCCAGTGGCAGCTTCGGACTGCGCGAT